>Ga0210400_10000418_pt1 | contig 48245 bp, 44 predicted proteins | sample IncBWH26MmetaG_FD_155456 | JGI IMG/M metagenome (GOLD analysis project Ga0210400, IMG submission 155456) | Forest soil microbial communities from Barre Woods Harvard Forest LTER site, Petersham, Massachusetts, United States - Inc-BW-H-26-M | ecosystem: Environmental > Terrestrial > Soil >... | reverse complement strand
TGCAGCACGTCCCCGCCCTCTCGGTGGGACCCGCCGAACCGCCCCCTGTACGGCTCGCCCCGAGCCTCGGCCTGGCCTACCTGGGCCGCACCATTTTCGAAGGCGTGCGCCTGGCGGAGGTCCTGAACCCGCTGGCCAAGCGCTACCTCGCCGATCCGGGCGACGTCGGGGCGCTCATGGACCTGTCGATCCTGGTGCACATGCGCGGCGACCGCGAGAAGGGGCTGGAGCTGCAAGCCTCGGCCCTCGAGGCGTGCCGCATCTACCGCACGACGCACGGCAGCGGGAAGGGGCCGAAGATCCTGGCCTTCATGGCGCCCGGGGACTTCATGACCAACACGCCGATCGACTTCCTGCTGGAAGGCTCGGACGCCGAACTGACCCTCTATTACATCGATGGCGACCTGCCGACGCCGGACCAGGTCCCCGAGCATGACATCGCCTTCCTGGCCATCGGTCAGGCCGACGACGGCTCGGCGGCGCTCGCCAGGCTGCAGGGCGCCTTCGACGCCTGGCCCCGGCCGGTCCTGAACGCGCGCCCGGACCTCATCGCCGCCCTCAGCCGCGATGGCGTGGCCGACCGTTTCGAGGGCCATCCGCAGGTGCTCTGCCCGCCCACCCGCCGGGTGGAGCGTGCGGCCCTGGCCGCCATCGCCGGGGGCGCGCTGGCCCTTGACGCCCTGCATGCCGAACTGCGCTATCCGATCATCGTGCGCCCGATCGGCTCCCACGCCGGCAAGGGCCTGGAGAAGGTCGACAGCGCCGCAGAGCTGGCCGCCTATGTCGCGGGCCACGAGGCCCAGGCCTTCTTCATCGCCAACTTCTTCGACTACGCCGGAGCGGACGGCCTCTACCGCAAGCTGCGGGTGGTGTTCATCGACGGCCAGCCCTTCGTCTCCCACATGGCGGTCTCCGCCCGCTGGATGGTGCACTACCTGAACGCCGACATGAGCGAGGCGGCCAACCGCGCCGCCGAGGCCGAGATGATGGAGACCTTCGACGAAGGCTTCGCCGCGCGCCACGCCGCGGCGTTCGAGGCCCTGACCCGCGCCTTCGGCCTCGACTACTTCGGCATCGACTGCGCCGAGACCCAGGACGGGCGGCTGGTGGTGTTCGAAGCCGACGTGGCGATGATCGTCCACGCCATGGATCCGGCGGAGCTCTATCCCTACAAGAAGCCGGCCATGGCGAAGCTGTTCTCCGCCTTCGTCGCCGCCCTGTCGCGCTCCGCCCAGCGCGGCCGGCTCGCCGCCTAGGCCCGTCCCGGCGGGCCGCGCTAAGCTCGGTCACCTTTCGCCGGGAAGACCGCCATGCCCAAGATCGACGTCGCCGCCGTGCCGGAGCGCAAAGGCTCCGGCTATCCGCCACCCTTCGCCGCGCCCTGCGCCGACCGCGTAAGGCAGCGGCTTGGCAACGCCGGCGGGCTCGTGGATTTCGGGGTCAATCTCATGCGCCTGCCGCCGGGCAATTGGTCGAGCCAGCGCCACTGGCATAGCCACGAAGACGAGTTCGTCTATGTGCTCGAAGGCGAGCTGACGCTGATCGAAGACGCTGGCGAGACGGTGCTGCGGGCCGGCGATTGCGCGGCCTTTCCGAAAGGCTCGGGCAACGGCCATCACATGATCAACCGGTCGGGCGCGACGGCGGTCTATCTCGAAGTCGGCTCGCGCGCGCCCGCCGACCTCACCACCTGCTCCGACATCGACATGATGAGCCTCAACGCCGACGGCCGCTTCACGCACAAGGATGGCTCGCCCTATCCCGAGGCCTAGACCCTGTCCCGGCTGACTTGGATCAAGTCAGCCGGGAAAGAACAGGGTTGTCGCCTATGTCTGGAGCCCTTCTTGTCCACTCAGGGCTCTAGGCTGGGGTCCTCAAGCTCTCCACCAGGGCGCGGGCGTAGGGGCGAAGCTCCGCGTCGGCGCGCACGACGATGGTCAGCTCGCGCGCCGACCAGTCGTCCGCGAGCTCGACGCGGCCCAGGCGCATGGTCATGGCCGCCCGCGCCGCGGTGGTCGCCGGCACGACACCCACGCCGACGCCGCACTCCACCATCCGGCAGACAGCGTCGAAGCTGCGTAGTTGGACGCGAAGCCGCAGCGGCCGCCCCTCGCGCGCCGCCTTGCCGGCCAGGAAGCGCTGCAGGGACGCCGCCCGGTCCAGGCCGACCAGATCGTAGTCCAGAACCTCCGCAAAGCGCACGCTCCCGCGCCCGGCCAGTGCATGGTCGGCGGGCGTCACCACCACGAACCGATCGGAGCGGAACGGGTAAGTGGCCAGCGCGCCCACCTCGACCGTGCCGGCGACGATGCCCACGTCGGCCGCGCCCTCCGCCACCAGGCCGACGATCTCGTCGGACAGCCGCTCCTCAAGGTCGACGCTGACCTGCGGATGGGCGGCGAGGAAGGCCGAGAGCGCCTCGGGCAGGAATTCGGTCAGGGCGTTGGTGTTGGCCAGCAGCCGCACTTCGCCGGTGAAGCCGCCGGCAAAGGCGCTGAGGTCTTCGCGAAGCTGCGCGCTCTGGGCCAGCATGGCGCGGGCGTGCTTCAGCAGGGTGCGCCCGGCCTCGGTGGGCGTGACGCCCTGGCGCGAGCGGATCAAGAGGGCCGCGCCCAGCGCCTCCTCCATGCCGCGGATGCGCGTCGAGGCGGCGGCCAGGGCCAGGGCGCTGCGCTCGGCCCCGGCGGTGATCGAGCCCGCGTCAGCCACATCGCAGAACAATCGCAGGTCCGTCAGATCGAAGCGCATCCTTCGCCTTTCGCGAAGTAAGACTACAGCAATGACGCATTGCCCCGCTAGATGAGATCGCAGAAGCTTCGTCCCCGGCGAAACAATTCCGAGGCATCGTCGCATGGCTGCGTTCCTCGCCGAAAGGACGAACTCCCCGGCGTCGAAGGCCGAAAACCCCGTCATCGCGACCCGGTGCGCGGCCTTCGTTGACACCCCTCGCGCGGCGCTTAAAAGCGAACTCGCCTTGGCACGGGATCAGAGCGGATCACACCCATGACGGAAGCCTCCACCACGCCGCGAGAGCGGCCGGTTTCGCCGCACCTGGTCACCGGGGGCCTCGGCTCGCCGCCCCTCTGGCGCTGGCACATCACCATGTGGACCTCGATCCTGCACCGGGCGACCGGCGTGGCGCTGTATGTGGGCGCCCTGATCGCCGCGGCCTGGGCGATCTCCCTGGCGGGAGGGCCCGACGCCTACGCCGGGTTCAAGGCCCTGCTGGGCTCGATCCCCGGCAAGGTGGTGATGTTCGGCCTGACGGTCTGCGTCTTCTACCACCTGGCCAACGGCGTCCGGCACCTGGTCTGGGACACCGGCCACGGCCTCGACGTGAAGTCCGCCAACGCCAGCGCGGTGCTGGTCTTCGCCTTCGCCGCGGCGGCCAGCCTGGCGATCTGGGGCATCGCCGGCATGACGGGAGCGCTCTGATGGTCAGCTATCGCACTCCGCTCGGCCGCGCCCGTGGCCTGGGCTCCGCCAAGCACGGCGCCGGCCACTGGGTCTCCGAGCGGGTCAGCTCCATCGCCCTCGCGCCGCTGGTGGTCTGGGCGGTCTACGGCGTGCTGCGCCTGGCCGCCGGGGACTACGGCTTCGCGGTCCACTGGGTCCAGGCCCCGCTGAACGCGACGCTCCTGGTGCTGACCCTGGCCATCAGCTTCTGGCACATGCATTCCGGCATGCGGGTGGTGGTCGAAGACTACATCCACAAGACCCTGACCAAGACCGCGCTCCTGGTCCTGAACCTTTTCGTCTGCGGCCTGGCCGGCGCGCTGGCGATCTTCTCGATCCTCAAGGTCGCGCTGGGAGGCGCCTGAGATCAGCATGGCGACCTACAATTTCATCGATCACAAGTATGACGTCGTCGTCGTGGGCGCCGGCGGGTCCGGCCTGCGCGCGGCGCTGGGCTGCGCGGCGGCGGGGTTGAAGACGGCCTGCATCTCCAAGGTCTTCCCGACCCGCTCGCACACCGTCGCGGCGCAAGGCGGCATCTCCGCCAGTCTCGGCAACATGGGCGAGGACGACTGGCGCTGGCACATGTACGACACCGTCAAGGGGTCGGACTGGCTGGGCGACCAGGACGCCATCGAATATCTGGTCAGGAACGCGCCGGCGGCCGTCTACGAACTCGAGCACTGGGGCGTGCCCTTTTCGCGGACCCCGGACGGCAAGATCTACCAGCGCGCCTTCGGCGGCATGACCCGCAACTTCGGCGAGGCGCCGATCCAGCGCACCTGCGCGGCGGCCGACCGCACCGGCCACGCCATGCTGCACACCATGTACGGCCAGGCGCTGGCCAAGAAGACCGAGTTCTTCATCGAGTACTTCGCCCTGGACCTGATCATGGACGAGGGCGTGTGCCGCGGCGTCACCGCCTGGAAGCTGGACGACGGGACCCTGCACCGCTTTCAGGCGCAGATGGTGATCCTGGCGACGGGGGGGTACGGGCGCGCCTACTTCTCCTGCACCAGCGCCCATACCTGCACCGGCGACGGCGGCGGCATGGCGTTGCGCGCCGGCCTGCCGCTGCAGGACATGGAGTTCGTGCAGTTCCACCCCACCGGCATCTACGGCGCCGGCTGCCTGATCACCGAGGGCGCCCGCGGCGAGGGCGGCTACCTGACCAACTCCGAGGGCGAGCGGTTCATGGAGCGCTATGCGCCCTCCGTGAAGGACCTGGCGCCCCGCGACATGGTCAGCCGCGCCATGACCATCGAGATTCGCGAGGGCCGCGGCGTGGGCCCGAAGAAAGACCACATCAACCTGCACCTCGATCACTTGGATCCGAAAGTATTACACGAACGCCTGCCGGGCATTTCTGAAAGCGCCAGAATATTCGCTGGTGTTGACGTAACTAAAGAGCCCATTCCGGTGCTCCCGACCGTCCATTATAACATGGGCGGGGTGCCGACGAACTTCTACTCCGAGGTAGTGACCAAAGCCGGCAAGGATCCGGACAAGGTAGTGCCGGGCCTGATGGCCGTGGGCGAGGCGGCCTGCGTGTCCGTGCATGGCGCCAACCGCCTGGGCTCCAACTCGCTGATCGACCTGGTGGTGTTCGGGCGTTCGGCGGCGCTGCGCGCGGCGGACATCATCAAGGCGGGCGCGACCCAGCCGGAACTGCGGCCTTCGATGACCGACGGCCACCTGGCGCGGTTCGACCGGTTCCGCAACGCCAGCGGCAAGACCTCGACCGCGGCGCTGCGGCTGGAGATGCAGCGGTCCATGCAGGAGGACGCCGCGGTGTTCCGCACCGGCGAGAGCCTGGTGAGCGGCGTGAAGCGCCTGGAGGCGGTGCAGAAGAAACGCAAGGATCTGGCGGTCTCCGACCGCGGCATGATCTGGAACACCGACCTGATGGAGACCCTGGAGCTCGACAACCTGATCGGCCAGGCCGTGGTGACGGTGGTGGGCGCCAACAACCGCCAGGAGAGCCGCGGGGCCCACGCGCGGGAGGACTTCGCCAACCGCGACGACAAGACCTGGATGAAGCACACGCTCACCTGGTTCGACGACGCCACGGGCAAGGTGAAGATCGATTACCGGCCGGTCCACGACTACACCATGACCAACGACATCGCCCCGATCCCGCCCAAGGCGCGGGTGTACTGAGGCGGTCATGGACGCCGCCCAGCCAGGTCTGGAGACACCCCCGGCCATCGGCTGGTTCCACTCGCTGAGCCTGCCGGGCGGCGAGACGACGACTGGCGAAAAGCCGGCGGCGGTGCTCGGCGCCGAGGCCGAGGTGGTGTTCAGGCACGGCGTCGCCGGCAAGCGGGTGCTCGACATCGGCGCCTGGGACGGCTTCTTCAGCTTCGAGGCCGAGCGGCGCGGAGCGGCCCATGTGCTGGCCACCGACCACTTCTGCTGGTCGGGGCCGGGCTGGGGCACGAAGGCCGGCTTCGACTACGCCCACCGCCGCCTGGACTCCAAGGTGGCGAGCCTGGACATCGACGTGCCGCGGATCGGGCCGGAGACCGTGGGGACGCACGACGTGGTGCTGTTCCTGGGCGTGCTCTACCATGTGAAGGACCCGCTGGCGGCGCTGGAACGGGCGGCCTCGGTGACCGGCGAGCTGCTGGTCGTGGAGACCGCCACGGCGCTGGACGTCCTGCCCTGGCCGGTGGCGCGCTACTACCAGGGGCGCGAGCTGAACAACGACCCCACCAACTTCTGGGCGCCCAACCGGCGGTGCCTGGAGGGCATGGCCCGCGACCTCGGCTTCTCGCGCATCGAGATGACCGGCCATCCGTCGACCCGGCCGCACTGGCGCGCGCCGGACCTCTACTGGAAGCACAATCGGGTGTTCATGCATGCCTGGCGTTGAACTCGAATCCGCGCTCCGGGCGCGCGACACGGACGCCGACTGGCGCGAGCTGGGCGAGACCGAGCCCTATTGGGCCGTGCTCAGCCACCCGGACTTCCGTAGCGAACGGCTGACGCCTGAGGGGATCGAGAGCTTCTACCAGTCGGGCCCGCCCTACATCGCCACCCTGGCCGAGGCGCTGAAGGCGATGACCGGCGCCTATCCGTCCGGCCGCGCGCTGGACTTCGGCTCAGGCGTCGGCCGGCTGGCCGAGGCGATGACCGCCTACGCCGGCGAGGTCACCGGCGTCGACATCTCTCCGGGCATGCTGGCGCTGGCCCGGGCCCGCGGCAGCAAGGTGACCTACGCCGACCGGATCCCGGACGGTCCCTTCGACTGGATCAACAGCTTCATCGTGTTCCAGCACATCCCGCCGCCCCGGGGCGAGGCGATCATCGAGGAGCTGCTGTCGAAGCTGTCGCCCGGCGGGGTCGTCAGCCTGCAGATCATCGTCTGGCGCGACAAGAACCGCGAGTGGCCCGCCGAGACCGGCTGGCGAAAGCTGATCGCCGGCCAGCTTCGCCGCAAACGGGTGCGCGAACTGCCGGTGGGCCAGATCCTGATGTACGACTACGACCTGTCGCGGGTCGTGCGCCTGCTGAACCTGGCCGGCATTGAGGAGATCCGCCTGGTCTCCACCAACCACGACGGCCACCACGGCTTCATCATCCTCGGGCAGAAGACCGCCCCGGCCAGCTTTTCTTAGGGACCCTACCGATGGTCGAACTCGTCCTGCCGAAGAACTCCCGCGTCACCAAGGGCAAGCACCACCCGGCCCCGGAGGGCGCGAAAAAGACCAAGACCTTCCGCGTCTACCGCTACGATCCGGAGGGCGTCGAGAACCCGCGCTGGGACACCTATGACGTGGACGTCGAGGCCTGCGGGCCGATGGTCCTGGACGCGCTGATCTATATCAAGAACGAGATCGACCCGACGCTGGCCTTCCGCCGGTCCTGCCGCGAGGGCGTCTGCGGCTCCTGCGCCATGAACATCGGCGGGCGCAACACGCTGGCCTGCACCCACGGCTGGGCCGAGGTCCCCGGCAAGGACGTGCAGATCAGCCCCCTGCCGCACATGCCGGTGGTCAAGGACCTGGTCCCCGACCTGACCCAGTTCTACGCTCAGTACGCCTCCATCGAGCCCTGGCTGCACACCGAGACGCCGGAGCCGCAGAAGGAATGGCTGCAGTCGCCGGAGGACCGCGAGAAGCTGGACGGGCTCTACGAGTGCATCCTCTGCGCCTGCTGCACGACCTCCTGCCCGAGCTACTGGTGGAACCAGGACAAGTATCTCGGCCCCGCGACGTTGTTGCAGTCCTACCGCTGGCTGGTCGACAGCCGCGACGAGGCCACCGGCGAGCGGCTGGACGCGCTGGAGGACCCCTTCAAGCTCTACCGCTGCCACACGATCATGAACTGCGCCCAGGTCTGCCCGAAGGGTCTCAACCCCGCCAAGGCGATCGCCGAGGTGAAGAAGATGCTGGTGGAGCGGGTGGTCTAGAACGCGTCCTCTCCCTTCGCGCTTCGCGTCCGGGGAGATGCGGGTTTTTTGGATTTGTCGGGGGTTCAAGATGGGCGGCAGGACGATCGGAAGCGGGCTCGTGGCCCTGGTGCTGGCTTTGGGGACGGCGCCGGCGGTGGGGCTGCTGGCCGCACCCGGCCTGGCCATCGCCCAGCCCAGCCAGGCCGAGGCCGGAAAGCTGACCGCCTTCCTCGACGCGGAATACGAAGAGGTGCTGAAGGCCAATCCGCAGCAGGCGACCTCGCTCGGCCGCAAGGAAGGCCAGGACCGCCTGAACGACCTCAGCGAGGCCGCGGAGCTGAAACGCCTGGAATGGCGGCGCGGCAGCGTGGCGCGGATGAAGGCCCAGTTCCAGCGGGACAAGCTGCCGCTGGAGGCGAAGATCAGCTTCGACATGTGGCTGGACGAGCTCGACAGCGCCGAGCTGGCCTACAAGTTCCGCCGCTATGACTACGCGCTGGGCGGCGGCGCGCTGCACTCCGGCCTGCCCAATTTCCTGATCAGCTCCCACCTCGTCGACAGCGCGTTGGACATGGCCGCCTACAACGCCCGCGTCCGGGCTCTGGGCCCGGCGATGGACCAGGTGCGCGAGCGCGTGGCGGCGGCGGCCGGCGAGGGCGTCCGCATGCCGCGCTTCCAGTACGAGCGGGTGATCGCCGAGAGCCGCAAGCTGATTTCCGGCCAGCCGTTCGACCAGGCCGGGCCCGACTCGCCGCTCTGGGCCGACGCCAAGGCCAAGGTCGGCAGGCTGGCCGCCGCCGGCAAGGTGACCCCGGCCCAGGCCCAGGCGCTGCTGGACGAGACCCGGGCCGCGCTGACGGGCTCCATGAAGCCGGGCTATGAGCGGCTGATCGCCTGGGTCCAGGCCGACGAGCCGAACGCGCCCTCCGGCAAGGTGGGCGCGGTGACCCTGCCGGGCGGCCTCGCCTGGTACGCCGCGGCCCTGAAGCTGCAGACCCGCACCGACCTCACCGCCGACCAGGTCCACGCCCTGGGCCTCTCCGAGGTGAAGCGCATCCAGGGCGAGATGAACGCACTCGCCCGGACCGCCGGGTTCAAGGACGCCGAGGCCTACTATGCCGAGCTGGCCCGGCTCGATCCGCCGCAGCCCTACACGGACGCCAACCGCGCCGAGATCCTGGCCTACTCCAACGCCCTGATCGCCAACGACCGGGCGCACCTGCCGGCGATGTTCAACAGCCTGCCGATCTACGGCATCGAGGTGGTGCGCGAACCCTCGTTCAGCGAGGTCCCGGGCGGTGCGGCCCACACCAACGGCGCCAGCCCCGACGGCAAGCGCCCGGGGATGGTCTATCTGCACATGCTGGGCAAGACCTCGCCGCGCGCCAGCCTGCCGGACTTGATGTGCCACGAGGGCATTCCCGGCCACGCCATGCAGGGCGACATCCGGGTGCGCCAGAAGGGCGTTCCGAAGTTCCGGCTTGGGGCCCGCAACGCGGCCTTCAACGAGGGCTGGGGCCTCTATTCCGAGCTGCTCTGCAAGGAGATGGGCGTCTATCCGGACACGGCGTCCGACTTCATGCGCCTGGACGGCGAGCTGTTCCGCGCCGCGCGCCTGGTCACCGACACCGGCCTGCACGCCAAGGGTTGGACCGAGGACGAGGCGGTCGCCTACCTGAAGACCACCGGCCATCGCAGCGAGGACACCGCCCGCGCCGAGACCCACCGCTACATCGTCAATCCCGGCCAGGCGACGGCCTACAAGATCGGCATGATCCGCATCCTGGCGCTGCGCACCGAGGCGCAGAAGGCGCTGGGCCCGAAGTTCGACATCAAGGGCTTCAACGACATGATCATCGCCTCCGGGTCGCTGCCGCTGTCGGTCCTGGACATGCGGGTCCACGAGTGGGTGGCCGAGCGGAAGGCGGGGGCGTGACGCGCTCCCTCCCCCGGCGCAGCCGAGAGGGAGAGGGTTGGGGAGGGGGCGGCGCAGGACTCGCGAGCGGCGCCGTGGTCCAGTCACTGTCCGCTCCCGGCAGGTCATGGCTGAATCGGCTGTTCGTGGGGTGACGCGGAGCCGCCCTCTCCCTACCCTCTGCCTCTCGGCTGCGCCGGGGTAGAGGCGAGCAAGTTGACGCCGGCGTCATTTTTGGGCATCGAGGCTGAATGAGCGATGCGGCCAATCCTGCTCCGGGCGGGCATGTGGTGATCCTGGGGGCTGGCCATGCGGGGGGCACGGCGGCGGCGCTGTTGCGGCAGTACGGGCACGCGGGGCCGATCACCCTGGTGGGCGCCGAGCCGATTCCGCCCTACCAGCGGCCGCCGCTCTCCAAGGCCTGGTTGAAGGGCGAGGCCGACGCGGACTCCCTGGCGCTCAAGCCGCTGGAGTTCTACGCGGAGCACAATATCGACTTCCGGGCCTCGACGACGGCGGTGGCGATCAACCGCGGCGCCAAGACCGTCAGCCTCTCCGGCGGATCGACCCTCGCCTACGACGTCGCGATCATCGCCACCGGCGCGCGGCCCATCGCGCTGCCGATCCCAGGCGCGGACCTCAGGGGCGTGATGTTCCTGCGAACCGCCGCCGACGCCGAGCGGCTGAAGGCCACCGTGGGACCGGGCAGGCGGCTGGCGGTGGTGGGCGGCGGCTACATCGGGCTGGAGGTGGCCGCCTCCGGCCGCGCGCTGGGCGCCGAGGTCGTGGTGCTGGAGCGCGAGGATCGGCTACTCGCGCGGGTGGCCTGCACGACCCTGTCGACCTTCTTCAAGAGCTATCACGAGGCCCATGGCGTCAGCTTCGAACTGGGCGCCACGGCCACGGCCTTCGAGGGCCGTGACGGCCATGTGACCGGCGTGACCCTGGCCGATGGCCGCACCGTGCCTTGCGACGCCGTAGTGGTGGGCGTCGGCGCCCATCCGAACGACGAGTTGGCCAGGGACTGCGGCCTGGATGTCGCCCGCGGCGTGGTGGTGGACCTGGAGGCCAGGACCTCCGACCCTTCGATCTTCGCCATCGGCGACGTGGCCCACCGGCCGATGCCGATCTACGGCCGCATGTTCCGCATGGAGAGCGTGCCCAACGCGCTCGAAGGCGCCAAGCAGGCCGCCAGCGCCATCGTCGGCCGCCCGCCGCCGCCCGGCGAGACGCCCTGGCAGTGGTCGGACCAGTACGACCTGAAGCTGCAGATCGCCGGCTACGCCTTCGACGTGGACGAGATCCTGCTGCGCGGTGACCCTGCGTCAGGCAAGTTCGCGGTCTTCCACCTCAAGGGCGACCTGATGCAATCCGTGGAGGCGATCAACTCGCCGCCGGAATTCATGATGGGCAAGCAGTTGATCCTGGCGCGGCGTCCGGTCGACAAGGCGAGGCTTGCAGACCCATCCATTTCCATGAAAGAGGTCGCCGCCTAGAGTGCGGTCATCGAGGGGTTAGATGGCGAAGATTACCTACATCGAACATGACGGGACCGAGCACGTGATCGACGTGAAGCCCGGCCTCACCGTCATGGAAGGCGCCGTGAAGAACAACGTCCCGGGCATCGACGCCGATTGCGGCGGGGCCTGCGCCTGCGCCACCTGCCACGTCTATGTGGACGAAGCCTGGCGCGCCAAGACCGGCGAGAAGTCGGCCATGGAAGAGTCGATGCTGGATTTCGCCGAGAACGTCGAGGACAACTCGCGCCTGTCCTGCCAGATCAAGGTGAGCGACGCGCTGGACGGGCTGGTGGTGCGGATGCCGGAGAGCCAGCACTAGGCTGAATCGACATTCATTCCGAGGATGGGCCGTGGCTTGGCGTTCCTCCTCCCCTTGTGGGAGGAGGTGTCAGCCGGAGGGCTGACGGAGGTGGGGTCGCGCTCCGCTCTCAGCGCGAGACTGAGCTTCGAGCTGCGCCGGGAGGCCGAGAAACCCCACCTCCGACCCGCTGCGCGGCCCACCTCCTCCCACAAGGGGAGGAGGCAGCCTTAGGCGCCGGCCTGAATGTCGATGAGTCCTGCGGGGCGGCGCGCCTTTGGCGCGTCCTTGAGAAGCCGAGGCCCCAAGGCAGAATGGCCGCCATGAGATTTAAGCCGCAGTCTGCCGGTTAGCCCAAAATCTTCGTCATCCTCCGGTCGCGCGAAGACGCGATCCGGGGGACCCATGATCTCAATCGCTGCGGATCATCTGCGGCGGCGCCACCCCAATCCTTTTACCGGCCACGGAGATCATGGGTCCCCCGGATCAGCCTTCGGCTGACCGGAGGATGACGACGGGTGGGGAGCGCGGAGTCGCTATTTTTGCCGCGGTTCGCGCGGATCCGGCAGCGGTTCGGCCAGCTCCACGGCGGCCGGAAGCGGCGGGCCGGGGGCTGAGCCCGACCGCTACGGCTTGGACAGGGGGTCCGGCTTCATGGTTGCGAGGTCGACGGGCACGGAGACGTGCTCCTGGACGATCAGCCACTTGCCGTCGATCTTGCGATAGACGTCGCTGACCCGGACCACCAGCTCGGTGGTGGATCCGTCCTTGGCGGTGAAGTGTCCGTCCTGGATGCTGTGCCCATAGGCCACGTCGCCGACCACGGTGATGCTGAGGTCGGTGATCTTGTTGGTCACCGGGCCCGGGAACTGGGCGAGCAGGTCATCCCAGTCCTTCTTGTAGTCGGCCCAGCCGACATGCTGGCGTGGCGGGGTGACGTCGAACACGAAGAGGCCCTGGCGGGCGTAGTAGGACATCACCTTCCTGGAATCCCTGGCCATCAGACCAGCGTTCAGGCCCTTCTCGAGGGCTTGAATCTGGGCCTTGTCGGTGGGGCCGGCGGGCGCCGATGGCGCGGCGGCGCTTGTGGCCTCGGCCGCAACCGAGGCCCCGGAGATCCCCAACGCAACGGCGGCGGCGCCCGCCCACATCTTCAGCTCGTGCATGATTGCCCCCTTCAAGGCCCGCCCGATCGGCAAGGCGGCCGAGCTTGCGCCAGATATCCACGTTATCAAGTGCGCATTTCTGGCGGCGAGGCGGCGACCCTCGCGCGGGCGCGCCGGCGGCTCTTGCGCGGCCCCGGGGATTTCGGGCTAAGTCCACGCTCGGTTGAGGGGCAAGTCACATGCGTGGAATTCAGGCAGTCGCCTGCGCGATGGCGTTGGCGGCGTTCGGGTTCGTGGGCCAGGCTCCGGCGGCGGAAGACGCCCAGCCCGCGCAGAAGCAGGACGAGGCCTACACCGCCCTGATCAGGAAGCACCTGGTCGATCCGCGCTTCACCACCGAGCTGGTGGACCACATGCCGGCGTCCGACACCGTGCCCTCGCCGCTGAAGTTCTTCGGCCGCATCCCGGGCACGCCGGGCGAGCTGACCTACGCCAAGGACATCGAGCGCTACTACCAGGAGCTGGCCAAGACATCGCCCCGGGTGAAGTTCTGGAAGCTGGGGACCACCGAGGAAGGCCGCGACCAGGTGGTGATCGCCATCGCCGACGAGGCGACGCTGAAGGACCTCGACAAGTACAAGGCCGCGCTGGCGGCGCTGGGCGACCCGCGAAAGACCACGCCTGAGCAGGCCAAGGCCACGATCAAGACCGCCAAGCCGATCTACTGGATCACCAGCGGCATCCATTCGCCGGAGACCGGCGGGCCGGAAATGCTGATCGAGCTGGCCTACCGCCTGGCGGTGGAGGAGACGCCGCTGGTCCGCAACATCCGCAACAACGTGATCACCTTCATCACCCCGGTGGTCGAGGTGGACGGCCGCGAGAAGGTGGTCGACACCTACTATTACGGCAAGAAGACCGGCAAGCCGAAGCCGCCCTTGATGTACTGGGGCAAGTACGCCGCGCACGACAACAACCGCGACGGCATGGGCCAGTACCTGAAGCTCACCCAGAACATCACCAGGGGCGTGCTGGAGTGGCATCCGACGGTGGTGCACGACCTGCACGAGGCGCAGTCGTACCTCTACGTCTCGACGGGAACGGGGCCCTACAACCCCTCGCTGGATCCGGTGCAGACCGACGAATGGTGGCTGCTGGCGGAGACCGAGGTCACCGAGATGGCCAAGCGCAAGGTGCCCGGCGTCTTCACCTACGGCTTCTACGACGGCTGGGTGCCGAACTACCTGTTCTGGATCGCCAACACCCACAACTCGTTCGGGCGCTTCTACGAGGTGCAGAGCTACGGCCCCGACGTGCAGAAGGAGCTGAAGCTTCCGCCCACGGTCACCAGCCGCGAGTGGTACCGGCCCAATCCGCCGCTGCCCACCGTCGCCTGGGGGCCGCGCAACAACACCAACATCCAGGAATCGGCCCTGCTGTTCGCGATGGATCGGGTGGCGAAGGACCGCGAGCTCTATCTCGAGACCTACTGGGTGAAGGGCCAGCACGCCGTCGACGGCGGCAGGACCGGCGCGGTCAACGCCTGGGTGATCCCGGCCGACCAGGCCGCGAAGCTCAACGTGGTCGACATGATCAACGACCTGCGCCGCCAGGGGCTGGAGGTCTCGACCGCCGACGCCGCCTTCACCGCGGGCGGGGTCAAGGTGGCGGCCGGCGACTATGTGATCCGCGCCGACCAGCCGTACCGGACGCTGGCGGACCTCTATTTCAGCGTCCAGAACTACCCGGCCGCCAATCCCAGGCCCTATGACGACACCGGCTGGACGATGCAGTACATGCGCAACGTCACGCTGAAGGCGGTGCAGGATCCGGCGGTGTTGCGGCAGCCGATGACGCTGTTGACGGCAGACCTGGCGCCCGCCGGCGCGATCTCGGGCTCGGGGTCGACGATCCTGGTGAACCACACCGGCGACAACGAGCTGGTCACCTTCCGCTTCAAGCTCAAGGACGTGAAGATGCTGGCCGCCGAGAAGCCCTTCGAGGCCGGCGGCAAGAGCTACGCGGCCGGGACCTTCATCATCCCCAACGCGCCGCGCGCGGCGGTGGAGAACGCGGCCGTCGAGCTGGGCCTGAAGGGCGAGGCGGTCGCGGCCGCGCCCGACGTCAAGACCCACCCGCTGTCGATCCCGCGGATCGGCTACCTGCACTCGTGGCTGCGGACGCAGGACGAGGGCTGGTGGCGTGCGGCGCTCGACCACTACGGCGTGCCCTACACCTACCTCGCCGACACCAAGGCGCGCGCCGGCGACCTTCGGAAGCGGTTCGACGTGATCATCTATCCGACCGTCGGCTCGAGCGCGCGCGACCAGGTGGTCGGCGTGGCGATGAACGGCGATGTCGCGATCCCCTACAGGAAGAGCGAGCTGACGCCGAACCTGGGCGTGCTCGACTCCGCCGACGACATCCGCGGCGGCCTGGGCGTCGACGGCCTGGCGGAGCTGAAGAAGTTCGTCGAGGCCGGCGGGACGCTGATCGGCGACGGCTCGACGGTGGAGATGCTGGCCAACTACGGCGTCGCCGCGGGTGTCACGGTCTCCGCGCCGGGCGAGCTCTACACCAAGGGCGCCCTGATGCGTGGGGTGTTCGCGGACCAGGCCAGCCCCATCGCCTATGGCTACGCCGGCAAGGAGCTGCCGATCTATTTCGCCGACGCCCCGGTGATCACCGTGGCGACCCCCGGCCAGAACGGCGGCGGCGGTGGTGGCGGCCAGGGCGGCGGCGCGGGCGGTAGGCTCGCCCAGAACGTCACGCCGAACGCCACGCCGGAGCGGCTGTCGCCTTGGCCCGCGCCGGAGCACGCCGCCAAGGCCGCGGACGAGCCGACGGCGCCCGTCGACACCGCCCCGCCGGCTTCGCGGCAGGGCGGCGCGGAGCCCACCCAGCGGCCGCGCACCGTGATGGCCTTCCCGGCCCAGGCGGACAGCATCCTGCTCTCCGGCCTGCTGGAGGGCGGCGGCGCGCTCACGCGCAAGGCGCTGATCGTCGACGTGCCCGACGGCAAGGGTCACATGGTGCTGTTCGGCCTGAGGCCCTACTGGCGCTGGCAGACGCAGGGGTCCTATTTCCTGGGCTTCAACGCGATCCTCAACTGGGATCACCTGGACGCGGGCGCGCCGCCGCCGAAGCCGGCGGAGAAGCCCGCCGAATAGGGCCTACTTCTTCGAAGACGCCTCCTGGGCCGCCTTGGTCTTGTTCGCCTGGCTGACGATGTAGTGGTAGATCGCCTCGGCCTGGCCCTCGGCCAGCACCTTCTTGAACGAGACCATGCCCTTGTCGGCGCGGGCGCCGTCCAGGACGATCGAATTCCAGGTGGTGAGGTTCCTCAGCGACGGCGAGTAGCGCAGGTCCGGGATCGACTTGTCGGCCGTCCCCCCGGCGCCATGGCAGCCGGAGCAGAAGCGGCCATAGGCGCCCTCGCCGTCGATCACCTGCTCGTTGGTGCCGGTGAGCAGGGGCGGGTCGAGCACCTTGCCGGCGACGGAGCCGGCGATCGGGGTCTGGGGCAGGGTGGCGCTGGCGTTCAGCTTGTAGACCAGCAGGCGCGAGTTGTTGGCGCTGAGCGGATTGGTGCGCGCCTGGCCGGGCGGCAGGCCGCGGGCGCCCACCAGCAGGGCGACATACTGCTCGCCGCCGATCGTGTAGGTCGAGGGCGCGGCGACCACGTCGGCCTGGGTCGGGGCCGACCACAGCTTCTGGCCGGTGCGGGCGTCGAAGGCGTTGAAATTGCCGCTCCAGTCGCCGGAGAACACCAGGTCGCTGGCGGTGACCATCGCGCCGTGGGCGCCGTAGTCCTTGTCGGGCGCGCGCCAGACCTCCTTCTGCCGGACCGGATCGTAGGCCTCCAGGTAGCTCCTGATATTGCCGCGGGCCGGGGCGCCGGGCTTGCCGTAGAGCTCGGTGATCTTGTCGGAGAAGGACACGGTGGCGGTGTTGTAGACCCGGTCCTTGAGCTGGAAGGTCCCGGGCTTGGCGCTCTGGAAGCCGGTCGAGCTCTCGGTGACCGGGATGTAGACCAGGCCGGTCTTCGGGCTGTAGGCCATCGGGTGCCAGTTGTGGGCGCCCAGCGGGGCGGGCTGGACGATGGCGGCCTTCTCGTCGGTGTAGCGGACATCGGGGTTCTCGACCGGGCGGCCGGTCTTGATGTCGATCTTCGAGGCCCAGTTGGCCGGCGCGAACTTCTCGGCCGAGATCAGCTTACCGGTCGCGGCGTCCCAGACGTAGAAGAAGCCGGTCTTCGGGGCCTGCATCAGGACATGGCGCAGCTTGCCGCCGATCTTCAGGTCGGCGGTCATCAGCGGGTTGGTGACGTCGTAGTCCCACTCGTCGCCGGGCACCTCCTGGAAGTGCCACGCGTACTGGCCGGTGGTCGCCTTCACCGCGATCACCGAGGAGACGAAGAGGTTGTCGCCGCCGCCGGGGCTGCGGATTTCCTGGCTCCAGCTCAAGCCATTGCCGGTGCCGAAGTAGATCAGGTCGGTCTTGGGATCGTAGAGGATGGTGTCCCAGGCCGTGCCGCCGCCGCCGTATTTCCAGAAGTCGCCGTTCCAGGTCTTGAGCGCCGACTTGAGCTGCGGGGTGTTGGTCGGGTCGCCGGGCGCGGCGGGCACGGTGTAGAAGCGCCACTTCAGCTTGCCGGTGGCCGCGTCATAGGCCGAGACGTAGCCGCGGCAGGTGTACTCCGCCCCGGCGTTGCCGATGATCACCAGGCCCTTCACGATCCGCGGGACCTGGGTGATCGTGTAGGGCTGTTTGGGATCGGTGGTCTGCACCGACCAGGCGACCTTGCCGGTCTTGCCGTCCAGCGCGATCAGCCGCCCGTCGAGCGCGCCCAGGTAGATCTTGCCCTTCCAGGCGGCGACACCGCGGTTGACCACGTCGCAGCAGGCCACCGCCCCGTTGGCCGGATCGACCTTCGGGTCGTAGTCCCAGAGCTTGGCGCCGGTCTTGGCGTCATAGGCCTTCACCTTCGACCAGGCGGTGGTGATGTAAAGCGCGCCGTCGACCACGACGGGAGTCGATTCCTGGCCGCGCTCGGTGTCGATGTCGCCGTACCAGGCCAGGCCCAGGGTCTTGACGTTGGCCTTGTTGATGCCGGTGAGCGGGCTGTAGCGCTGTTCGGAATAGGTGCGGCCCGAGGCCATCCAGGTCCCGGGCTCGGCGTCGGCGGCCAGCAGGCGCGGCCCATCCACCGCCGCGGCGCCGATCGGCCGCTGGGCGGGCTTGGCCGCAGCGCCGAAGGCGGCGGGGCCGAGGGCCATCGAGATCGCCGCCGCGGCGGCGACGAGGGTCCGGAAGGCGCGCCCCGCGGCGGCGCGCGTGTCTTGGTCTTGCATGTGTTTCGCTCCCCAGATTCGCTTTGTCCCATCCGTCCGCGGCGGAGGCAAGGCGAAGGCGGACATGGCGCTCGACGCCGGGCAGGGCGGCGGCTAGTAGGCCTTGAGCCCTCCTGCGCCGCCCGCTCCCAGGCCCTCCCCATGATCCTGCGCCTTTCCCGCTTCGCGCACATGATCCCGATCGCGGAAGGCCGGTTCCTGGTCGTCGACGCGATCAGCCAGGCCCGGCTGGTGGTGAACGGCGAGGTGGCGGCCTTCATCGGGACCTTCGCCGAGCCGCAGACGGTCCCCGAGCCGCTTCCCCCCGGCGGGGTGGTCGCCGCCATGGTCGAGCGCGGCCTCCTGACCGAGCACGGCCCCGACGAGGAACTGGCCGACGTCGCGGCCACGCTCGCCCCCTATCACGGCCGCGATCCGGACGCCCTGCTGCAGAAATTCCGGCGCGAGGCGAAGGAGGGCGCGGACCCCTACTGGGCGGTCGCGCAGGCCCGCGGCCTCGCCGAGTTCGGCGGGGGAAAGACCCGGGTCGACCTTGTGCTGCTGGGCGATTGCGACGTGCACATGGAGGCCGATTTCCTGCGCCGCGAAGCCGCCGCGCGGGGGCTGGACCTGCGGGTCGCCGCGACCTTCCCGGACGACGTCCGGTTCGCCGGCGAGCACCGGCACGACGCGGTCCTGGTCGGCGCCCTTCGCTCGCGCCACAGTCTGACCGACCCGCAGCCGGCCGATGGCGCGGCCCCGCCGCACGCGGGCTTCCTCGCCGAGGCGCGGACGATCATCGAGGGGCTGCGGCGGCACACCGCCGCGCCCATCCTGATCGACGGCCTCCCCGAGCCGACAGTCCAGCCCATGGGCTTCGCCGACCGTGGGCCTCTGGGGCATCGGGGGCGATTCCGGGTCGCCAACCTGGCGCTGTCGGCCCTGGTGGAGAGCTTCCCCGACACGCACATGGTCGACCTGGCCGCGGCCCTGGGCGCGGCGGGCGCCGAGCGGCTGCTGGACGACGGCCTCTCGGGCTTCACCCACATGGGCTCGCCGGGCTGGATGCTGCAGCGGGCGGAGGAGGAGCTGGCCCCGGTCCATGGCCAGTTTCCCGACCTGGCGCCGCTCGCCGACTGGCTGGGCGGCGACCCCTACGGCCGCGAGGCGGTTGCGGCGCGGGCCCATCTCGACGCCCTGGCCGTGGTGCTGGGGCTGGACGCGAAGAAGTGCGTCGTCGTCGACCTCGACGGCCTCCTGTGGCCGGGCGTGCTGGCCGAGACCGGGAGCCCCTTCGCCTGGACGCCGCAGGACAATCCCCATTCCTACATCGGCCTCTACTTCGGTCTGCACGAGGCGCTGCTGACGCTCAAGCGCCGGGGCGTCCTCTTGGCCTGCGTGAGCAAGAACGACGAGGCCACGGTCCGCGCGCTGTGGACCTATCCGGCCGGCTATCCGCGCGCCCTGCTGACGCCCGACGACTTCGTCACCCTGCGCATCAACTGGGGCGACAAGGTCGAGAACATCCGCTCCATCGCCGACGAACTGGGCCTGGCGCCGGAGACCTTCCTGTTCCTCGACGACAATCCGGTCGAGCGCGACCGGGTGCGCCAGCGGCTGCCGCAGGTCGAGGTCTGGGGCGACGACCCCTTCAGCCTGCGCCGTCGGCTGCTGAACGATCCGCGGCTGCAACAGCCGCGCCTGACCTCGGAGGCGGCGGGCCGCACCGAACTGGCCAAGGCCCAGCTCGGCCGGCAGGCGGCGCGCGCCGGGGCGGTGAGCGAGAGCGACTTCATCGCCTCGCTGAATGTGCAGAGCCGCATCGAGCGGCTGGCGCCGGGCGCGGCGCTGGAGCGGATCGTCGAGCTTTTCCAGCGCACCACCCAGTTCAACGCCACGGGGATCAAGTTCACGGCCGCCGAGCTGGACGCCCTGCTGCGCCGCGACGGCGGCGCCGTCTACGCCATGCAGGTCAGCGACCGCTTCGCCGACCACGGCCTGGTGGGCGCCGCGGTGCTCCGCGACGGCGAGATCGTCGGCCTGGCGCTGAGCTGCCGGGTGCTGGGGATCGGCGTTGAGCACCGTCTCCTGCAGGCGATCATCGCGGGCGAGGGCGCGCTCACGGCGCGCATCACGCCCACAGACCGCAACGCCCCGGTGCGCAACATCTACCGCGACAACGGCTTCACGGCCGGCGACGACGGGGTCTGGCGCTGCGGCTGAGGGGCCTGGGTCGTGCGCTCATGAAGTGATCGCGATGACGGCAGCCTGGACATGCGAGCGGGCGCCGCGCGCGGCGGCATGCGGACATTCTGAATGACTGGGCGGGGTGGAAAGCAGACCGGCTCCGCGGCAATGCAGCCCCGTCAGTCACGCGAGCAACGGCCCGGCGTGACCAGTGGCCGCACACCGCTGAGCTAGTGCGCCGCTTCAGGCTGCTCCGATGCTGGAGCGGCGGCCGTCTCGTCATCGCTGGCGCTCAGCACCGCGCCCTCAAGCTCGGCCGGCGCGGGGGGGTCGTAAATGGCCTCGAGCATTTCGAACATCTCCGGCGTCACCTCCATGACGAAGGTCTCGCCCTTGGCGGTGTTCCGGTCGGCGACGCGGGCACGGCGGACCTCCTGCGGCGCGTCGACGAAGTGCCACTGCAGCGACAAGCTCTTCGCCTCGGCGATCTGGCGGATGCGCTCCCGATCAGCCCGCCGCATAGCGCCGGTGTCGAGGACAACCGAGGTTCCGGCGGCAAGCACGGCCTCGGCGGTGGACCAGATCAGCGCGTTGCAGCGGCCGAGGCGCTCCAGCATCCAGGCGAACTCGATGGGCCCCTGGAGGTCGGGGCCGAACAGTCGCGCACCCCATTCGTCGAGGACGAAGGCGACCGCGCTCTCGCGGCGGGCCAAGGCGTGGGCGTAGGTGGTCTTCCCTGCGGCGCAAGGCCCGAAGATCACGTTGAGCGTGGCTGGCAAGGCGCTACTCCCTCTTGAAGCTCGGGAGCAAGGCGGCCGTTCATGCTCCCCCTTTGGCGCGTGCAACGGCTCAGCTTGAGCTTCGTTCCCTACGAGCCTCATCGACGCCCGGTCGAAAGTCCGCCGAGGGTCGCAGGCGGACATTGGAGTCGTGGCCGATAGCAGACCTCGCAGGATTTATGAGGCTCCAGCCTAACCCGCGTCGCCCCACTGGCGGTGCAGGGAGGCGGAGATGTGGTTCAGGCGGGTGCGGGACTCCCAGCTCAGGTTTTCCCGCTCCTGCGCCACCACCTCGTTCAGTTCGAACAGCAGCTCGCGGCCCGCGCGGTCGACGATCTCGCTCTCGATGAAGGTGATGCCGCACAGCCGCTCGCCGCGGGTCACGGGGCGGACCTGATGGATCGTCGTGGAGGGGTAGATCACCGCGCCGCCGGGCGGCAGCTTGAAGTCCACGTCCCGCGTCCCCAGGCTGACCGACAGCTCGCCGCCGTCGTAGTCGGCGGGGTCGGTGAGGAAGATCGTGCAGCTCAGGTCGGCGCGGAGCGGGCGGGGCCCGAGCGGCAGGAAGGCGTTGTCGGCGTGCGCCCCGTAATGCATCCCCGGCTGGTACTTGGTCAGCACCGGCGGCGCCATGCGCTTGGGGAAGGCGTAGGCGGCGAAACCCTCGCTGCGCCCCAGGCCGCGCCCCAGGATCTCCGACGACTTGGCGTGGTTCGGGTCCTGCAGGTCGGCGTGCAGGTTGTTCTTCACCTGAGAATTCGGATTGGTCACCCGGCCGTCGACGAAGTTGAGCGCGCGGGCGAACTCGCGAAGCTGCTCGATCTCGGCGCCGGTCAGGAGGTCGGGAATCTCGTGGAACATGGCCGACGCCCTTAGCTCATCCTCCGTGGGACGGGTAGGTGAATCCCCTCGGGCGGCAGGACGATCAGGCCCGCAATCCGAGCTCCGGCTGGGCCGCGGCGCCCACGGCCTCCTCGGGCAGGTGGCAGGTGAACGCGGCGCCCGCGCCCGGCTCGCTCTCCAGCGCCACCCAGCCGCCGTGCAGCTCGGTGAGCGCCTTGACCAGGGCCAGGCCCAGGCCCGGGCCGCCGCGCTCGCGGCCGATGAAGCGGTCGAAGATATGCGCCTGGACGTGGAAGGGGATGCCGCGGCCGGTGTCGGAGACGCGAAGCTGCACCTCGCCCAGGCCCTTCTTGGCGCCCAGGGTGACGGTCCCGCCGGGCGGGGTCTGGCCCAGCGCGTTCTCCATCAGGTGGTTGAGGATCTGGCCCAGGCGGCGCGAGTCGCCGCGGATCAGGCCGACCTCGGGCGGGCATTCCACGACGATGGCGACGCTGGCGGCCTCGGCCTCCGGCGCCCAGCGCTCGGCCTGCGCGGCCAGCAGCTCGGCCACCCGCACGTCCTCCAGGTCCAGCGCCATCTCGTCGGCGTCGATCTGGGCCATGTCGAGCACGTCGTCGATGGAGCGCGCGAGCTGCGTCGCCGCCTGCTTCACCGCCCCCGCGTAGCCGCGCCCGCGTTCGGACAGGCCGTCGCCGGAGCGTTCCAGCAGCTCGGAGTAGCCGATGATCGTGGTGAGCGGGGTCCTGAGCTCGTAGGAGACGTTGGCCACGAAGTCGCGCTTCAGCCGTTCGGCGTCGGCCAGGGCCTGTTCCTTGGCCTCCAGGGCCCCCTCGAGCTTGCGCGCGTCGGTGATGTCGGTGAAGGCGATCAGCGTCGCCCCGTCGGGCAGGGGGCGCGACTGGTAGAGGACGATGCGGCTGTCGGCGGTCTTCACCTCGCCGGTGGTCGGCGCGCGGGCCTGCGGGTCGGGATCGGCGACGCGGCCCTTCAGCTCGGCCCAGAAGCTGCGGTCGTGCAGCTTGGGGATGCAGAGCTCGACCACGCCCTCGAAATCGCCGGCCGCCTCCACCTGGGCTGGCGTGACGTTCCAGAACTTGGCGAAGCTTTCGTTGTGCAGGCGCAGGCGCCCGTCGGAGCCGAACACGGTCACCGCGTCGGAGAGCTTGTCGAGCGTGGCCTGCTGCACCTGGATCAGGGCGTTGTACTGGCTGGTCAGCTTCAGTTCGTCGGTGATGTCGGAATAGAGCAGCAGCAGGCCGCCCATGGGGTGCGGCTGGCGCACCACCTTGAGCGTGCGGCCGTCCGGCAGGCTCCACATCTCGTCCGGGCCGGCGGCGAGCTGCTCGTAGCGGTCGAGTTCGCCGGCCTTCCACTTGCCGTAGTCGGCGGTCTCCGGCAGGCGGCGGCGCTGGCGCAGGCGGTCGAGGATCTCCGAATGGCTGGGCTGTTCGGCGAGCCACGCCGGCTCCAGGCCCCAGAGCTCGGCGAAGGCGGTGTTGTGGAACATCAGCTTCTTCGCCTTGTCGAAGACGGCCACGGCCTCGGCGATGTGGTTGAGGGTCTCGTCGTGCGCCTCGACGTTGCGCTTCAGCAGCTCTCGCAGGTCCTCCTGCTCGCTGACGTCTTCCGTCCAGACCCCGACGCCGCCGCCCTCCAGCGGCTGGGCGGCGATGTGGAAGGCTCGGCGTTTGCCGGCGACGGTGGACCAGCGGACCGTATCGCGCCGCTGGCCGAGGTTGGCGGCTTCGCTGGCGAGCGCGTCGGCGGAGCGGTCGAAGGCGGCGCCGCGGGCGGCGGCCTCGTCGAGGCTGACGGCGTCGGCGGCCTTCAGCCAGGCGGCGTTGACCCAGACGGGCGACCCGTCGGCGGCGGCGATCCAGGCCGGCGTCGCGCGGGCGTTGATGAAGGCCGCAAAGCGCGGAGCGGTCGGCAGGCCCGCGTCCTCCGCCGTGGCCGACGACAGCCGCAGCCAGGCGAGCGCCCCGGCCGCGCGGCCCTCCACCGCCACCAGGCCGCCCTCGCCCTGCACCTCGAAGGCGCAGGCCTCGCCGCGCTCGAAGAGGGCGCGCAGGCGGCGCGCATGGTCCGGGTCGGCGCGCATCAGGGCGTTGACGACCGCCTGCGGGTCGGGCTCCGAAAGGCCCAGGGCGGCGCCGCAGACGGCCAGGGACTCCTGGCCCGAGGCCAGGAGGGCGCGGCCCTCCTCCACGGCCAGCAGGGCCGAGTCGAAAGCCTCCGCCGAGGCCTGGGCGGTCTCGGCGCGGGCCTCCAGGGCGGCGAGGCGCCGGGCGATGGCGGAGACGTGGTCCTGCGCCTGGCGGCGCTGGGCCAAGGCCCAGAGCACCGCGCAGATGGCGAGCGACACCGCGCCCGCCGCGGCGGCCAGGATCAGTTGGTTGGCGCCCATGCCTCTTACGCTTCGGCCCCGCTCCGGCGAATCAGCCCTTTTTTACCCTAGGCCGTGCGGAGGTTCGCCGCATCCGCGTCGCGCGCTAGGATAGGCCAGTTTCAGTGATCGGTGACATGACCGCGATCCTCTATCCTGTGGCGGCGAACGCCGAGCTGGCGATGGCCGGCCCGCTCGGCCATGCGGCGCGGGAGCGCGAGGCGGTCGGCGTGGCGGGCGAGGCCGTGGTGTTCACCACCGATCCGACCGGCCCGGCCTTCGCCACGCGGGAGGCGGGCGCGGCGGCCTATGGCGCGGCGCTGGACGAGCCCTGGCGGCGGCTGACCGAACAGATCCTGCCCGGCCAGAAGGCGCCCCACGCCGAACCGGTCATGGCCGACGGCCGCCGCTGGCCCGCGCCGGCGGGCGCACCGCCGCGCACCGCCTGGCGGCTGATGGTCTCCTACTGGCGGATCGCCACCGCCGAGCGGCCGATAGAGACGCCGCAGGCCCGCCGCGCGCGGCGCGAGCGCCAGGCCCTGGACTCCGAGACCGTGCGGGCGATGGCGCAGGCGCCGCTGAGGCCGATCGAGCCGCAGCAGCCGCTGGACATCGGCCTCTTCGAGACCCGCCTGCCCGAGGCCCCGCATATCGTGGTGCCGGATGAGTGATCGCCCCGATGAGTGAGAGCCAGGCCCCGGGCCCGTTCGGCAAGGCCCCGTCGCTGGACGACCTCGCGGCCCTGGCGCAGGCCGCCTTCCTGACCCTGCCGGAGGGCTTCCGCAAGTTGACCGGCGACGTGGTCTTCCGCGTCGACGACTTCCCCTCGGACGAGGTGCTGGACGAGCTCGGCATCGAGGACCCGTTCGGCCTGACCGGGCTCTACCAGGGGGTCGACATCGGCCGCCGCGGCGGGATCGGGCCCGCGGCCGCGCCCTCGATGATCTTCCTCTACCGCCGCCCGATCCTCGACGAGTGGGCCGAGCATGGCGAGGTGACCCTGGAGGAGCTGGTCGCGCACGTCCTGGTCCACGAGATCGGCCACCACATGGGTCTCTCCGACGCCGACATCGACGCCATCGAGGCGAGCGCCGGTTAGGCTGGGAGCCGAACGCGGCGGCTCCGCGGCAAGCGTTGCGCCCGGAAGGCCAGGGCGCGCGACGATACGATCCGGCAACAAGTTCCTTTCTGTCGCCACCCCGAGGACCAGCTCCTGCCGCGGCGCTGGCCGAGAAGAACCGGGCATCCCGGCCTCCTCCCCCTTTGCGCCGGGCATGACACTTCCACTGACCCTCCCTCACCCGAGGGAGGGTCTTTTTTGACGGGTCTGCCGCTCAAGGTCGTGGGAGCCGTTCCTGGCTCGTCGGGAGGGTGCGCGGGCTTGGCGTTTGAAGGCCTCGCCGGCCGGCCGTCGGCCGGGTCCGGCGCTTCGAAAGGGTCAGGCCTGGGCGGCGAGCCGCGGGGCCGGACCGCGGCTCACCGCGGCGTCGAAGATGTAGCCGCGGCCGCGAACCGTGCGGATCACTTCGTTGGGCACGTTGTCGTTGAGCTTTCGCCGCAGCCGGCTGATCTGCACGTCCACGGCGCGGTCGAAGACGTCGGCGTCCATGCCCTTGGACTTCTCGATCAGCTCGTCGCGAGAGAGGATCCGCCCGGGGTCGGTGAGGAACGCCAGCAGCAGGGAGAACTCGCCGGCGCTCAACAGGATCACAACCCCGTCCGGGGAGCGGAGCGTGCGCCGCGCGGCGTCCAGGGTGAAGCCGAGAAAGCCGTAGTCGGCCTTGCCGGGCTGCGCCGCGTCGGCGGCGTCGTTTCGGCGGCGCAGGACCGCGCGGACGCGGGCCAGCAACTCGCGGGGCCGGCAGGGTTTGGCCAGGTAGTCGTCGGCGCCGAGCTCCAGCCCGACGATCCGATCCACCTCCTCGCCCACCGCGCTCAGCATGATGACCGGCGGCCCGCCGAATTCGGAAAGGCGGCGGCAGATGGAAAGGCCGTCCTCGCCCGGCAGCATGAGGTCCAGCACCACGAGGTCGCAGCCGGCCCCGGCCAGGGCCTGGTCCATCGACGGCGCATCGCGGGCGACGCCGACGCCATAGCCTTCCGCCGCGAGGTAGTCGGCGATGCACGTCCGCAGTCCCTCGTCGTCGTCGACCACGAGGATGCGGGGCGATCCGGGCTGGGTGGCTGCTGGCTGCACAATGCGACCCTTGCGCGCCAAATGGGACCAGAGCTTGGCCGCAATGTTTCGCCGCGCTTCAGGATTCGTCGGTCGCGAACAAACCTGACGCCAGCGTCATCTTTCGTTGACTTATCAGTGTTTAGATGGTTGGGTCATCCCAACGCCAGACGGGCCGACCTCGCCCGCGCCCCAGGAGCAGACGCCATGGCCGCCGACGGCAACATCACCAAGGACATCATCTACGACGCCGTGGCGCCGGACGATTTCGAGTCCATGCTGGAGTTGGACCGCTACAACGCCCGCTCGACGGCGTTCGACAAGATCATCAGCGCGACCCACGACCACTTCTGGGATCCGCTGGACCCCAAGTACATCGACTTCTCCGAGCCGTTCGACATGGAAGCGACCATGATCCTGCCGGAGAAGATGATCGGCCCGCTGAAGCTGGACTACGTCAACGAGGTGCTGGGGACCGAGAAGCGCCGCATCGCCTTCGCCAACGCCCAGACGCTGCGGACCTTCTCCTCGATCCTGCACGGCGAGCAGGGCGCGCTAAACCTGTCGGCCAGCCTGTGCCACGTGCTGAAGGACCAGGGCGCGCAGGAGTACGCCGCCAACCAGACCCGCGAAGAGGCCCGCCACGTCACCGCCTTCGCCCGCTACATCAAGGCCCGCTGGGGCCGGCCGGTGGAATGCGGCCCGATCCTGAAGGACCTGCTGGTGGAGATCATCGGCGCGCCCGAGGTCTACAAGAAGATCATCGGCATGCAGATGCTGGTCGAGGGCCTGGCCATGGGCGCCTTCGCCACGATCTTCAACGAGACCGCCGACCCGCTGGCCAGGAAGCTGACCCAGCTCGTCATGACCGACGAGGCCTTCCACCACAAGTTCGGGAAGATCTGGGCCGACCGCACCATCCCGCACCTGACCGAGGCCGAGCACGAGGTCATCGAGATGTGGGCGGCGCACTGCTTCCAGACGCTGCTGTTCAACCTGGTCGCCCCGACCCAGAACGTCGGCCTCTACGAGGAATTCGGCCTCGACCCGAACCGGGTGATCGAGGAGATGGGCAAGCTGGTCAGCGACGAGACCCGGCGCGAGGAGATGAAGGAAGCCACCAACATCTTCCGCGTCCTGGTGAAGACCCTGGTCAACGCCGGCATCATCACCGACCGCACCAAGGCGTTCTATGCGGTCTACGTCGACATCGACGAGCTGAAGAACGAAGGCGACAAGATGGTCGGCGACGACATCGCCGAAGAGGGGATCAAGTACCTCCAGGAGATCAACTTCAAGGACCGCGCGCTCGCCAAGATCATGATCGCCGCGGAGTAGTCTCCTTCTCCCCTTGCGGGAGAAGGTGTCAGGCGAAGGCCTGAGCGATGAGGGGTCGCACGGCGTGGGCTGTGCGATCCCTCATCGTCTTGGGAGGGGTTCGCGCGACCCCTCCGGGGCAACCTTCTCCCGCAAGGAGCAGGTTCCTATGCCGCAACCGGCAGGGCGCCGAGGGCTCGGGGCGGAGGCGCGGCGCGCAGGGGGCGGCTGACTGCGTGGAGCTTGCGGAAGGCCAGGACCGTCAGCGGGGCGAAGACCGCCAGCGCCGCCAGGGCCGGGGCGAACAGCGGGTCCGCGAAGCCCATGGCGTGGGGGATCTGGTCGTGCGGCCAGAGCACCGTGAAGCCCAGCACGTCGCCCAGGCTGTGGACCGCCATCGCCGCGTAGAGCGAGTTGGTCATGTAGCCCAAGAGGGCGAAGATCAGGCCCGCGCCGAAATAGAGGCTGAGCTTCACCGCATCGATCCCCTGGACGAAGTGGACCGCGGCGAACAGCAGGGTCGAGCCGACGATGGCCGCGGGCGCATGGCCCCAGGCCTTCTGCAGGATGCCCATGGCGTAGCCGCGGAAGGCGGCCTCCTCGCTGAGCGGGGCGGCGAGCGCGCTCATCACCAGGAACGAGATCGCCGTGGGCAATGGGATGTGGCCGAGCTTCGGCTGCACGCCTGCGGGGATATGAACCAGGTCCGCGGCGGCGATCCAGAGGCCGCCGAAGGCCGCGAGGCCCAGGACCCCGGCGCCGACGGCCAGGAAGAAGGTCGACCACGGCATCCGGTTCCACCGAAACAGCTCGCGGCGGCGTTCGCTTGTCGCCCGTGGCCAGCCGCGGCCGGAGAGGTAGGCGAGCAGCCCCGCCAGCAGGACCGCCATGGTCGGCGCGGCCCACGGGATCTCCGGATGGAACTTGATGTTGGCGATGACCAGCGGCTGCCAGAGCCCCTGGCCGTATGCGACGATGGCGAAGCTCACGAGGGCGGCGAGGCCGAAGGCGGCGGCGCCGCGGACGATCGTCTTGGCGGTGGTCATGGGACCCTCCCGGGTTGCGATGGAAGGACCTTGGGTCCGTGGGCCCCCGATGTGTTTGCCGCCGCCTGCCGGAAACCTTGGGATTTCCTTGGGGACAGGAGATTGTCACCGCACCAGGCGAACCTTCTCCATCAGGCGCGGCCATCGCGGGTCGTCCCGCAGCGGGTCGCAATAGGGGAGCCAGGGGAGGAAGACGAGGTAGGGGTCGTCGAGGTCGGCGGCGGCCTGGAGGGCGGCGAAGGCCCGGTCGGGCTGGCCCGCGGCGGCGCGCAGGAAGGCCACGTCGGTGAGCCTGGGCGTGAACATCACCTTCTGGGTCTCGAAAAGGTCGGCCCCGGCCGCGCAGAGGGCCGGGAAGCCGCCCGCGGCGGCGCAGGCGCGCAGGGCCTCGATCCGCGGCCGGTCGACGCCCCAGAGCTCCAGGCCCTTCAGCAGGGCCTCGACCCCGCCGGCCTCGTCGCCGCTCAGGACCTGGGCCCAGCCCCTGGCGTACCAGCCTTCGCTGGAGAGCGGGCTCAAGGCGAGCGCCGCGTTGGCCGCGGCGATGGCCTGCCGATAGCGCCGCGCAGCCAGCAGCACCTGCAGCAGGGCGCCGTGCGCCGCCAGGGAGACGGGCTCCAGCTCGACGGCGCGGCGGCTCTCCCGCTCGGCCTCGACGAACCGGCCGAGCGCGGCGAAGCCGAAGGCCCGGTGGCGGCGCGCCGAGGCGTGGCCGGGGTCGATGGCCAGCGCGCGGCGCAGCGCCGCATCGGCGGCGGCGAAATCGCGCTCGCCCATCAGCAGGGCCAGCCCCAGCACCGACCAGGCGGCGGCGAGGTTGGGGTCGAGGCCCACAGCGGCGTGGGCGGCGGCCTGGGCGGCGGCCATCAGCCCGCCTCCAGCGCCGGCGAGGTGCTGGGCCGACAGGGCCTGGGCCAGGCCCACGTGGCCCGGCGCCCAGCCCGGCGCCTCGCGCACGGCGGCCTCGAAATAGAGCCGCGCCTGGGCCTGGCTGGCCGGATAGGGGGAGGCCAGGGCCGCGCGGCCCTGCGCCGCCAGGGCGGCGGCCTTGGTCGGCGCCTTGGCCTCGGCGCGGGCGGCGCCCGGCGAAGCGTCCTGGGCCATCGCCAGGCGATAGCCGCGCTTGGGCAGGGTCTCGATGTAGCGGCGCTCCGGCGTCTCGCCGAGCGCGGCGCGCAACCGGCTCACGGTCGCCGCAAGCGTATCGTCGCCGACCACGCGGCCCCAGACGCCGTCGATGATCTCCTGCTTGCCGAGCACCCGGCCCGCCGAACCGGCGAACAGCAGGAGCAGGTCCATCAGCCGTGGCTCGATGCGGGTCTCCGCGCCGCCCTCCAGAGCCGTCAGCACGCCCCGCGCCGGCTCCACGCGCCAGTCGCCGAACTCGAAGGGCTGCTCGCTCAGGGCCTGCGGGCTCATGCGGGCGATAGTGCGGGCGAACGCCGGTTGACGCCAAGGTCCATTCGGCGGCGCGCCGTCCCCGGTCCGGTTTCCTTTGACGCGCGGCGGCCTCGGGGCGATCCTTCAGTGAACGCCGATCAGGCTCGCGCCGAACACGCGCAAATGGGCGGGCCGTCCTGGGAGCGCACGCAATGGCCGACGGCAACATCACCAAGGACGCCATGTACGGGGCGGTGGCCCCGGACGATTTCGAGTCCATGCTGACGCTGGACCGCTACAACGAGCGCTCCACGGCCTTCGACAAGATCATCAGCGCCACCCACGACCATTTCTGGGACCCGCTGGACAAGCGCTACATCGACTTCGACGAACCCTTCGACCTCGAGAACGAAGCTATGGTCCCCGACGAGCAGCAGCCGCTCCTGCGCCTGCCCTACGTCGCCGCGACGCTCAAGGACCCCAGGCAGAAGATCGCCTTCATCAACTACATGCAGCTCAGGGGCTTCTCCTCGATCCTGCATGGGGAGCAGGGCGCGCTGAACCTGTCGGCCAGCCTCTGCCACGTGCTCTACGACCAGGGCGCCCAGGAATACGCCGCCAACCAGACCCGCGAGGAGGCGCGCCACGTCACCGCCTTCGCCAGATATATCAAGGCGCGCTGGGGCCGGCCCACCGAGTGCGGGGCGGCGCTGAAGAGCCTGCTGGTGGAGATCATCGAGGCGCCCGAGGTCTACAAGAAGATCGTCGGCATGCAGATGCTGGTCGAGGGCCTGGCCATGGGCGCCTTCGCCAACGGCTACCGCCACAATCGCGATCCGGTCGCCAAGCGGCTGTTCCAACTGGTGATGACCGACGAGGCCTTCCACCACAAGTTCGGGAAGATCTGGGCCGACCGGACGATCCCGCAGCTCACGGAGGCCGAGCGCAACCTGGTCGAGGACTGGACCGCCCACTGCGCCCAGAGCCTGCTCTTCGACCGTGGCGACCCGCGGCAGATGGCGGAGATCTACGGCCGGTTCGACCTCGATCCCGAGCGGGTGGTGGCCGACATCATCCAGCGCCGCAAGGAGCGTGACCCGACGCGCAAGTTCAAGGGCGAGACCAACGTCTTCCGGGTGCTGATCAAGACCCTGCTGCAGGCCCGGCTGATCACCGAGCGCACCCGCGGCTTCTACGCCATGTACGTCGACATGGACGAGCTGGCGGCGGAGGGCGACCGCACCGTGGGCGACGACATCGCCGAGGACGGCATCCGCTACCTGCAGGCGATCAACTTCAAGGCCAGGTCGCAAGAGGGGGCCGAGCCGGTCTCCGCCGCCGCCGAATAGCAAAACCTCGGCCGCTGGAGCAGCTCTGCCCTCAAAAGGGCATGGTTGTGATGCGTCTTGATGCGGCGCCCGCGATCCCTCCGCGGGCGTTTCCTTTGTCGCAAGACGCAGCTATTCACCGGCCCCATGCTGAAACGCCTGATCCTGAGTCTCGCCGTCGCGTCGGCGTTCATCGCCGCTGCCCCGGCGTCGGCCGACGCCATGGCCGAGCCGGTCGCCCACATCGAACTGACCAAGATGATGGGCCGCTGGTACGAGGTGGCCCGCATGCCGAACATGATCCAGCGCGGCTGCCAGGCCGGCGAGTCGGACTGGACGCGCACCGGCGACGGCTTCGCCGTGATCCAGACCTGCCACAAGGGCTCGCCCGACGGCCCGCTGGCCGAGTGGAAGGCGCACGCCCGCGTCGCCGACCCGGTGTCCAACGCCAAGTTCAGGATGACCTTCTTCGGCGGGCTGGTGAGCCAGGAGTACTGGGTGCTCGACCAAAGGTCCGACGAGGGCTGGCTGATCCTGGCCACCCATGACGGGCGCTACCTGTGGCTGATGTCGCAGAAGCCCACCCTGCCCACGGCGATCAAGACGGAGGCCGTGGCGCGCATCAAGCAGCTCGGCTTCGACATCGGGCGCCTGGAGTTCCCGCTGCCCGCCCACGGTTGAGTTCACGGGCCGCTCTGTCGACTCGCACGTTTACAACGTCGGGTTGCCGACTTAACATGCGTCATCGCCGGCCTAGTTCCTGGGCGCCGACGGCTGAGAGTCCAGAGCGCTCCCGCCTGATCTGGTCGAGAGGCTGGCGTGCCGGCAAACCCAATCTACGTCATGCATTTCGAATGGCCCGAGGGCGCGCCGGCCGACGTGAACCGCGGCCACGAACTGGAGGCCTGGAACGACGAGCACGCCCGGATGCAGGCGGCCTTGCTCTATGCCGGCGCCTCGTTCGACGACCCGGCCCCCATGGCCTACCGGATCGTGGGGCCCGGCGGCGGGGTCGTCTACCGGTATCCGGAACTGTCGGACGCGCTTGACGCGCCACGCCCATGGCCGCGGGGCGTGCCGTTGCCCGGGACGCGCTGAGGCCTTGCGTCCGGAACGTAGCCGGAACATTCTGCGGAGGTGGACACCACCGTCGCCTTCGTCACCGTCTCGCGGCCCGAGACCACCGCCGCCGTCACCCGCGGCGCCGCGCGGCTGCTGACGGCGCTCGGCTACGCGCCCCTGGCCGAGGTGACCCTGCCCAATGGGCGGCGCGCGGACCTGATGGCGCTCGGGCGCCGGGGCGAGATCTTCATCGTCGAGGTGAAGTCGAGCCTTGAGGACTTCCGCACCGACCAGAAATGGCACGAGTACCAGCCCTACTGCGACGCCTTCGCCTTCGCCGTGGCGCCGGAGTTTCCGCGCGAGATCCTGCCGCAGGAGCCCGGCCTGATCGTCGCCGACGGCTTCGGCGGGGCGGTGCTGCGCGAGGCGGCCGCGGTCCCGCTGGCAGGCGCGCGGCGCAAGGCCCTGACCCTCGCCTTCGGCCGGCTGGCGGCGCTGCGCGCCGCGGGGGTGCAGGCGCTCAGCCTGGAGTGAGCCGGTGGGCGGCCTGGACTCGGCTTGGGTCCCCCGGATCGCGTCTTCACGCGACCGGAGGATGACGATGTAGAGGGGCGAGCGGGGAAAACTAAGCGCCCCGACTCATCGCCTTGAGCGCGCCCATGTGCCGGCGGGAGACTGCGACTTCGACGCCCGTCGACAGGATCACCGCGCCGCGGCCGGCGGCGTGGCGGATGCGCACGATGCGGTCGGTGCGGACCAGGCTGGAGCGGTGGATGCGGATGAACTGGGCCGGGTCCAGGCGCTCGGCGAGCGCCCCGATGGACTGGCGGACCAGGAAGCTGCGCGCGCCGGTGTGGATGCGCACATAGTCCCGCTCGGCGGCGATCCAGTCGATGGCCGCGATCGGCACGCTGGTGCGCCCGCCGCGCTCCTGGATCCAGATCTCGCGGGCGTAGAGGCTGGGCGCCGGCGCGTTCGCCGGGTCGCCGCGCAGGTTGCGCAGGATCTCCTCCAGCTCCAGGGCCCGTTCGGCGGCCGCGCGGCCGGCCAGGGCCTCGCGGGCGCGGGTCAGGGCGGCGGCCAGGCGCGCCGGCTCCACGGGCTTCAGGAGATAGTCGAAGGCGGCGCGCTCGAAAGCGTCCAGGGCGAAGCGGTCGAAGGCGGTGACGAAGATGACGATCGGCAGGCCCTTGCCTCCGGACCCCTCGCCCAGGGCGTCGAGCACTTCCAGGCCCGTGAGGCCCGGCATCTTGATGTCCAGCAGCACCACATCCGGCGCGCGCTCGGCGATCATTCGGGTCGCCGCCACCCCGTCGGCGGCCGAGCCCGCCAGCTCGATGGCCGGCTGTTCGCGCAGCAGGATCTCCAGCCTGCGCCGCGCCAGCGGCTCGTCATCGACGATGAGGACGCGCAAGGGGTTCATCGGCGTTCCAGGGGCAGCTCGACCGTGGCCGCGAAGCCGCCGCCGCGGCGCGGACCGCAAGTCAGCCGGCCGGCCTCGCCGTAGAGCACCTCCAGGCGGCGTCGCACATTGGCCAGGCCGACGCCGAGCGTGGCCGGCGCCTTGGCGATGTCGGGGATGGCGTCGTCCTGCACGGTGACGGCCAGGCCGCGCTCGCCGAGCGCCGCGGTGATCTCCACCCGCACCGGCCGGGTCGTGCGGGCCACGCCGTACTTCACCGCGTTCTCGATCAGGGGCTGCAGGATCAGGCCGGGGACCAGGGCGTCCTGCAACTCGACCGGCGCGGTCTCCACCAGGACCAGGCGCTCGCCGAACCGCTCCTGCTCGATGGCCAGGTACTGGCGCTGGGCGGCGAGTTCGTCGGCGAGGGTGATCTTGTCGCTGGGGGCCTTTTCGAGGGAGGCGCGCAGGAAGTTGGACAGCGAGAGCACCATCCGCTCGGCCCGGTCGAAGTCCTTCTGCAGGATGAGCGAGGAGAGCGCGTTCAGGGTGTTGAACAGGAAGTGCGGGTTGATCTGGTAGCGCAGCATCTGGTTCTGGCTCTCGGCCGCCAGGGCCTGGGCCTCCATCAGCCGCAGGCTCTGCTCGCGCGCCCGGTCGTCGGAGTTGAGCGCGAAGACCACCGCGCACCAGGCCACGAACGACCAGACCAGGCTCGAGAAGGTGAGCATGGTGTTCCAGACCACATCCATCGGCGTTTCGTGGCTGACGTCCGCCGCCGGGGCGATGACGTAGAAGGCCAGGTGGTTCAGGGCCGTGTAGAAGATCGCGCCCGCCAGCGAGAGCGCCGCGGCCAGGGCCAGCCTGCGGAACCGCGACCAGCCCGCCGAGCGCAGCAGCAGGTGCTGGAAGCCGATGCAGAGGATGAAGGCCGCGGCGCAGACCGCCGCGCGCCGCAGGCCGTAGTTCAGCAGCCGGGGCCAGGGCGTCTGCATCCCCAGCGAGCGGACGCTGATCAGCAGGTAGGTGAACGCCCACAGGATCAGGTTGGCGGCGAGGTAGCGGTCGAAGAACGTCCGCCGGACCGGCTCGGATTCGGCGAAAGTGCTGTCCAAGGACGCTCCTCCGCGCCGTTCCGGTTACGGCGTGCAGACTAGGCCGCCGGGCCCGCCGAGGCGACGCCGCTTGTCGTGCAAAACCTGCCGCTTGCCGCAGTGACTGCAGTTGGCTGCGTGATTTGCAGCCTTCATCGAATACGGCGTGATCGCGCCCGCCCGCGATCGGATGCTGGGTGCGCCATGAAGCTCAGCGGCCAGATCTCCATCGAACTCACCGTCGACGACTATGTCGCGGCCGCGGACCACCAGAGGCGGATCGAGGGCCTGCTGGCCATGGTCCGCGATCTCTATCCCGGCGCCACCCTGACCCTGCGCGAGCGCCGCCAGCCGAAGCCGCCGCTGCCGCGCGCGCGGCCGCCGGCGCCGCGCGATCTCTACGGGGAGGCCTGAAGCCATGCGCCGGCGAAACGCGGTCCTGCAGGTGCTCTGCCTTCTGAAGGGGCTGGAGCCCAGGATCAGCCTCAACGAGGCGGTCGCCTTCCTTTATGTGGCGGAGAACGAGGGGCTGACCGTGCAGGAGATGGCCGGCGTCTCGGGCCTGACCCAGTCGACCGCCTCGCGCAGCCTGCGGGCCCTGGGGCCGAAGGAGTCGAGCTGGTCGATGGCGCCGGCGCTCGGCCTGCTGGAGGCCTACCTCAATCCGGCCGACGCCCGCAGCCACGTGATCCACCTGAGCGCCCGCGGCCGCGAGGTGCGCGACCGCATCGACGCCATCATCCGCCGCGGCGAGACGATCCAGCCGGACCAGGCGTTCCGGGCGGCTTAGGACGCTGCCCTCACCCCAACCCCGCTCGTCCAGGCCTTCGCCGGGATGAACGGGGCGAAGGGTTACCGCGGCGCCCGCTTGGCGAGGATCCGCTGCAAGGTGCGCCGATGCATGTTGAGCCGGCGCGCGGTCTCCGAGACGTTGTGGTTGCAGAGCTCGTAGATCCGCTGGATGTGCTCCCAGCGCACCCGGTCGGCGCTCATCGGGTTGTCCGGCGGGGCCGGCGCGGTGTCGCCGCGGGCCAGGAGCGCGCGGACCACGTCGTCGGCGTCGGCGGGCTTGGAGAGGTAGTCCACCGCCCCGGCCTTCACGGCCTGGACCGCGGTGGCGATGTTGCCGTAGCCGGTCAGCATGATGATCTTGGCGTCGGGGCGCGCGTCGCGCACCGCCTCCACCACCTTCAGGCCCGTGCCGTCCTCCAGGCGCATGTCCAGGACGGCGTAGGCCGGCGCGTGGGCCCTCACGGCCGCGAGGGCCTCCGAGACCGAGCCCACCAGCGTCGGCTCGAAGCCGCGCTGCTCCAGCGCCCGGCCCAGCCGCGTGCGCAAGGGGGCGTCGTCGTCAAGCACGAGCAACGTCTTGTCGGCCAGGGCGGCCACATCTGCGGAAAGATCGTTCATGCGGGGATCCCTTTGAGGGGTCGGTACTGTGCGGCATTCTGTCGCGGCGATGGAGCTCAGGGCAAGCTGGAACTCTCGATGGGCGAATTAGAGGGCTCCCGCCTCGATCTTGGTGCGCGGCCACCGGGCCGACACAACCGCACCGTGCGGTCTGCTGTTCTGAAACGTCACAAGGGCCCCAGTTCGTTCCAACAGCGTCTTGGCGATGAAGAATCCGAGCCCCATGCCGATGTGGCCGGTGCGTGAGCCCTCGGCGTCCGGCCGGGTGGTCACATAGGGCTCGCCGAGCTTGGCCAGCACCTCCGGGGCGAAGCCCGGGCCGTCGTCGCGCACCTCGATGGAGATGGTCTCGGCGTCGAACCGCGCCGACAGCAGGATCTCCGACCTGGCGAAGTCGACGGCGTTTTCCACGAAGGAGGTGAAGGCGTGGGCGATCTCCGGCAGGCGGCGGATGTCGGGGGTCTTCATCCCCTTGGCGCCGGTGACGATGGCCTCGACCCGCACCCCTTTCACCCCGGCGTGGGGTTCGATCACGTCCTGCACGAGCTGGCGCAGGGAGATGCGTTCGTGAACCTCGTCGGAGGCCGCGTCCGGGGTTTCGGTGAGCCGGCGCAGGATCTCGCGGCAGCGCTCGGCCTGGGAGACCAGCAGCTCGGCGTCCTCCTTGACCGCGGCCGTGGGGGCCTCGCGGCCCAGCTCCTTGGCGACGATGGAGATGGTGGCCAGGGGCGTGCCGAGTTCGTGGGCGGCGGCGGCGGCCAGGGCCCCCAGGGCCGAGAGCCGCTGCTCGCGCGCCAGCACCGCCTGGGTGACGTCCAGCGCCAGCGCCATGCGGGCCGACTCCAGCGCCGCCTGGCGCACATAGCCGGCGGTCAGCGCCATGCCGGCCAGGTTGGCGACGGCGGCGGCCACGCGGAAGCTCAAGGGGACGGTCGCCGCCATGCCCGGCGCGTGCGGCAGGGGCAGGGATGCGAAGGCCAGGGCGACGGAGATCAGGGCGGCCATGGCGCCCAGGATCAGCACGGGCCGCAGCGGCAGGGTGGCGGCCGCCAGCGTGACCGGGGCGATCAGCAGGAGGACGAAGGGATTGGCCGTCCCGCCGGTGAGGAACACCAGCGTGCCCATCTGCAGGATGTCGAGGCTGAGCTGGGCGGCGGCCTCGCGCTCGCCGAACACCCGCTGGCCGGGGGAGGCCACGCCGGTCAGCAGGTTCACCCAGGCGCCCGCCCCGACGATGGCGAAGCACAGGGCGTAGGGCAGCGACGACCCCCTCGCCATGACCGCGAGCAGCAGCAGCGCCTCGCCCGCCACCACCATCCAGCGCAGGGTGACCAGGGTGCGGACCCGCAGCCGGCCGCGATTCACCGAGCCGCGCGGCCAGGCCTCGGCGCCGTCGATCTCGCCGGCCGCCGGTCCAGCTTGCGCGTCGCCGCGGGCGGTCCTATCGAGACCAGGCTCTGTCGACGGCGCGGCGGAGGTCTGGGATCTAGGCATGGCCCGGGCAGGATCGCGCGCCCGCGCCGCCGTGACGAGCCCTAATGCGGCCGCCCCTGGGGCCGCGGAGCCAACAGGGACGCCGCATGAGCCGGACCGTCTGGGTCATTCTCGCCATCCTGGCTGTGGCCTTCGCCGTGATCACGGGCCTGGCGGTGAAGCGCGGCCTGCTGGGCCCGCAGAGCCAAACCGCGGCCATCGGCGGACCGTTCCACCTGGTCGACCAGACCGGCGCGCCGCGCGACGCGGACCTGCTGAAGAAGAAGTGGAGCGCGGTCTTCTTCGGCTTCACCTATTGCCCGGAGGCCTGCCCCACGACGCTGCTGGCGCTGGGCCAGACCGAAAAGCTGCTGGGCCCGAAGGCTGACGACTTCCAGACAGTGTTCATCTCCGTCGACCCCGAGCGCGACACGCCCAAGGTGCTGGCCAACTACCTGTCGAACAGCGCTTTCCCGCACCGCACACTGGGCCTGACCGGCACGAGCCAGCAGGTCGCCGACGTCGCCCACGCCTACCATGTGTTCTACCAGAAGGCCGGGACCGGGCCGGACTACCAGATCAACCACTCGACCATTACCTATCTGATGAGCCCCAGCGGAGACTTCGTCTGCGTGATCCCCTACGGCGAAACGCCGGACGCCATGGCCGGCCAGATCCGCTCGGCCATGAAGCAGGGTCCTCACGCGCAATCTTGCCACGCCTGAGCTTGAAGATTGGGTATGGACCCAGTTAACGGTTCGGGTGTTATGCTGCGGCGCACAAAGGATGGGACATGCTCTACTCCCTCTATGAAGCCGGCTTCTACGCCGCCTCGCCGCTGCGGGCCGCGGCCCGCGTGACGCGCGACTTCTGGTCCTCGCCCCTGAACCCGGCGAAGGACTCCGACCTCGGGCGTCGGCTCTACGCCAACGCCGACCTGTTCGCGAACCTGACGCGCCGCTACGGCAAGCCCGCCTGGGGCATCGACACCGTCGAGATCGACGGCCAGCCGGTGCGCGTCCGGCCGACCGAGGTCTGGTCGAGCCCCTGGTGCAAGCTCACCCACTTCGCCCGCGACATGGCCGACATGCGTCGAGCGGGCCGGCGGACGCGGGAGCCTGCGGTGCTGATCGCGGCGCCGCTTTCGGGCCACTACGCGACCCTCCTGCGCGGCACGGTGCAGGCCTTCCTGCAGGACCACGAGGTCTACATCACCGAATGGACCAACGCCCGGGACGTGCCGGTGCTGGAAGGCCGCTTCGATTTCCACGACTATATCGACCACATCCGCGCGATGCTGCAGGCGCTCGGCCCTCGGCCGCATGTGGTCGCCGTCTGCCAGCCGGGCCCGCCGGTGCTGGCCGCCGCGGCCCTGATGGCCGAGGACGGCGACGAGAGCCGCCCGGGTTCGATGACCTTCATGGGCTCGCCGATCGACGCGCGCCTCTCGCCGACGGTGACCAACAAGCTGGCCGAGGAGCGGCCCTTCACCTGGTTCCAGTCGCACATGATCGACACCGTGCCGCCGCCCTATCCGGGGATGGGCCGGCGCGTCTATCCGGGCTTCGTGCAACTGGCCAGCTTCATGTCGATGAACGCCGAGAAGCACCAGGAGGCGCACCAGCGATACCTGCGCCAGTTGATGGACGGCGACGGCGACGGCGCCGAGCGGCACCTGGAGTTCTACGACGAATATCTGTCGGTCCTCGACCTGACCGAGGAGTTCTACCTGCAGACCGTCGACGTGGTCTTCCAGCGCTACCTGCTGCCCAAGGGTGAGCTGACGCACCGCGGGCGGCTGGTGCGGCCCGACCGCATCACCGACATCCGCCTGCTCACCGTCGAGGGCGAGAACGACGACATCTCCGGCATCGGCCAGACCCAGGCGGCGCACGACCTCTGCTCGGGCCTGCCGGCGGAACTCAAGGAAGACTACGTCCAGCCGCACGTCGGCCACTACGGCGTGTTCAACGGCGCGCGGTTCCGCGACCAGATCTATCCGCGGGTGCGCAGCACCATCTGGGAGGCGGAGACGGCCCTGTCGCGCAGCCCCGCCAACGCCCTCCCCAAGGCGACCAAAGCCGCCTAGATTCAGGCCCGATGAGTCTCTTCGGCCGATCCCCGCTTGTCGGAAAAACCTGGGCCGACGGCGACCGGCTGGAGGTGGCCGGGACGGCCGTCACCCTGAAGGTCAACCGCCGCGCGCGCCGGGTCTCTCTGCGGCTGGACCGCACGCGGCGCGAGATCGTCGCCACCGCCCCCTCGCCGCGCCGCCTGCCCGAGGCCGCCGCCTTCGCCCGCGCCCGCGCCGGCTGGATCGCCGAGCGCATCGCCGAGCTGCCTGACGCGACGCCGATCCATCCGGGAATGACGCTCACCGTGTTCGGTGAGCCGGTGCGCCTGGAGGCCGGGACGGGCCGCGCCAAATGGCTGCCGGCGGCGGGGGGCGAGCCTGCGCGGATCACCGCCATGGTCTCCGACGACTTTGGGGGCGAGGGCTATGCGCGGGCGGTCATCCTGATGCTGAAGAAGCGCGCCGCCGCGGTGCTGGGCGAGCGCACGGAGGTCTACGCCGCCATGCTGGGCGCGCCGGCGCCGAAGGTGACCGTGGCCGACGCCAAGGGCCGCTGGGGCTCCTGCCGCCCCGGCGCGCACGGCCAGCCGGCGTCGATCCGCTACTCCTGGCGCCTGGCGCTCGCGCCCTTCGCGGTGGCCGACTATGTGGCGGCGCACGAGTGCGCCCACCTGATGGAGCTGAACCACGGCCCGCGCTTCTGGGCGCATGTGAAGGCCCTGGTCGGCGAACCCAAGGCGCACCGCGCCTGGCTGCGCGCCGAGGGCGCGAGGCTGCACGCCTTCGGGCGGTGAAGACCTAGCCCCCGCGAAGACGACGGAGGAGCCCGGCTAGTGCGGGGCTTCTTCCGGGTATCTCTGCGGCGCCGGCGCGGGGCCGGGCCCTTCGGCCTCGTGGTCGCCGTGCAGCAGGTCGTTGACGCCGCTGATGATCGCCCCGATGGCGTCGGTGGGCTCCGCGGGCGGCGGGGCGTCGGCGCCGGGGATGCCTTGGGTCTTCAGGCGCGGCAGGGCCTGGATCATGTAGTCGTGCCAGATGGCGGCCGGCGGCCCGCCGCCGGTGACCTTCCGCATCGGGGTGTTGTCGTCCTTGCCGACCCAGACGGCGGTGACGAAGCCGCCGGTGTAGCCGATGAACCAGGCGTCGCGGTAGTCGCTGGTCGTGCCGGTCTTGCCGGCCAGGTCATAGCCTTTGACATTGGCCCGCGTGCCGGTGCCGGACTGGATCACCTGGCGCATCATGCGGATCATGTAGGAGAGCGCCGGCTGGCCGATCACCGCGCGGCGCTGATCGTTGCCGACATTGTGGTCGTAGAGCACCCGGCCCGAGGCGGTGCGGATGCGCTCGATCCCATAGCCCTTGGCGAAGACGCCGCCGTTGGAGAACGGCGCGTAGGCCTGGGCCATCTCCAGCGGGCTCACCTCGACGGCGCCCAGGGCCATGGAGGGATCGAGCTGGATCGGCGAGGCGATGCCCAGCCGGTGGGCCGTGGCCGCCACGTTGGAGGTGCCGACCTCGTTGGCCAGCCGCGCGGCGACCGTGTTGATGGACTCCTTCAGCCCGATCTCCAGCGTGATCGGGCCGAGGTACTTTTCGGTGTAGTTGCGCGGCGTCCAGGTCCCGATGGTGATCGGCTCGTCGACCACCGGGGTATCGGGCGTGCGCCCGGCCTCCATGGCGGTCAGGTAGACGAAGGGCTTGAAGGACGAGCCGGCCTGGCGGCGCGCGCTGGTGGCGCGGTCGAACTGGCTCTGCAGGTAGTTCACCCCGCCGACGTAGGCGCGGACCCGGCCCTCGCCGTCGAGGGAGATCAACGCCGCCTGCTTGACGCCCTGGGTCTGGGCGGCGGCGACGCCGGTCTGTACGGCCTGCTCGGCGGAGGCCTGCAGCGGCAGGTCGAGGGTGGTCTCCACCACCAGGTCCTCGGTGGGCTGGCCGACCAGGTGGCGGACCTGGTCGTCGACCCAGTCGGTGAAGTACTGGGCCCGCTGGTTGGCCAGCACCGGGTTGACCCGGATCGGCTGCTGGAAGGCCGCGTCCCTCTCGGCAGGCGTGATGGCGTGGATGCGCACCATCTCGTCCAGCACGGTGGTGGCGCGCCGCTCGGATCGCGCCGTGTCGGCCATGGGCGAATAGCGCGAGGGGCCCTTCATCAGGCCGGCCAGCATGGCGCTCTCGCCCAGGCTGAGCTGGGCGGCGGGCTTGCCGAAATAGCGCTGGCTGGCGGCCTCGATGCCGTAGGCGCCTTCGCCGAAATAGACCCGGTTCAGATAGAGCTCGAGGATCTGCTTCTTGGAGAACTTGGCCTCCAGCCAGATGGCCAGGATCAGCTCCTGGGCCTTGCGGCGGTAGGTCTGGTTGGGCGTCAGGAAGAGGTTTCGGGCGAGCTGCTGGGTGATGGTCGAGCCGCCGCGCAAGGGGCCGCCGCCGCGGTGGGTCATGTCGTAGAACTGGCTGCGCGCGATGCCCCAGGGGTTGAAGCCGAAGTGCCAGTAGAACCAGCGGTCCTCGATGGCGACGAAGGCCTTGGGCACGTAGGGCGGCAGCTTGTCGAGGTCGACCGGCGGGGCGAACTGGCTGCCGCGCACCGCCACCAGCCCGCCGGAGCGGTCGAGGTAGGAGATCGAGGGCTGGCGCTTGACGTCGTAGAGCTTGGAGGTGTCGGGCAGGTCCACCGAGAAGACGGCGAAGAAGGCGACCACGAAGATCAGCGCCCAGACGCCCAGCACCAGGGCCCAGTAGATCACCGCCTGCAGGGGGGAACGGCCCGGCCGGGGCGTTCCGGCTCCGTCGCTTGGCGGCGGCGCTTTGGCCATCTGCTCGTCGTCCTACGGTCGCGCGGGGTCCCCGACCCGGCGCGGGTCATAGCCCACGCCGCAGAAGCACGCGACAAGATTGACGAGATGTGAACGGCGGGCTTTGAGAGGCGTTCGATGGCCTCTCAGCTTCACTTGAGGCCAAGCTTGCGTCACATTCCGCGCCGAGTTTCGGGATCGGTTCGGGCCGGCGCGCCCTGGAAGGGATTTTAAGGCGATGTTGCGGATGAAGGTTGCGCTGCTGATGGCGCTGACGATGTTCGGCGCGGCCGCCTGCTCCAAGGGCGGCGGCGGAACGGCGCTCACCGCCGACGACATGGATCTCGGCAACCCCCAGGCCAAGGTGACGGTGGTCGAGTACGCCTCGGTGGGCTGCCCGGTCTGCGCCAAGTGGCAGCGCGAGGTGTGGCCGGCGTTCAAGGCCAAGTACGTCGACACCAACAAGGTGCACTATGTGTTCCGCGAGATGCTGGTGGGCGCGGGCCCCGAGGTCGCGGTGGCGGCCTCCGGCTTCCTGCTCGCCCGCTGCGCCGGCAAGGACAAGTACTTCGCCGTCACCGACGCCATCTTCACGAGCCAGGAACAGGCCTTCCAGGCGCCGCGCGAGACCCTGCTGGACGTCGCCAAGTCGGTGGGCATGACCGAGGACGGCTTCAACAAGTGCACCAGCGACGAGAAGGCCATGCAGGCGCTGAACGACCGGGTCGAGCACCACAGCCGCGACGACCACGTCAATTCGACGCCCACCTTCGTCATCAACGGCAAGACCCTGGAGCCCGGCTACCACACGCTCGACGAGATCGACGCGGCCATCAAGGCGGCGGGCGGCTAGGGAGAAACTTGCTGCTGCCTCCCCGGGAATGGGGAGTGCAGATTGCTCAGCCATGGGCGCCGCTGCGTCGGCCCTGCGACATTCCTGCATAGCGGCTGTGCGAAAATAGCAGTTGCCAGTGATCTTAACACTGTTATCTTAGCGATGCTCAGTTCGTGGCGCGCCTAGGGTGGGGATACCCGAAGCGATCCCACGCGGCGAACGGGGCCGGCGTCTTGAGCAGGGACGCCGACACTCCCCAACGCCCCGGAGGGCTACTATGAAACTCCTGACCCTTGCGGCCGCCTGCGCCGCTGTCGCCACCCTGTCCGCCGCTCCCGCTTTCGCCGCCGATCCGGTGGTCGCCAAGCTGGCGCAACCTGTCCCCCAGGCCACGAAGATCATCGCCGGCGAGGCCGTGTTCAACTGCGAAGGCGACACCTGCGTCGCCACCTCCCCGACCTCGCTGACCTTCTCGAGCACGACCTGCAAGGCCGTGGCCGCCAAGTTCGGGACCATCGTCTCCTACACCGGCGCCAAGGCCATGGACGACACGCGCCTGAGCGCCTGCAACAGCGTCGCCGTGGCGCGCGCCGCGGGCCCGCAGATGGCCAAGCAGTAGGCCGATCCTTCGATCTCCCAGCAGCTCTGTTGTCGAGCTTCTGAAACTGCAGGGCGCCGGTCCGGGACCGGCGCCCTTCTTCTTTGCGCATTCCCCGGGCCCTTCGGTTCAGGGGGGTGAAAAGGCGCGGACCCCGTGACTATTCGTCAGGTCCCAGGGTGACCCCTCCGTGTTGCGGCGCGGGAGGTCGCGTGCTATCAGGCGCGCGGCTTTGGGACGGGGGTCTTTGAGACCTTTCGGACTGATGTGCTTTTTCCAAGCGCTTTCAAGCCTTTAAGGCTGCTGCGGAGACCTTCCGCCGCGGCTCCCTAGACGCACTGGGCGGACAACTAAGTGGCGGACGATTCAAAGGCATCGAATGTGGGCGGCCGGTACGCTCAGGCCCTGTTCGATCTGGCGAGCGATGAGAAGCAGGTCGCGGCCGTGGAGGCCGACCTGAAATCCCTGAAGACCGCGCTGGCGGACAGCAACGACCTGCGCGTGCTGGTGCATTCCCCGGCGTTCAGCGCCGAGGACAAGGCCAAGGGCCTGGCGGCCATCGCGGCCAAGGCGAAATTCGCCGCCACGACGAAAAAGTTCCTGGGCCTGCTGGCCGCCAACGGACGCACGGCCCTGCTGGCCTCGGTGATCACCGGCTATGAGGACCTGTCGGCCAAGGCCCGCGGCGCGGTCTCCGCCCAGGTGACCACCGCCATTCCGCTGTCCGCCGCCCAGTCCAAGGGCGTGGCCGCCGCGCTTCGCCAGGCGCTCGGCAAGGACCCTGAAATCCAGACCCGCGTCGACCCCGCCATCCTCGGCGGGATCAAGGTGCAGGTCGGCTCCCGTCTGTTCGACGCTTCGCTCAAGTCGAAGCTCGACTCCCTGAAATTCGCCCTCAAGAGAGCGTAAGATCCATGGATATCCGCGCCGCCGAAATCTCGGCCATCCTCAAGTCGCAGATCGCGAACTTCGGCCAGGAAGCTGACGTCTCCGACGTCGGCCAGGTGCTGAGCGTCGGCGACGGCATCGCCCGCGTGTTCGGCCTCGACAATGTCCAGGCCGGCGAGATGGTCGAGTTCCCCAAGGCCGGCGTGAAGGGCATGGCGCTCAACCTGGAGCGCGACAACGTCGGCGTGGTGATCTTCGGCGAAGACCGCTCGATCTCCGAGGGCGACGAAGTCCGCCGCCTTGGCGAGATCGTGGACGTGCCGGTGGGCAAGGGCCTGCTGGGCCGGGTGGTGAACCCGCTGGGCGAGCCGATCGACGGCAAGGGCCCGATCGTCGCCACCGAACGCCGCCGCGTGGACGTGAAGGCGCCGGGCATCATCCCGCGCAAGTCCGTGCACGAGCCGGTGCAGACCGGCCTGAAGGCCATCGACACCCTGATCCCGGTCGGCCGCGGCCAGCGCGAGCTGATCATCGGCGACCGCCAGACCGGCAAGACCGCGGTGGCGATCGACACCATCCTGAACCAGAAGTCGATCAACGCCGGCACCGACGAGAGCGCCAAGCTCTATTGCATCTACGTCGCGATCGGCCAGAAGCGCTCGACCGTCGCCCAGATCGTCAAGACGCTCGAGGAGCGCGGCGCGCTGGACTACACCATCGTCGTCTCGGCCACCGCCTCGGAGCCGGCCCCGTTGCAGTTCCTGGCGCCCTTCTCGGGCTGCGCCATGGGCGAGTGGTTCCGCGACAACGGCATGCACGCCGTGATCATCTATGACGACCTTTCCAAGCAGGCCGTCGCCTATCGCCAGATGTCGCTGCTGCTGCGCCGCCCGCCGGGCCGCGAAGCCTATCCGGGCGACGTCTTCTATCTGCACTCCCGCCTGCTGGAGCGCGCGGCGAAGCTGAACGAGGACAACGGCTCGGGCTCGCTGACCGCGCTGCCGATCATCGAGACCCAGGCCAACGACGTGTCGGCCTATATCCCCACCAACGTGATCTCGATCACCGACGGCCAGATCTTCCTGGAGACCGACCTGTTCTTCCAGGGCATCCGCCCGGCGGTGAACGTCGGCATCTCGGTGAGCCGCGTGGGCTCCTCGGCTCAGATCAAGGCGATGAAGACCGCGTCCGGCCCCATCAAGGGCGAGCTGGCGCAGTACCGGGAAATGGCCGCCTTCGCGAAGTTCGGCTCCGACCTGGACGTCACGACCCAGCGGCAACTGGCGCGCGGCGAACGCCTGACCGAGCTCCTGAAGCAGCCGCAGTACTCGCCCCTGAAGGTCGAGGAACAGGTGGCCGTGGTCTACGCCGGCACCCGCGGCTACCTGGACGGCGTCGCCACCAACCAGGTCCGCCGCTTCGAGAGCGAACTGCTGGCCCACCTGCACTCCAAGCATCAGGGCCTGCTGGACAAGATCCGCATTGAGAAGGACCTGAAGAACGTCGAGGACGATCTGAAGTCCGTGCTGGCCGCCTTCGCCCAGACCTTCGCCTGACGCTGGCTGACGGGAGCAGGAACTAGGCGATGGCCAGCCTCAAGGAGATGCGCAATCGGATCGGAAGCGTGAAAGCCACGCAGAAGATCACCAAGGCGCTGCAGATGGTGGCGGCGGCGAAGCTGCGCCGCAGCCAGGACGCCGCCCAGAACGCCCGGCCCTACGCCGAGCGGATGGCCGCGGTCATCGCCAACCTGGCCGCCGGGGTCTCCGGCGAAGGCGCGCCGCGCCTGCTGGTGGGCACCGGCTCCGACCGGCGCCACCTGATCGTGGTCGCCACCTCCGACCGCGGCCTGGCGGGGGGCTTCAACTCCTCCATCGTCCGCGCCGCGCGCGAGCGGATCGGCAAGCTGATCGCCGAGGGCAAGGACGTCAGCATCCTCACCGTCGGCCGCAAGGCCCGCGACCAGTTGAAGCGTCTCGACCGCTCCGTGGGCGCCTATGAGGCGGGCGGCAACCCGTCGCTGGCGGTGGCCGAGGAGGTTTCGGCGAAGATCCGGGAGATGTTCGCGGCCGGCGAGGTGGACGTCGTCACCCTGTTCTTCTCGAAGTTCCAGTCGGTGGTCGTGCAGACCGCCACCGGCGTGCAATTGATCCCGGCCGAGGTGAAGGCCGCCGCCCAGCCGATCGACCTGAAGGGCGCGGTCTACGAGTACGAGCCCGACGAGGAAACGATCCTCGAGGAGCTGCTGCCCCGCAACATCACCACCCAGTTGTTCTCCGCCATGCTGGAGAACCAGGCGGGGTTCTACGCGGCCCAGATGACCGCGATGGACAACGCGACCCGCAACGCCGGCGACATGATCTCGGCGCTCACCCTGCAATACAACCGCTCACGCCAGGCGCAGATCACCAAGGAGCTGATCGAGATCATCTCCGGCGCCGAAGCGCTCTAGTCGAAAGTCGAAAGAGACAGCCATGGCTACCACCACCGCCAAGAAGCCCGCCGCCGCGAAGAAGCCGGCGGCCCCCAAGGCGCCCGCGAAGGCCTCCGCGAAGACCCCGGCCACGGCGGCCAAGGCCGTCGCCACCGGCAAGCTGGTGCAGATCATCGGCGCCGTCGTCGACGTGGAGTTCGAAGGCCACCTGCCGGCGATCCAGAGCGCGCTGGAAACCACCAACACCGACCAGCGGACCGGCCAGCCCTTCCGCCTGGTGTTCGAGGTCGCCCAGCACCTGGGCGAGAACACCGTGCGCGCCATCGCCATGGACACCACCGAGGGCCTCACCCGCGGCCAGCCGGTGTTCGACACCGGCCGTCCGATCACCGTGCCGGTGGGCCCGGCCACGCTCGGCCGCATCATGAACGTCATCGGCGACCCGATCGACGAGGCCGGCCCGATCGCGACCACCTTCACCTCCTCGATCCACCGCGAGGCCCCGTCCTTCGCCGAGCAGTCGACCTCGGCCGAGGTGCTGGTCACCGGCATCAAGGTGGTGGACCTGCTCTGCCCCTACACCAAGGGCGGCAAGATCGGCCTGTTCGGCGGCGCGGGCGTCGGCAAGACCGTGACCATGCAGGAGCTGATCAACAACATCGCCAAGGCCTATGGCGGTTATTCGGTGCTGGCGGGCGTGGGCGAGCGCACCCG
>Ga0210400_10000417_pt1 | contig 48404 bp, 52 predicted proteins | sample IncBWH26MmetaG_FD_155456 | JGI IMG/M metagenome (GOLD analysis project Ga0210400, IMG submission 155456) | Forest soil microbial communities from Barre Woods Harvard Forest LTER site, Petersham, Massachusetts, United States - Inc-BW-H-26-M | ecosystem: Environmental > Terrestrial > Soil >... | reverse complement strand
GGTAACCAGTGGGTAGTCCATGCGTGGAATCTGGCCATCCCCGGGTAAACCCAGGCTCCCAGATTGTGCGCGCGCGCCATCCCACGCCGATGACTTTAGTAACCAGCCGCCCGCCCTACCCGGGCAACGTCAGATCTCCGCCCACTCTCCGGATAACTCATGGCGCAGTTTCTGCTGCCGTTCCTGCATCATCCGCTGCGAATCCTGCAGCCTCTTCTCCATGTCTTTCGGGCACAAATTCTTCTGGATTTTTTCCGCGATGGCCGGAGCCATGCGGGCGATTTCAGCTCCGGCGCGGTTGATTGCCTGCTGTGTCTCCGCCGTAAGAACGGGAAGATCAAAACTGTCTTCGAGCAGGCTCCCCGAATCCTTCTTCGCGGGAAGAGTCAAAGTCAGGTTCTGTTCTCTCTTCTCTCGCATCACGGTCACGGCCGTCGCGCTGCCCGAAGATGACCGCAAAGCGTGGGTGAAGTCAGATGTATCGTGGACAGGCTGGTTGTTGACCTTGACGACCACATCCCCCGCACGGAATCCTGCCTTTTCTCCGCGACTGCCTTTTTCCACCGCGCGCACCAGCACGCCCTTGCCGTCCTTCACCCCAAAGAAATCTCCCAGTTGCGGAGTAATGTTCTCCACCATCAGCCCGCTGCGTGCCGACTGGTGGACAACGACCACCGAGACGGGCATATCGAAGTCCGGCATCGTGGGTATCTGCGGGATCTCCGGCATCTGGGGCATATGCGGCTCCCATGCCATCGACTTGCGCCGGTCGGCAAGTTGCACTTTGATCGTCATTGGTTGACCGTCGCGGCTGACCCCGAGACTCACGACGCGGCCTGGGGGTGTTTCTTTGATCATACGGCGCAATTGGGCGGTACTCTCTACGGCCGTTCCATTCAGGCTCACGATGACGTCATGCTCGCGCAGCCCGGCTTTTCCGGCGGGAGCGTCCTGGTCGACCATCGTGACTTCCGCACCGTGCTCTTCTTTGAGCTTTAATTCTCCCAACCGCTCCGGGGAGACGTCGGCAATGTCCACTCCGAGATACGACGACCCGCCGCCACCCTCTTCCGAACCGTAACCCCAACTCGAGCTTTCGCCCGTGCCATCGTAGTTCGATTGCTCCGGTTGCGCGCTGGAGACCAGGGAAACGACCAGCGAAAAAAGAAACATGCAAAGCAGGAAGCGATGGATCATAGCCCCTCCCGAATAAGAGCTCCTGTCGTTGGCCGTTAGTCGCTAGTCGTTAGCAAACGCTCGAGGTCCACACTGAATCGCGAACGACCAATGACTAACCACCAATGACTAACGACCAACGAGCGACGACCGTTCCTACCGACTGACGCGGCGGAAGTCGACGTTCCCAGAATTCGTCCGGACTTTCAACACAGGTCCGCCGCCGTTCAGCTGACCCTCTGCGGTCACTGTTTTCGGCCCATACTGGCCCGCTTCGCTGGAGACGCGAATATCGGAAAAGTCGCTGCGGATCGTGTGCCCATTACCCATTTCGATCTCTGCCCGAACGGAGATCGCCAGATCATTCGCCAGATAGACGGTGATGTCGCCCGCCGAGGTCTCAAGCGTGGAATTGTTGTGACCGCTAGCTCCAACCGAGGACAGTAGCTTCACAATGATTCCCCCAGCCGCAGTCTCCGCCTGCACTGACGTGGCTCCGTCCAACTGGATACTGCCGCCGCCGGTCTGGGCCTGGACACGTCCCTTCGACGAAGCGAGTCGAATGCTGCCAGCGCCCGTCTCGATTTCCGCCGGCCCACCAATCTCGCCCAGTTCGACGCTCCCGCCGCCGGTCGTTGCTTTCACCGTCCCGCTGCACTTGTCCACCCGAATACTACCGCCGCCCGTTTCCAGCACCGCGCCTTGGAGCCCGGAAAGAACGACTACGTTTCCCCCTCCACTTTCCGCCTTGATCTCGCCTTTGGCGGATGCAATCTTGATGTTTCCTCCGCCCGTCTGCAGAGTCACGGCGCCTCCCACGCTGCCGACTTCAATCGTCCCCCCGCCGGTTTCCGCCGTGACCTCGCCGCCTATATCATCCGCGTGAATATTTCCACCACCGCTCTGGAGGTCGACACGTCCGGAGATCCCGGTCGCGTTTGCGCTGCCGCATCCGGTCTCAATCTTGGCGGATTCCAGGTTTCGCGGCACATTGATGACAAAATCATCGGCGCTCTTATGATCCCCTCGGCCTGACGATTCCGCCACGATCCACGCCGTCTCTCCCTTTACGGACGTGCTGACCCTGTGCGACTCAAAGGCGCGGCGGGCCTGCTGTTCTGAAGATGTATAAGCTTTACGATGAATGGTGTATGTGATCCCCGCCTGCGATCCACCCTGAACCTTTACCGAACCTGCGGCCAACTTCACCCGCAGATTCCTCGCCGCACCCAAGTCTCCAGTCACCTCCTGGACCCAGTTGCTGCCTTCGCGATATATTCGACCTTCCTGGCACAAAGCCAGAGATGCCAGCGTGGCCACCGTAACCGCAACGCCGGCGAGTTTAATTGCATGTTTCAATGAATGTTCTCCTCTGGTAAGTCGTTAGTCGCTGGTCGTTAGTCGTTAGTTGTTCGGCATTTAGTGCTGGCGCGTATGTGTTTGCTAACGACCAGCGACTACCGACCAGTAACTATCGACCAACGACCGTCTTAATCCATCTCCGGCATCTGCGTCAGCATCGCACGAGCCTGCGAGCGAATCGAGACGTTCTCATCTGTCTGCGACAACCTGGTCAGCACCGACCGCACATTGCTGTCCGTCTTCATCGGCTCCACCAGTCGTAAAGCCTGCATCCGAACCCCGGAGTTCGTGTCGCTGATCAGCGCCCGCAAAACTCCATCCCGCACCCGCGCATCCTGTCGTACGAAGCCACTCAGCCCATCCAATGCCTTCAAACGCACACCCGGATTAGTATCGTTCTGCAACGCATACATCAGCGCTTCCCGGACCCGGGAATCGTCGGGCGACTGAGTCAGCAAATCCACCGAGTCCATTCGCACGCCCGAGTTGTAGTTGTTGCGCGCCGCAAACAATAGCAACTGCTGGATGCGCTGGTCATTCAGCGAGCCTTGCGCTTCCTGGGTCAAAACCGTGTCGTATTTGATGCTCACCTGATTCGATCCCGGCTCCTGCGTCACCGAGCGGATGCCTGTAACCGAGGAAGCTTCGACAGAAGGGGTGGGGTTGGAGTGGTCGTTAAGCGCTATGTCGCTAGTCGGGGGACGATTCGCCAGGAAGTTGTAAGTCGCGCCAATACCGCCGCCAAATCCCACGATGAAAATGACGGCCGCCAGCGCCGGCGCCATCCGAATCTGCCGAAGCCACGTTCCCGGCTCAAAAATCACACGCTGCCAGAAGCCTCCTGGCTGCGTCGTTTCCAGTGCCTCCTGCAGCCGCATCCGCGATGCCGCCAGCAGATTCGGAGTCGGCTCTGCCACCTGCATTCCCGAAAGAGTCGCGTGGAACTTGCGAGCCGCTTTCAACTCGGTGGCACATTCCGGACACCGCGCCAGATGCTGCTCTACCTCGTAGCGGGCATCGTCCTCCAGTTCGTTGTACACATAGAACAGAATGTTCTGCCGCACCCAATCACATTTCATTTTCGTATCCCTTCGCAGAGACAGAGGTTAAGACTGAGTCCAAAGTCCAAGCTCATCGCATCTCCGCCAGCGCGCTGCGCAGTTTCTGCGTCGCGCGAAACAATGTATTCTTCGCCGTCTCTTCCGTCGTATTCAGCATCTCGCCCACAGTGCGCAACTTGAGCCCGTGATAGTGCTTCAACTCGAAGACCATCCGCTCGCGAGGCGTCAGGACCGCCAAAGCCGCTCCGATCTTCCGTCCCAGTTCCCGCCGCATCAAATCGCGTTCTGGATTAGCTCCGGAGCGCCCGTCGGGAAACTGTTCCAACCGGCTGTACTCTTCGCCCGAGGAGTCCACCGCAACCGGAGCATCCTCCTTGCGCACATTCCGTTTCCGCAGATGATCGAGGCAGAGATTGGTGACGATCCGGTAGATCCACGTATAGAAGGAACACTCAAAACGGAAGCTGCCCAGATTCTTGTAAGCCTTGAGGAAGGCCTCCTGATAAACGTCCTGGGCATCCGACTCCGATCCCGTCAGATGCAGCGCCAGCCGCAGGACCGACTGATCGTAATGACGCACCAAGACCTCGAAGGCAGCGCGGTTTCCCTGCTGCGCCTCGCGGATCAGACTCGTGTCGTCAATACGGTTGCCCTGCGCTGCCAAGGAGCCCCTCATATTTCCATACAACGTGGGGTTCTGGTTGCCGCTGCCTCGTGCCGCCCGCCTCGGACGGGAATTGCCGCCAACCGGAATTGCTATTGCATAAGAATCGGCCGGCATTGTCTGTCTCTGTCCCCTACAAGTGGTCCCGATCTTGCCTTGCACGGAAATAGACGGGGCAGCAACCCGAACGTTAGCAGATTATAAGGAGTTGGCCCTTGATTTGCTTGACAGTTGAAAACACAGGTCTGTTGTGGGGACGGGCGCCTCGCCCGTCTGGGCCGAGCGAAGCTCGGCAGCCGCCTAGTGGCCGCAACGACTCTGGATCCGCTATGGTGGGCCAAACCTGAGCCGCATTTCGTTGGTCGCCTCAAACCCCAACTTTTCATATAAGTGCCGACCCTCCTCGCTGGCGTGCAAATTGACGGCGCGCAAGCCCCGTTCCTTGACCCAGGCCAAAATTGTCCGCATGATTTGCCGCGCAATTCCCAGCTTCCGGAACTCCGGCTCGGTGTACACATTCAGGATTACCGCCCGCTCAGTGCATGGGTCTTTCGGGTTCGCCGGCCACGGACACAGCAGCACGCCACCGCCGCCCGCGACGCGGCCTGAGGAGTCCAGCGCCAGCCAATGGTGATAGGAGCCATCGGCCAGGGCCCGTGCCAGCCACGGGGTCGCAACTTCCACCATCCGATCAAGCTGCTCGACGGTCCCTTCCCCCATGTCGCGAAACATCGACCGCCGGTGATGAAGAATGATCGCCGACTCGCCCGGTGCTGCCTCTCGAATCGTGATGTCAGCTGGCGCCATGTTCGTGCCGTGAATCCAAGGCTCTCAAAAGGTACAATAAAAACGGACGCAGGTAGCAGTCGAGGCTTACTGGATTCATGTACGAAGTCACAGTCGAGGACACATTCGCGGCAGGGCACTACCTGCGCAACTACAAAGGCAAGTGCGAGAACCCGCACGGCCACAATTACAAGATTCGTGTGACCCTTGCCGGCGCCGAACTCGATAAGGCCGGCCTGCTGCTCGATTTCAAAGACTTGAAAGACGTTATGAAGCACGCCATCGACCGCCTCGACCACCAGATGATCAACGACATCGAGCCTTTCACCGTCCTCAATCCCTCAGCCGAGAATCTCGCGAAATATTTCTACGACGAAACCAACGTCCGCTTAAGCAGCATAACCAATGGTCGGGTGAGAGTGAAGGATGTCACCGTTTTCGAGACCGATACCACGACAGCGCGATATAGCGAGTGACGTGGAACGGGTCATCGGGTCGTCGAAATTCAAAACCAGGTTTTAGATCAACCCGATGGCCCGATGATCCGATCACCAGATCGGCTCCACCATGCAGATCACAGAAATCTACAAATCGCTCCAGGGCGAATCGACATATGCAGGCCTGCCCTGCATCTTCGTGCGTCTGACCGGATGCAACCTGCGCTGCTCCTGGTGCGACAGCGAGTTCAGTTTCTACGGCGGGAAAAAGATGACGCTGCAAGAAGTGCTCAGCGAAGTCGCCGGTCTGAGCAGCGGTGGACTGGTCGAGATCACCGGCGGCGAGCCCATGTTACAGGAGCGCGAAGTCGTCCCGCTGATGGGACACCTCCTGGAGGCTGGCTATCAGGTGCTCCTCGAGACCAGCGGCGAACGCCCCTTGGCGCGCGTTCCGAAACAAGTCATCAAGATCGTAGATGTGAAGTGTCCGCACTCTGGCGAACCAGACACTTTCGCACTCGAGAATTTGGAAGCGCTCCAGCCTCACGATGAACTTAAGTTCGTCTTGACCGACCGCACGGACTACGAATTCGCCCGCGACTTTGTCGTGAATTACGGGCTGGCCGAGCGGGTTCACGCTATTTTATTCTCGCCCGCATTTGAAAAGGCCGCCTCCGGCTCGCGAGACACTTCACATTGTCTTCTTGACCCGCAAGAACTCGCCCAATGGATTCTCGACGACAACACTCCGGCGAGGCTCAGTCTGCAGATCCACAAGCTGATCTGGGATCCGGCCGCCAAAGGCGTATAACAAGCAGCGGCGAGAGTGGTGACTTGCTTTCAACGCTCATTTTCAGATTTTGTCATCCCGAGCGAAGCGAGGGATCTGCATTTTGCGGCGAACTCCAGATCCCTCGCTCCGCTCGGGACGACAATCTTATGAAAGGTTTCGGTAGTGCCATAGCCCACTCGACCGCCTTACGCCGTCTTCGCCCGCGTCCGGTTCTCCGCTCGCAGATGCGCCACCACTAAGCGTATGTCCTCAAAGCTGACATAGGGCGGGACCGCCTCTTTGATGTCCTTAAGCCGCTCGACCCCTTGCTTCAGGCAAGCCGCCTCAATCAGAGGCTGCGCGTCGGGAGAAATCCACTTCGAATCCAATTTCACCTGCCCGGTCTCGATGAGGCTCGCCACAGTACAGATGACGGTCGAAATCTGGCGTGCGCGAATGCGGGCAATCTCCTCAAAGCTGCGTCCTTCGTTCAAGAGCCGAAGCGTCTGTTCCGCCGGAGCCGGTTCCCGGGACACATTCGGCGTAGCGCGGGCCCCACCGCCAAAGTTGCGCAAAGCCTGAAGAAGTTCGGCGCCATACACATCCGCCTTTTTTTCACCAATCCCGGGCACCTGCTTCAACTCCGCAAAATTAGACGGACGCCACCGGCACAGCTCCTCCAGGGTACTGTCGTGCAGAATAATGTAGGCGGGCACTTTGTTTTCCCGCGCCATAGTTCGCCGCCATTCGCGTAGATACTCCGCCAACAGCGGATCCGCTTCCGCCGGCGCCACGTCCCGTACCCGCGGTTTTTCAGACCGCAGCTGCGGGGTGTAAAAGGACGGAGAAGACGCAGGCGGAAACTGCGCCTGTCGCGCCGTAACCTCTGGCAAATCGACGCGCACTATTTCCTTTAGCAGCCATTCCGGCTTGGCGCCGCAGCTGTCGCAGTTCCCGCAGCGCTCCCATTTCGGAGTCTCTCCGAAGTGCACGCAGATCTGGCGGTGGCGGCAGCGCTTCGAATCCGCGAACCGGCTGATCACGCGTTTCCGTTCTGACGACCGCTCGCGCTCAGCATCATCCGCGATTTTTCCGATGAAATAATCCAGCAGAACATGGTCGCGCTTCTGCCAGAGCAGCACGCAATCGGCGGGACGCCCATCCCGTCCTGCGCGGCCAGCCTCCTGGTAATACTGTTCAATCGACTTCGGCAATGACAGGTGAATCACCGCCCGTACCGCGGGCTTGTTGATGCCGAGGCCAAATGCGATCGTTCCCACCAGCACCCGCACTTCATCCGACATCCAGCGTTCCTGATTCTGCCGGCGTATGGGCGCTTCCATCTTCGCGTGATAAGGAATCGCCGCAATCCCGCTCTCCTCGAGATATTCGACGGTCTCCTCGACCCGCCGAATCGTGGGCGAGTACACAATCACGCTTTCCCCGGCATATTGTCGCAATGCGCGGGCGAGCAACTCCATCTGGGTCCGCGCTTCGCATTCGTGGACGATGTAGCTCAAATTTTGTCGATGGAAGCTGGCGATGTAAAGATGCGGATCGCGCATCTGCAACTGCTTCAGAATATCGTGCCGCACCTGCCGGGTCGCGCTGGCCGTGAACGCCGCAATCGGAATCCCCGGAAAGCGCGTGCGCAGGCGGCTCAGCTGGCGGTAATCCGGTCGAAATTCGTGTCCCCACTCTGAAATACAATGCGCCTCGTCCACGGCAAAGAAACCCACCGGCACCTTGGCCAGCCAATCGAAAGTATTTTCAGCAGCCAACTTCTCTGGAGAAAGATAAAGCAGCCGATATTCTCCTCGCGCCGCTTTCTCCATCACCTGCCGTCGTTCCGCTGAACTGTGAAAACTATTGATGGCCGCCGCCGGAATGCCCATCTGCGCCAGTTGCGCCGCCTGGTCCTGCATCAGTGCGATCAACGGGGAGACCACCACCGCCGTCTTCCCAGAAATCACCGCGGGAAGCTGGTAGCACAGCGACTTCCCGCCTCCAGTCGGCATCACGACACAGGTATCGTGCGCGGCCAGCAGACTGCGGATAACATTCTCCTGCTTGGGGCGAAACTCGTGGTATCCCCAGTAGCGCCGCAGCGCTTCCGACAAGTTTGGACCCATTTCGGGCATTCTTCGCAGTATAGCCTTAGAGTATTTTCGGAGTCTGTGAGCGCTCAACAACCGATTTGTGACGAATCAGCAAGAACCACGTAGGGACGGCCGCCCTCGGCCGTCCAGCAGCGCCCCTTAATTTCAGGATCGAGAACTTGATGGCTGAGAAACGAATAACACTCGGTGTAATCTCCGACACCCACGGCCTGCTGCGGCCCGAGGCCGTCGAGGCTCTGCGCGGGTCCGACCGCATCCTCCACGCCGGCGATATCGGCGCCCCCGACATCCTCGAAGCGCTCGCGAAGATTGCCCCCGTAACTGCGGTCCGCGGTAACGTCGACACCGCCATATGGGCGCGCGCTCTGCCTGAAACTGAAATCGTCGAAGCCGGCGGCGTGTCCATCTACATGCTGCATGATCGCGGCCGACTAGACCTGAGGCCGGAAGCTGCAGGATTCCGCGTGATCATATACGGCCACAGCCATCAGCCGAAGATAGAAGAGGAAAATGGCGTGCTCTATTTCAATCCAGGGAGCGCCGGCCCGCGCCGTTTCCACTTGCCGGTAAGCTTGGGGAGACTGACGATCGAAACGGAAAAAGTGCAAGCGGAGCTGGTGGAGTTGAAAATATAGCGATTTGCGGCGAACTGCAGATCTCCTCCCCTTCGCCCAAGCTCAAGGTCGGGATGACAACTAAACAAAAGGTCGGCTCGCAAGCCGACCTTTTTCGCGTTTCCGACGTTTCGCGGACAGGAGTGTCCGCGCCACACTACTTCTTTGGCGCGATCGCATCCTTCGCGGCCTTTGCCACGCGGAACTTTACGACCGTCTTCGCCTTGATCTGAATTGGTTCACCAGTCTGCGGGTTGCGTCCCATGCGGGCCTTGCGATGCGCCTTCACCAGGCGGCCGAGGCCGGGCACAACGAACACTCCATTCTTCTTCGTTTCTTTAATCGCCGTATCTGCCAGGTTCTCCAGAAAAGACGCGATTGTCTTGTTGTTGGTTTCGAGCTTTTCGGCCAGGTGTCGGGTGAGTTGAGTTTTGGTCATACCAGATGCCATGAATTCCTCCTTCAGGAACCTACAAGTTTGCGTGTATCCAGCGCATAGTAACGCACCGGGCTGTGGAAAAGTAGCAGTTTATGTAGATTTTATGCGGTTTCCAAGAAGGTACCCCCTTGAAAATCGGCATAAAATCGGGGTCTGGCAGCCGGTGGAACGCCAAAATGGCCCAGTTACAGGGCAAACCGAGGCTCGCACAACCCTTCGATACAGAGACGCAGCTTGCTGCGTCTCCTCCGTGCCGCGCCCAGATTCGCGTCCGTTCCTAGACGCGGCAAGCCGCGTCTCTACAGTCGAGCGTTCCCTGCCCTCCAGTCACCTACTAGAAAAAAGTAGGGTTTCGGCTGGCCTCTCGCGCCGTTCGTTCGTTACACTGAAAACCATTTTCGAAGTGTTTGAGCAAGCGAAAGTATTCAAGGAGGATTCATATATGGCGGAAGCCGCTCTGAGTGGCACCGAGTTCAAGAAGCAATTACGCGCGGGCGCTCCAAAGATGGGACTGTTCCTCAACGCGCACAGCCCGACGGTTGCCGAACAACTCGCGCACAGCGGTTATGACTGGCTGCTTGTCGATACGCAGCACGGTCCCATGAATTACGAAAAGCTCTCCGCCATGTTAAGCGGCATCGCGAACGGCGGCGCAAAATCGCTGGTACGTGTTGGAGGATACGACGACCGCCCGGGCATCCAGCAAGCCCTCGATCTAGGCGCAGACGGTGTGCTCGTCCCCTACATCAATACCGCCGAAGAGGCACGGCAGGCCATCAGTTGCACCAAGTACCCCACTGTCGGTACGCGCTCCGTTTACTTTCCACAGCGCAGCATGAACAAGGCTGGACTGCTCGGCTACGCCGGCAACTGGAACAACGAAGGTATCATCGCCCTTCAGGTCGAGACCGCCTCCTGCATCGAAAACATTGCCGAGATCGCCGCCGTCCCCGGCGTTGACATTCTTTTTCTGGGACAAAACGATCTTTGCATGTCGATGGGCCTCTACAACAAGTACGAGTTCCCGCACATGTACACCTCGCCCGAGCTCGGAGCGGCCACGCAAAAATTGGTCGAGCACGCCCGCAAGAACAACACCATTCTCGGCATCTTCCTGTTCGGGACATCGCGCGTCGGCGAGTTTCTGGAGAAGGGCTTCACCTTCATCAGCGTCGGCAACGACCTGCACCACGTCCTGACGCAGACCGGCGCCTACGTCAACGACATGGAAAACATCGCGAAAGAGAAAGGCAAAAGCTGGAAGCGGAGACCGACCGCGCTGTTCTAGAGTGTTTGCTCTGCTCGTGTGGGGACGGGCGCTCTCGCCCGTCCAAGCCGAGCGCCAGCTCGGCAGCTGCCACCGCAACTATTGGGGTGGCTCCAATTTGCAAGCGTGTGAGACGCAGTACCGGTTCCGCGCAAACCACCGATAACCCAAGTGGATCATCCGGTTGAAACCAGGCAGACTGAAAACCGCGTAGAACGGCCAGGCCCACCAGATCCGTCGCGTCACATATAAATAAACATCGGCTCCAGATATCAGCTGACCACCCGCCGTCAGCAGCCGTATATCGGTAAGCAGCTCCTCGTGCGGCATTTTGATCTTCTCCGCAACCCAAGGCTCATCCAGCGAGGCAATCTCGAATCCGCGCCGCCTCAGTGTATCCACCCAATACTTCACCCAACGCGAGCAGAAACCGCACTGCCCATCATAAAGAACCACGCCCTCGACCGCGCGCAGGGCCAGTCGGGTTTCAGTGCTCACTGGCACGCTCACAATCTTCGCCCCCACATCACAGTGACCGCGGATCCTTCTGCGAGAAAAGCGGACTGCGGTTTACCCTCAAGCACCGTCGCGATCTCCTTTCCGTACAACTTTTCTGCATCGCCCTCAAATGCCGATCCCCGAGCCTGCCAGACTCTCCACGAAGGATGTGTCACGCGGTATTCCACGCAACCGCCGCCGGGCTGAGCCGAATATCCCCAGTAATGCTCGGTGATGAACTGTTCAACCGAGCCGTCGCCTGGCAGTTCAGAATCGCCATCGTTTCAAGGTTCATCTCGCTCCAGCAGTTTTCGTTCCGCCAACGGTACCTCACACTCAGACGATTATCGCCAGCCGAGCGAATCTCATGTGCTATTGGGAGCGCCACATAATTCTCGTTGTAGAACGTGCGGGCAACGAATGCAATTGCCCGGCGCGGAACCAACTCCCGGATGAACACTACACCTCTCCGGACTTCGCCCCCTACTTGCCGCCGCACGTAAAAACGCAGGTTCACTTCCTCGAAATTCGAGTGCATGGGAATTGCCAGGAACCCGAGCACTTTTGTTTTAAGAAATCGAAATCCGACGAGGCTGGCAAAGACCTTTCCCTTCCAGCGATCGAGCTCGGTTCCCGCGGGGACGAAGGGAAGAAGCATGCCGGCGTCCACCTCGTAGTTCAGCATGGCCAGGTACTGCCATTCCGCAGTGAGGAAAACTCGGTCAACACCCACATAATTAGGATAGTCGGACGGGGCGGTCCGATTCATTCGAAAATCCACACAGCGGTGTGTTCCATCAACTGGAAGTGGATAACTGACACCTGAGACCGGCTACGGATCATAGACAGCCGTGTGCATGCCTGCGCGCCGCGCTGCTTCCTGCATCTGGTCAAGCTTCATTTTCTGCTCATCGAGTTGCAGTTGGATTTGCGCCACGCGCCGCAGTTGCCTCGCCTGATACCGGTTGTACGGCGCCTCGTATTGGACACTCCCGCCCGCGGAGCGAATCGATGCATTAAGTTGGTCGATCCGCGCTTGCAGGTTCGCCATCTTATCTTCTTGCGCCAGGATTTGTCTTTTCCACTGATCAGCGGCGCGTTGTTCGGCTAGACGCTGTCGCGCAGGGCGATTGTCAACGACATTAGGGCTCGCGTTCGTTCCCGACTGTGCTTCGGCCGGCTCCTGGTTCGCGTCCGGATCCTTCGGAAGATTCGCGTTCGTAATTACGTTCGGCTGCGCGGCAGATGCATTCCTGGCATTCTGCTTCTCCCGGTTCTCACGCGCGATATCGCCAAGCGACTGCCCATAGGCCGCCGAGTTCATCAACAGCGCGATTGCGAAAATCCTCAAGAACACTCGCTGCATATGCCTCCTGGTCGCCCAGTGCCGAACTGTTCTTTCAACTACTAATGCTAACCCTGTTTGCCGCGATCTGTTGCTAGCGCGGGTAACTCGTGTGCTAAACGAAAGTGCCGCCTCATCATGGCCAACCGGCCATCTCCAGAACCTTCTCCGCCGTCATGCCGCTCTCACGCAAATGCCGGATACTCAGCCCATCGTGCCGTTTCGCCAGCCGCACTCCGGCGGCGTCCCGCACCAATACGCAATGAAAGTAATCCGGAGCGACATAACCGAGATCGGCATACCCCAGCGCCCGCATCAGTAGCAACTGCCGCGCTGTCGACTTCAGCAAATCAGCGCCGCGCACGACTTCGGTGATCCGCATTGCCGCGTCGTCGACCACGACCGCAAGTTGGTAAGCAGGAACATCGTCGCGCCGCCAGACCAGGAAATCGCCGAAATCAATACCTGCTACGAAGCGCTGCCGCCCAAGATTCAAGTCGGCAAATTCCACCTCCTCGCCCTCGGGGACGCGAAACCGCCAGTTCGCGCCCGCAGGCTCCGTGAACTGGGCCGCATCCGTGCGATCACGACAAGTCCCTGGATACACCGGCTCATCATCGGCATCCGCTTCATTCGGAGCGCTCACTGCCTGCGCCATATCCTTGCGCGAGCACGTGCACGGATACAGAAACCCGCCATCGCGCAGACGCCGCCAAGCCTCCAGATAGTGCGCCCGGCGCTCACTTTGCGAGTAAGGGCCATACGCCCCGCCACAATCCGGCCCCTCACTCCAGCGAATTCCCAGCCAGATCAAGTCTGCAGTCATGGCGCGAGCAAATTCCGGCCGCGAGCGCTGCGGGTCCAGATCCTCATTCCGCAAAATCAACGTTCCCTGATTCTCGATCGCCCGCTGCGCCGCGATCCAGAAAGTCCGGGCATGTCCAATATGCAACAGCCCCGTCGGCGACGGCGCCAGGCGTCCGCGATAGCTTTTGAGAGAACTCTCGCGAGGAATCAGAGAGAAGCCGGGTGGGGTATTGCTCACAAAAACATTCTAGCGGGGAAGGTGGAGGGACACCGGCGTGTTCCCCGCCACACAGCGTGTATGGCGGCGCACACTGCCTGGCACCGAGCTCGCTCCTAAGTCGCGCCGCATCAATAGTGCGGCAGTTGGACGCTCTCTTGCGATATCACCTTCGACTGCGCTAGCCGCAGAGGAGGTGACAAAATGACTACTACATGGAAATCCGGTGACAAGAAACCCAGCAACCAGGTACCTAACAACACAATCTCCGGGACGATACTTTCGTCCTGGTCGCGCCAGCAAAAACTGGCCATGATCGCAGGCTTCGCGATTCTCGGCCTGTTACTTGTAGTGAGCGCGTGCTCGAAGCAAAGTCCAAAACCAGCGCTGGTCGGCGTTTCCAGCCCGGCGCCGAGTTCGGCTCCAGCCACCGCAACACTCGCAACCACCCCAACCGCCGCATCATCACCGGCACCCGTAAAGAAGACGCCAAAGAAGCGTCCTGCGAACGTCACTTACAGCGACGCTAACACCGGTCTTTCGTTTCTCTATCCGCGGAAGTTCGCGTTGACCTCGGGCGACAAAGCACAACCTCAGTCTCCAGCTATGAGCATGACCGACGTCCGGATGAACTTCGTCCAACCCGGCGGGGTCACGGTCGCAACCGTCGCACTGCCCGGCGGTTCGTACCCCGGCACCGACTTTGCATCCGCCTTCTTCAATGTGAACGTCAATCGCAGCGTCTCCGAGCAGGAGTGCGCTCGCTTCGCCTTCGTCGACACCCGCAATGCCGACGGCGAGACCGTCGATGCCGAGAAAGTCAAAGTTAACTCGACTGACATGGAGATGACTTCCGAGTTCTCCGGGAGCGCCATGAAGCAGGCCGAAACGCAGTACTACCACAGCTACGAAAATGGAGCCTGCTACGAATACGTCTTAGGACTGGGCACCGCCGGATACGGCACCAAAGACGGCGTTGAGCCGGTCAACCGCGACCAAGTCTTCGCCAAGCTGGAGAAGATCTTGGCCACGGTGAAGATCAATCCGGTCGAGACGGAGCATGGCGCCGAACCGGCAATCGCCACCATCGCGGCGGGCAAGGAATAAGACGGAGCGCCGTAGAAGTACGAGGGCCGCGCGAATATTGCGCGGCCTTTGTGTTTTTTGTATCTTTGGCGACTCAAGCCACATCTGACTTTCAGTGTCGAATTTTTGCTGCCCCCAAAAAACCTTACTCAAAAGGATCTCGAATCTAGATGCTTAAAACAGCCCAACGGATTGCTGTTGCGTCCGCCATCGTTCTCCTTACAAGCGTCTCGGCGCTCGCACAGACTTCAACCTGGAATATTGATCCCGCGCATTCGACCGCGCAGTTTACGGTGCGTCACCTCGCGATCTCGAATGTAACTGGGAATTTTACGAAAGTAACGGGAAGCGTCGTTCTCAACGAGAAAGACATTACGCAGTCACAAGTATCGGCCGGCATCGATGTCAGCTCGGTCGATACACGGGTTGAGGCGCGGGACAAAGATCTCAAGAGCCCTCATTTTTTCGATGTTGAAAAGTACCCGACCATCGAATTCAAATCGAAACGGATCGTCAGCGCCGGCGGAAAGCTGCAGGTGACTGGCGACCTGACCATCCATGGAACCACGCGCGAAGTCACGCTTGACGTTGATGGACCCACTCCTGAATTGAGCGATCCGTGGGGCAATTCGCGCCGCGGAATTTCCGCGACAACGACCATCAACCGCAAGGATTTCAATCTCGTCTACAACAATGTTCTCAAGACCGGCGAAGCCGTAGTCGGAGATAACGTCAAGATCCAGATTGATGCGGAAATGGTGAAGCAGAAGTAGGAGTTCACGGAACACGGTGCGGCGGGGCCGAACTGTGCTCGGCTTGGACGGGCGAGGGCGCCCGTCCCTCCTTCCGGTATTATCGAACTGTGGTGACCAATCGCGTCGCAAAGAATAAAGTACAACTCTTGCATTCCGAGAACTTAGGCAAACTGGGCTGGCTGGTGCATGCCTTCTCCACGCGGCATGGCGGAGTGTCCCGCGGCTACGGTGGAAATTCGCTGAATCTTGGGTTCACGAAGCAGGACACACGCGCCGCCGTCGAGCGCAACCGCGAGCTTTTCCTCACGGAACTGGGCGTTGCAAATGGACGCAGAAGGTGGCCGCTGGTGGCGCTGCGGCAGATTCATTCGGATGTGATCCATCGGGTTGATCGAATGCCAATTGACCAGACGCCGGCACAGCTTCTGGCTGGAGACGGGATGGTCACGGACACGCCGGGCGTGGTCTTAGCGGTGCAGACGGCCGATTGTCTTCCGATCATTCTGGCGGATCGAAAACGGCGGGCTGTAGGCGTTTTTCATGCAGGCTGGCGCGGCACGGTTAAGCGCATCGTCGAGAAGGGTGTCGGCGAAATGCGGAAACACTTCGGGAGCGATCCTCGCGACCTCGTTGCGGCAATTGGCCCCGGCGTGCAGGCGTGCTGCTACGAAGTGGGTGAAGAAGTGCGCACCAAATTCGAAGCGCAGTTCGCATATGCCGGCAGCTTGTTCCGGGAGGTGAAGGAATCGGACCCGGTGCGGGAGAAATATCCGTTGCTGTTTCTGACGGCGCGCGCGCCGGGACACAGCGAATTGCCGGTAAAACTCTTTCTTGATCTGGTAGAGGCGAACCGGCGGCAATTGCTCGATGCGGGTGTGCTGGCGAAGAATATTGAGGCAGTGGGGCCGTGCACGGCGTGCCATACGGAGTTGCTGTTCAGCTTCCGGGCGGAGAAAGGTTCAACCGGGAGGCTGATGGCTGCGGCAGGAATCAGCCCAGAATAGGTCCAACCGGAATAAACCGTCGCGCTTCACGCGACTGGGCGGGTCCTGAGCGAAGTCGAAGGAATGCGTCCGCCCCCACGCGACCTGTTTATGCCAGGTCGAATAGCAGCACTTCTGCGTCTACCGTCGCTTTGATCGTCAGCTTTTTTTCTTCGCTTATGGCCGCGCCGTCTCCCTGATGCAGCTTCTGGCCGTTCAGTTCGACTTCACCCTTAGCGACTTGGAGCCACGCGTGGCGCTTGGCTCCGAGCGACTGCGTGACCTCTTCGCCAGGCGCAAGCAGAGTGACGAACAGTTTCGTGTCCTGGTTGATCTTTACCGAGCCATTAGCCCCGTCGTTGGAGGCGATCAGGCGAAGCTTGCCCCGCTTCTCAACTTCGGGAAAACTTTTCTGCTCGTAGCCAGGTTCGTGCCCTTGTTGGTCGGGGAGAATCCATATCTGCAGCAGATGCACGGGTTCGGTTGTGGACGGATTCGCCTCGCTGTGCCGGATGCCACGGCCGGCGCTCATGCGCTGCCCGTCGCCCGGCTGGATCACCGACCCCGTGCCCAGGCTGTCTTTGTGTTCGAGCTTGCCGGACAGGACATAGGTGATGATCTCCATATCGCGATGGGGATGAGCGGGGAACCCGCCTTTAGGCGCGACCCAATCTTCGTTAATGACGCGCAGCGAGCGGAAACCCATCCATTTGGGGTCGGAGTAGTCGTTAAAGCTGAACGTATGGTGGGTTTTCAGCCAGCCGTAATCGCCGCCGCCACGCTCATTGCTGCGTCGGATGCTAATCATGATAGACTCCTTAGAATTAGTCGTTATAACGATTATGTCGATTTGTTTAGATGTGGGAAGAGCGCGAAAGATTCAGGGGTGGGATCGGGGCTGGTCGTTCGCGGTTCGTCAAGCCTGCAAGCCTGCTATGCTTCGTTCTCTCTATGCCTTATCGCGTTATTTCTTTCACCATGGCGCAAGTACGGCAAGGAGCGCTTGGATTCCAGCGTGAACTGGGTGCGATCCTGCGCGAACGTCCGGATATCAAAGTGTATTCGGTAAGCCCGTTCGACCTCGACGAACGGCGCCGGTTCAAGGATCGGTTCGGAGGAGACATCGTGTACTTTCTCAACGACGCGGCAGATCAGGAATGCGTGCGATTGGGCCTCAAGCTCCAATTCCTGGAGGAAATATCTGACGATCAACTGCCCCGCCGACGAACGGTTGTTGTCGGCATGCCAGAACGGACTGGCGGAGCACCGACGGGCTAGCGCCGCAATTAAAATGTGGACGAGAAGCGGCTAGTCTTTCTTGTGCTTTTTTTGCGAAGAGTCAGACTTGGGCTTGTCGTCTTTCTTGGTATCCTTTGTGTCTTTCGCGTCTTTCGTGTCTTTGGAGTCTTTCGCGTCTTTCGCTTCCCTCGTTCCGCTGTCGCCTTCGGAAGAAGTGGACGAGGACGACCCCGCGGAACCGGCGCCCTTCTTCGCGTAATCCGTCACGTACCAGCCCGAACCTTTGAATTGCACGGCTGGAGCAGAGATCACTTGTTCGATGACGCCTCCGCATTCGGGGCACTTTCGCAATTGCTTATCGGAAAATTTGCGGATTTGTTCAAAGCGGTGTCCGCAGTTCTTGCACAGGTATTCGTAGTTGGGCATCGGTGAAGTGATTCTAGAGGCGGAGATTCATCGGCGTCAATTTTGCGGCGCCGCTTCTTCTCTTGCGAACTCTCGCGGGCGGGGGCGCCCGCGCCACACATGCTTAGCGTTTCAGCAGGTCCACGGGCTCGCGGACGTCGTGCACCCGGAAGTATTTTGCCAGTGCCGGATATTTTGCAGCGACGGCCTCGTACATGGCATAGGCCACGTTGCGATAGGACGCGTGTCCGGCGGGCGTGGTGCGCAACTCGGAGATGTAAACGGCCTCGGCGAAGTCCATCTTAAATAGCGTGCGCTTGCGGAAAGCGAGCGGAATCGCGTACTGCGCGTTTTGCGGGGCTTCTTTACTGCCGGCCGCGGAAAACTTCTGCACCGCGGTTTCGGCGCGCTTCATCGCGGCCTCGTAGTCGGAGCCGATTCCAGCAGCCTCGACTTCGGGTGGCGTGTCGAAGCCGTGGGCGGTGGTGAAATCCTGCATGATCTGGACGCAGCGGCGGTGGCGGTGCATGTCGCGGAAGCCGCCGATGTCCATGAGGATGTCGAAACGGAACTGCTGGCCAGCGGAGAACGGACGCGGCATCTCGTCGTGGCTGCCGCGATGGCGCAGGCCGAGGTCGATGATTTCGCGGCGGCGCGCCTCGCCAGCCGCCTCAATCGTTTTGCGAAGCTGCCTATAAGAATAATGACAGTGGCCGTAAACAAGCGTGGTGGCAAGCTCGACCTCGATCGAATCGTTGCCGTGAGAATCGCTGTCAATCAGATCAACAAGCGGCACAGGTTCGATGGCCGCATCACGCATCAGTTCGGCTGCAGCCTGCCGGAGTTCGCGGCGCGTCTCTATTTCGTAGCGATTCGGATCGGCGTACTTTACCAGCGTGGGCGCGACCCGCACTTCGCGCAGGAGTTCGCGTTCGGCGCGATCGGCGATGTCGGGCGACACGGCACGGATTTCGGCAACCAGGGCGCGGAGCGATTCTTCGTTCGCGTTGTAGGCGGGGGAGAGCGCGGCTTGTTTCAGCAACGCTCCCAGGTCGCGGACTTCTTTATGCGGCTGCGAAAGCAGGTGCGCAACCTGGGTTTCGAGTGTGCGGGCGTTGACGATCTCCCCGAGTGAAGTGTTGGTGGCGAGCGGCAGCAGATAGCGCGAGATGTCGAAGGCGCGGGCGCGCAGGGTGCGCTCGTACGCTTCCGGCTTCATTTCGGAGGGCCGGGGCGTGATGCTGGCGAGATATTCGAACGTCCGCTGCGAAACTTTGTCGTAGGCCGTGAATAATGACTCGATGGTTTCGCGATAGAGAGTCCGGGACGGAGCGTCATCCTGGAAACCGGGTGTGTAGTAACCGCTCTTCCTGAAGTCCTGGTAGCGAGTGGAGCGTTCCTGGCCGTCCCACCGCTGCTCGTCGGCAACGACGATGGCGGCGAGAATGGAAAGGCGCTCGATGGCGAGCGCAATGTGGGCAAGATCGGCGATGGAGCGGTGCCCGTACTGAAAGTAGAACGTGTTGAGAAACTTTTCCGCCTTCTGCTGAGTAATTTCCTTTAGCGACTCTTTCATCGACAGGGAGGAGCGCGAATATTTGGCCATGGCGTAGGCCTGAATCTCGGGCTCAACCCCGTAAACGGCGAATACCTCGACGGAGGTTTCGGGGGCGGGAGTGGAAACGGAATGCGCGGTAATCGGGTCGGTCGAAATTACTTCAGACATGGGAGTGGAGAAATCTTAATCGCCCGCCGCCCCGGGCGCAATCGATTGAACGCGGGGTAAAATCGGGAGGAGCTTCCGAATACAACTGGAAGGTTCTCTAGTGACGACCTCTGCTGACGGCAAAAGCGATCCTCTTCAGGAAGGTCTAAGTCAGGACGGCCGGAGCCCAGGCGATCCGAGTCACGACGATCGGAGCCAAATCGAATTGATTCAGGCCACGCAGCCCGAACACATCGAACAAGCTCGCAGCCTCTTTCTCGAATATGGCAGTTCGCTCGGCTTCAGCCTGTGCTTCCAGAGTTTCGATGAGGAGTTGAAAAGCCTTCCGGGCGCCTACGGCGCGCCGACCGGGAGACTGCTGCTTGCCCGACACGCAGGCCACGCCGCCGGATGCGTTGCACTGCGCAAACTCGAAGCCGGTGTCTGCGAGATGAAGCGGCTTTACGTGCGGCCAGCCGGTCGCGGCAGGGGATTGGGCCGGATGCTGGTGGAGCGCGTAATCGCCGAGGCGCGCATCATCGGCTACGAGCGCATGCGTCTGGATACGATTGCATCGGCAATGAAAGATGCGATCGCACTCTATCGCAGAGTGGGGTTCGAGGAAATCGCGCCCTATTCTGACATTCCCATCGAACACGCACTCTGGATGGAACTACGGCTGTAGACGAGGATCTACAGACTTTACGACCGCGGGCTTCAGGACGGCAGCCGGGGACGGTTTTTCCTTCTTTGTTGCGGCCGGGGTTGTGGCTCGGGTCGCGGCTTGGGTGATAGGAGTCACCGTCCAAGCGTTGCCGATGATGACAATATCCACACGGCGGTTCATGGCGCGGCCTTCCGTCGTGAGATTGGTGGCGACCGGGTAATACTCGGCGTAGCCGGCGGCGCTCAGGCGAGCGGGACCGAACCCTTCTCGAACGATCAGGAGCCGCACAATTTCGGTTGCCCGTGAAGTGGAGAGCTCCCAGTTCGAGGGAAACTGGGAGTTGTGAATGGGCGCATCATCGGTATGGCCCTCGATTCGCAAGCGATAGTCACGTTCGCGGAGCATGCTGGCGATGCGGTCAAAGGCACCCTGCGAGGTTGACTTCATCTGAGCTGAGCCGCTTTCGAAGAAACCCGCTTCGCGCAAACTGATGACCAGGCCGTCGGGCTCCCGGTGCGTGACGATTTCCTTGCGTTTGATTTCCGATGCGAGCGCGGTTTCCAACTCGGCCTGCAATTGGGCCAGATCGCCGACCTCTAACCCCGGGTCGAGCGAAGCATCGGGGTGAGACGCAATCCAGCCCAGGCTCGCGGTGCGCTCCGTGTTTTCGATGGCGGGCGAGGTGTTAAAAGCCATCGGGTTCACTTCGTCGATAGGCGCTGCTGTAGTGGAGCCATGAAAGACTCCCATCTCCTGGAAAGCGGCCTGAATCGCAAAAGCCAGCTTTCCAACTTTTCTCTTGTCGACTTGCGAAGAGGCGTAAAGCACGACAAAGAAGGCAAACAAGAGGGTGATGAAATCAGCATAGGAAACCAGCCAGCGCTCGTGATTGGAGTGACTGGGGCGTCGCTTGCGGCGGCTCATGCCTTTAAGACCTCAGGCACGGCGGCGGGTTTGTGGGCCTCGGTAAGGAACCCCAGCAGCTTTTCTTCCAGCATGCGAGGGTTCATTCCTTCAAGAATAGAAACAACACCTTCGAGCATCATCTCGCGGATGATCTGCTCGTCGCGGATCCGAATTTTTAGTTTTCCAGCTGCCGGCAGCAAAATGAGGTTGGCGGCGCCAACTCCGTAAAGCGTAGCCACGAAGGCAACTGCAATGCCTCTTCCGACTTCGTCAATTTTGTCCAGGTGCTGCATAACCTGGATCAGCCCGAGTACGGCCCCGATAATGCCGATGGTGGGAGAAAATCCACCGGCGGATTCGAAGAGCTGGGGAATCTTCTCTTCCTGCTCCTCCTTGTTATCGAGTTCGAGTTCCATGGTCTTTCGGAGTTCCTGCGGGTCAGTCCCGTCTACCGCCAACATGAGGGCGCGGCGTAGAAAAGGATCGCGAATGGTAGCGAGTTCTGTATCGAGCGAGATGATGCCTTCCCGCCGCGCCTGGTTCGCATATTTAACCAGCAGTTCAATCATAGATGTCGGATTCTGCGCGGGTTCGACGAACACCTGCGCCAGCCGCCGGAACGCACTCAGCGCCACCGGCAAAGGATACTGAATGAGGACTGCGCCCAGGGTGCCGCCAAAAACGATCATGGCGGCGGTGGGCTGGAGCACCTGGCCGAGATTTCCGCCCTCGAGCATCAAGCCGAGCAGGATCCCGCCGATGGCCAGTACCAAACCGCCTAGGGTTGCCTTATCCACGAGAGTCCCTATTCCTTTTCCCCGCCAGCCGGATGCCGGTTGCCTTCATGTTCATTCCCCTCGCCATTGCCATTAACGACGGGCGGACGGGCGGAACCGTTCTCCGGCCAGACGGTGATCCCTTGCAGCACCGAGCGGCGGAACTGTACCACCCGTTCGAGGACGTCCGGGGCGCTTTCACGAACGACAATTTTTTCCCCACTCAGCAGCGTGATGACCGTATCGGGGGCCTGCTCTACGAACTTGATCAGGTCGGAATTGACGACCAGCGGGTGATTGTTGAGGCGGGTGAGCTGGATCATGGTTGGCTCCCTGGACGGAAGAAGGCCCGCCGCTGGTTACGCTTCGTCAAGCTTCATCAATAAGATCGGCAGAAGTCTCAAGGATAGCCAGAGAGTGCCCGAAAGGAGGCAGGTGACTTAGGGGCTAGGCCGGTTGGTACCTCTGGAAGTAAAGCCCATCCGTGTCAAGCCGATGGTCATGGGTGAGAAACAAATAGCCCCCGGGAGGATTTCGGGGACAGATCCAAAAATCGGAACCAAAGGGGAATAATTCCATGGCACTCAGTGTTCTAAACAATATCGCGTCTCTGGCAGCGCAGAACCAATTGACGATCACGAACGGCAATCTCCAGAAAGCCCTCTTTCAACTGTCCTCCGGATCGCGCATCAATACCGGAGCGGACGACGCCGCCGGCTTGGCGATTGCCGATGGCTTACATGCCAACATCACCGCCCTCACCCAATCCGCCCGGAATGCCAACGACGGCGTTGGCGAACTGCAGGTCGCGGATGGCTCGCTGGCAGCGGCAACTACGTTGCTCAACCGCTCCATTACGATCGCCACTGAGGCGGCAACGGGTACCGTCTCTGATGCTCAGCGGATCGCTCTGAACGACGAGTTTACCGCGATCAAATCGGAAATCGACCGCGTCGGTTCCAAGACGAACTACAACGGCGGGCAGGTGTTCACCGCGAATACTCTCAATGTTTTCTTGAGTGATTCCGGCGCCACCAGCAACAGTACGATCGGCGTGACCACCGGCCTGTTGTCCTCCACTGGCCTCAGCTTAGGCGGAGCGGTCGCCGCCGCCGGCACCCTCACCCAAGCAGCGGGCTCGGCTGCCGTTGCTGCCAGCGACACCCTGACCGGCGGCGCGTTCACGGCCTCCGCCGTTTCGACTGGCACGCTTACCGCCACGGGCGCTCCAGTCGCCACCAACACCGCGACTGTCAATGGCCAAACCTACACGTTCGTAGGCGCCCTCACGGGAGCGGCCAATGAAGTCCTGGTCGGCGGCACACAAACACTCAGCTTGTCGAACCTGGCGGCTGCGATCAACGCCACGTCCGGTGGCGCTGGAGTTGCATACGGAAGCGGAACCGTCGCCAATACTGCCGTCACGGCAACGTCCACTGCAACCACGGTCGTCGTCACGGCCAAGGTGAACGGCACCGCCGGAAACGGTATCACGACGACATCAGCCGGTGGAACCTTTACCTTCGGCGCTGGAACAACCGCGGGTGGCACCGCTGGCAGCACAGTAACGGTTGGCGCCAAAACTTACACCTTCGTGGCTGCCCTCAGTAACACTGCGACGGCCAATGAAGTGATATCCAGCAGCCAAGCCACGGGGTTGGCGAATCTTGCGTCCGCGGTCAACGCAGGGACCGGCTCAGGATCCACCTATAGCACCCCGACGACGCAAAATACCAGTGTCTCGGCGGGCGTAGCCACGGGAACCACGCTCCTCTTCACAGCTCTTTCACCTGGTACCGGCGGGAACTTCCTTACTGGGGCTGCAACCGTCGGCAGTTTCGGTACCCCGAACTTCGCTGGAGGCGCCAATACCGGGGCCGCTCCGGTTGCCGGCGCCGGCAATACCGTGACGGTGGGCTCCCAAACCTACACCTTCGTGACCGCCCTCAGTACCACTCCCACCGCAAACGAGGTCCTGGTCGGCGCAACGGAAGCCGCCAGCCTTGCCAACCTGGCAAATGCGGTCAACGGTGGAACTGGCTCAGGCGCCACCTACGGAGGTCCCACAATCGCCAATGCCTCTGCCTCGGCAGTAGCTACGGCAAGTACGGTCGTATTCACCGCATTAACCAAGGGACTCACCGGCAACGGTATCGCCACATCTGTGACGGGGACCGCCAACACCTTCGGTGCTGCCACCCTGGCGAATGGCACCGCTGGATCGACAAACGACCTGTTAAGCATTGCCGACGCGACCGCTGCTCTGACCACCATCAACGCAGCTATCCAAACCGTTGCCGGCTTGCGCGGCAGCATCGGCGCAACCGTCAACCGCTTGCAGAGTGCTGCCGGCGTCATCACCAACCAGGTGCAGAATCTGACGGGCGCCGAAGACGGTGTCCGGGCCGCCGATATTCCATCCACCGTGGGCACCTTGGCGAAGTATTCCATCCTGGAACAGACTGGAATTTCCGCTCTGGCCCAAGCCAACCAACAACAGCAGCTTGTACTTAAGCTGCTCCAGTAGGCATCCACTCGAATGGAGGCGGCTCAATCCCGCCTCCTTTTCGATTTTTTCAGAAGTAGCTGAGTTATGAAAGCTAGTTCGCCTGGGATGACTGTCGGGCTCGCGAGACATAGATGTACGTCGCGTCTCCCCCGCTGGTTGTCTCTTCGGGAAGTGCCCCAAAGGCGGAACTTGCGAGGACGCAAATGGTCCCCGCTTCGACTCTCAATTCCAGAACATGCAGTCAGAGTGCAAGTCAAAGTGCGAGTCTTAGACGGGCAATCGGGTGCGCTGGCCCTCTAACTGCCCGACCAGAGAATGGGGAAAAAGAATGGGAATAAGTTTTAATGCCGCGGCTCTGCTGAACGGGAATGGCATTGATGTTAAGTCGGTGGTGAACGCGATTCTCAACCGGGCAACCGGCCCATTGACAGCCTGGCAGAATCAGCAAACGGATTTGTCCGTTCAGGCGGGGTTGCTGACCGGGCTTAACAACAACCTCACCAGTTTAGCGGCAGCAGCAATCTCGCTCGCGGATCCCGATGGACCCCTGGCTTCACAATCAGCCACATCCTCGCAACCTAATATTCTGACTGCCAGTGCCGACACCACCGCCACGGCGGGCACCCATCAGATCGTGGTGAGCAATCTCGCCACCATCGGCACGATCTATACCGACCCACTGGCAGACGGCAACACATCATTCTTGACAGGCGGTGCTGCCAGCGGTGACATCAAGCTGCAAGTGGGCGGGGTGAGTGGCGCGACTCATGACATCGTCATCACGCAGGGCAGCAATGACACTCTCAACACTTTGGCGAAATATATCAATAGCCAGAAATGGGGCGTCACAGCGAGCGTCGTGACCGATGCAGGCGGGGGGCGACTGGCGCTCTACAGCCAGTCCACCGGCACTCCGGGAGCACTGGCCGTTACCGGCAACACCTCTACCAGCCTGGTCTTCAATACTCCCGTGGGCGGAACCAATGCATCCTTTACCCTTGATGGCATACTGCTCAGCACTCCTGCCAACATCGTTACCGGAGCAATTAGCGGGGTTACGCTGAACCTGGCCAGCGGCGCGCCCTTAACCACCGTGCAACTCACTGTCGGGCCCGATGCCGCCGCGGCCACGGCAGCGATCAACAACTTCGTTAATGCCTATAACGCGGTGATTGGCAGTCTCAACACCCAGTTTACGGTGGATCCGACCACCAACACCGAAGGGCCGTTGGGTAGCGACAGTACGCTGCGCTCATTGCAGTCCAGTTTGCTTAACGACGTGACCTACTCGATTACGGGAAACAGCGGACTGGTGAACCTGGCCTCGCTGGGCATCGATTTCAACAACGACGGAACTCTGACGGTGAACCAAGTCGCGACCGATACCCACCCCTCGCTCAGCCATGTGCTGGCCGCGAACCCCACCGCCGTCCAAAGCTTCTTTCAGAACGTCGCAGGCACCGGCTTTGCCAACAATTTCAACAATGACCTGTTCAACCTGACGGATCAAACCAATGGCATAGTGAACGTCGATATTGCCGGAAACAAGGCTCAGCAGAAAGCTCTAGCCACCCAGATCACTAATTTGCAGGACCGGCTGCTTGCCCAACAAAAAGCGCTGACCCTGGAGTACGCTCAAGTGAATGCGACGCTCGAAGCCTATCCGTCTCTTCTATTGACCGTCACCGCTGAGATTGGCGCCCTCAACGGCAACTATTCCGTCACGTCCAGCTCGTCCCACAACACGACGCCCAACACTGGCTCGCCTACAGGATAACGGCCATGACGAATCCTCGCACCGCCTATCGCGAAAACGACGTGCGCGGCGCCACCGCCGTGCGGCTCGTGGTCTTGCTCTACGAACAACTGGTGCAAGACCTGAGTCAAGCCCTTCACGCAATCGAGCAGAACGACATTGAGCTGCGGACCAAGCGAATCAATCATGCGATCCTGGTTATCGGGCACCTGCAGTCACCGTTGGACTTTGCCAACGGAGGTAAGGTCGCCCACGATCTCGATCATTTTTATAACGTTTTGCGGCAAAATCTGGTTCATGTGCAATTCCATCCTTCGCAAGCTGGACTTTCCCAGCAGATTACGGACCTGCTGGCGGTGCGAGAAGCCTGGATCGAGGTTGAGCGAGCCGAGAAGTCATTGGTCGCCACTGTGATCACTACAATAACCGCCACAGTTCCTTCCGGCGGGTCAAGCCCCGAGCCCGAGCCAGTGCGTGCGCACTGGAAAGTATGACGCCGCCGGACGCGGTTGAAACCTTGCGGCAGGTGAATGAGAATCTGCGGTCTGGACTCGTCCGTCTCCGTCCGGAACAGAAACACTGCTCTACGATCACGCCCCAGGACTTTGCTGGCTTGCTCAGCAACATTCTACGGGCAGCACAATGTCTGCAGCGCCTGCGGACACAATCCGAAGCATCCATGGCGATCGAAGAAGAATCACTTGAATACCGCACCAACCTGGAAAAGCTGAAGGATTTTCTGCCCGATCTGCACGGGCGGTTGCTGGCCGAGAAGTCGCGTCTTGAAATGGCGCAAACCCACGTCGGAGCCGCAGCGGCCTGGGCTCGAGCCAGCAAGAAGACGCTTTGACGCGGGTGCTTTCCTCTCCTTAATTCTTACCTTATTCTTCCGGCGGTCCGCCTTGCAGGCCGTCGCCGGGGGCAAGCGGAAGGTGGGCGACTCCGCCGAGCAGGTGACGTTCCTGCGGCGAGAACGCGCGCTCGTACTGCGGCGAATTGATAAGCCGATCGCGCTGTTGGGGTGTCAGATCGCGCATTCCTCGGATCGCCCGGTCAACGGCCGAGCGGCGCTCGGGCGGCAACTGTCTGAACTGTTGAAAAAGCTGGTGCGCCTGCTGCTTCTGATTCGGAGTCAAGTGCTCCCATGTTTCCATCCGGTTAAGCACCCGCTCTTGCTGTTGCGGTGGCAGGTTGGAAAAATGCTGCAACCTGTTTCGCAACTGCATTTGCTGTGGCGGAGAAAGCCTTCGGAACTGCGAATCGTTTTCGAGAGCGCGGCGCTGCTGCGCGGGCGGCAGATCTTTATAGCGGCGAAGCCAGTTCCCGGCGTGACCGGGCTGGTTCTGCGGACGGCGCGCTTCATTCGGGCGGCTGGGGTTAGGGCGAGCTTCTTTCTGAAAGCGGTGCCATTGCCCATCCGGACGTTGGAGTTGCTGACCCGGCCGTTGCGTGGGTTGGGGCGGCTGCGGTTGCGGATGCCAAGTTTGTGCGAACGTCGGCGTCAGCAGAAGAAGCGCCACCAGACTGCTCGCAATTTGTGCCCGTCCCAACATGCTTTGGGCTCCCCCGCCCAATTACGACTCTTTACGGATTCGCGGTCACGTCGTCCTGTACCTGCAAGTCGTCGAGCACATCGAAATCGGCATACAACTCATCGTTCCTCTCCAGCGCCTGCAGATCGCCGACGGCAGTTCCCGGCTGCACCGGCAGACCAAGCGATGGAGGCTTGGTCGCGATGCTTTCCGGCTGAAAAATAGACAACTTACCGCCAATTCCGATGATTCCGATGACCAGCGCTCCAGCAAATACTACTGCGGCAAGCGCCATGGTCCACGCCGGACGCCGCAGCCAACTCAGCCATCCCCCAGCTGGGCGCGCCATTTCTTCACGCAAGCGCGCCTGCAGGCGAGTGTCGAAATACGGTGACGGTTCGGGCGCCTGCCATTCATCCAGCAGCGCCATGGTTTTCTGCAACTCGAGCAGATGGGTGGCACAGTCGTTACAGGATGCGATGTGTCTCTCGACCTCCGGCGTCAAAGCGTCCATGCCAGCGGCCAGATCCGGCAACAGCTCGTGAATTTGATTGCAATTCATGCTTTCCTCTACTTCCCCGAAACGAATTCCTTTAACTGCTCGCGCAATGTCTGATACGCGCGGAACAGCAACGACTTGGTGGCGGACTCGCTAAGCTTGAGCACACTCGCGATCTCGCGGTAGTCCATCTGTTGGTACTTGTGCATAATGACCGCCATGCGCTGGCGCTCGGGCAGCGCGTTTACTTTGCCGCGGATGGCCGCCAGCCGCTCGTTCTTCAATATCTGCTCTTCGGCGTTGATCGAATCGTCGGCCAGGTCGGGCGTCGTCCCCGTTTCCTGATCAGGCTCATCGAGGCGGACGGTATTTTCCGGACGCTCGTGTCGCGTGTCTCGCGCATAGTTGACGGCCAGGTTGGTCGCGATGCGATACAGCCATGTCGTGAACTTGGCGCTCGGCTCGTAACTGATGCGCGACCGGTACACACGGAGAAATACTTCCTGCGCCAGTTCCTCCGCGGTCGACGGATTGTGGCACATCCGGTACATGAACCCCACCATCGGCCGGCGATACTTCTGCACCAGGTAAGCGAAGGCTGACTCATCGCCCGCCTTTACCCGCAGCATCACGTCGACGTCGGAAAAGGCCTCGTCTCCGCTAACGCTGGAATTTGCCAGGGTCTCGGGCGCAGACGAAGACGCTCCCCCAAAATTCAGGGGCCCGCGATTCAGCAGTCCGCGATCCATGGCCACGCTGCTCACATCTGTGGAAACCCCGTCCGGGGTTGAAAGTTGCGCATCTTCGGGGTCCGGAACCCCCGTGGAACTGTTTTCCCGTGAATCACTTGCGGATTGCGAGTCGGGAGTGTCGGAAGCAGCCATGGAGGGGATGGAAAGAGGCTATCGGGAGTGGGAGAGGCGGTCAAGAGGGAGAGTGGTGGGCGCTGTAGGATTTGAACCTACGACTTCCACCGTGTGAGGATGGCACTCTACCGCTGAGTTAAGCGCCCACAGGATGCGGTTTTGCAATTGTAGCAAATCGCGTCAGCCCTTTCGGCATCCGCAACTCAGGCCTCACCGAATCGTCCCGCAGCCGTTGATTGGCATCCAGCGGCCATTTTTCTTTCCCGGAGAATGGTTGCGCTCAAAGAGGCACGCTGCCGCTCTCGAAGCCATCGCGTGTGAATGGTTTTACACCGACCTTACACGCTTTTTACCCGGTCCCTTCGCTTCCTGCGCTCTAATCACTTAAGCGATTCACTTCAATTTCAGTAACGAGGAGACGAAAAATGAGAAACCATTCTTTCTGGGTGCTGGCGCTGATTGTTTGCGGAGGCGCGGCGCAGATGGCAAAAACCGGAATGACGATGACGACCAATGCCCGGCAAAACGCGGCCGGCAATCAGAGGATAAGTAATGCGGCTTTTCGCGACGGATCTTACTTGGGAAAGCTGGCCGCCGAGCGTGGTGACGCTCCTCACGTGGCAGTTGGCCGCTGGGCGGAGAACGCAGATCGCCGTCTATTTGCGATCGCCTACAACGAAGCCTACACCCTAAATCTGAGCGGGAACACAGTTGCTCACGCGGATCAGGGTGACATCGCCGCTTTTCGTGATGGCCTGTATCTCGGCAAACTCGACTCCGAACGCGGCAGCGCGCGGCACGTTGCTATCGGACGTTGGTCCGAAGCCAAGGATCGTGCCTCGTTCGCCAGGGGCTATGATCAAGCTTACCAAGACGGATATTCCGCCAGGGTGGAACAGGGTAAGAGTTTGAATCAGGCTTCACTCGTTCGCTAGATGAACCGTTGAATCGTCAAAATCCGATGTCCCCGATAGCGGTGAGAATCAAAGTGATGAGTGGTTGTGGTTCAATCTTGGGCCAGTGCTCAATTCCTGCCTCGATGCAAAGATTTTGTCGCGCGGAACTGTAATCCAACGCGCTGGATTAGATATTCGCCGGATTCAAAGTTGATTCCCGGCGGACTCTTTCTGAAAATCGCAGGTCATGTCATGATCAGTACCTAACCGGCATGAAGTTTCCATTTAAGGACCGTGCGCTCACCACGGACCGGGTTCTCACATGGGCGGTACCGCTCATGCTCGCGTGTGTGCTCGCAGCGCTCGCAGTGTTGCAATACCGCTGGAGCCGCCAGGCAAGCGACGCTGCCACCACCCGCATGCAAGCCAGCCTGCAAAATTCGATGATGAATTTTCGGCAGGACCTCTCCCGTGAGCTGGGAACGATGTGCCTGGAACTGCAGGGAGACGATAAGTCTTCTTCCGTGAGAGCAAAGAGTCTCGCCCGGAAACTTGAGCGCTGGCAGAGAACGAGTTCCTTGAGCGGCTTGATTGCGAATGTGTACGAGTGGAAAAGGTCCGGCAGCGAAAACTTGTTTCTGTTGCGCCTCTTACCATCCGACTCGCGATTTGGAAGGATCAGATGGCCTTCACGCTTTCACAAACTGCGCGAACTGATGATGACAGCGGCTTCAGATGGGTCGCTTGAACCCGGAGGTCTCCATGACGAGCCGGACTTGGATGACGCGTTGGCGGGAGGTCCGCAGACAACGCCGGTGGCCGAGGAGGGAAGTCGGCCTCTGCGTAAAGTGAATGGTCCAATGATCGGGGGCATCGACGAAAGCATTCCGGTGTTGATCGTTCCGGCGTCGCGGGCCAGCTCTTCGACTTGGCTGCTCATAGAACTCGACGTGGGTGTTCTTCGGGACCGAGTGTTTCCCCAGCTAGCCGAACGCTACTTTGGAGATTCCCGCACATCGGACTACGAAGTGGCCGCCGTCGCCGATGGCAGCGAGCGGCCGCAGGTCATCTACTCGTCCGATGCAGGCTTCGGGATCAATGGACAAATCAGTACGGATGCCTCTCTGAATCTGTTTGGTCCTCCGGCATTGCAGGGCGTGGCGCCGCCGCCCCCGTTGGATTTTGTTAGAGCATTACGGGGCTCGTCCCATACTGTGGAAGGCCCTCCAGCTTCCATTCGGCAACCTGGCAGGGCCCAAGCCGGTGGGCCCCAAGCCGGAGGGGCTTTCGACCCCATACGATTCGACCCGGTTATTTCTGGACCAGATGGACCAAACTGGCAGATTGTCGTGAAGCATCACAAGGGTTCGGTGGCGGCTGCCGTGGCGGAGCTGCGTTATCGAAATCTCGGAATCAGCTTTGGCGTCCTTTTAGTATTGGCGGCGTCCATGGCGTTAATTATCTTCAACAGCCAGCGCGCGCGACGCCTGGCGATGTTGCAAATGGACTTCATAGCGGGTGTTTCACACGAATTGCGAACGCCGGTAGCCGCCATCCTTTCGATTTCTGAAAACATCGTGGACGGCGTAGTGGCAGACGAGCAGCAACTGCTCCGCTACGGAGGAATGATCAGGAATCAGGCGAGACGGCTGCATCACCTGGTCGAGCAGGTTCTGCGCTTCGCTGCGACCGAGAGGAGAACAACGAGTTATACGATTCGCCCCGTGCAGATTTCTGACGTCATCGACGAGGTGCTGGAGAATATGTCGAACCTGGTGACGGCGTCCGGATTTGTGATCGAGCGCAGCATCGAACCGGATTTGCCGCCTGTAGAGGTGGACTTCGGCGTATTGTCGCAGTGCCTGCAAAACCTGATTACCAATAGTGTCAAGTATGGTGGAGACGGCAAATGGATTGGTCTTCGTGCGGGTTCGAACCAAAAAGGTTCTGCTCGTGAGGTTAGCATTACGGTCGAAGACCACGGGATCGGAATCGATGATGAGGAGTTAGAGCACATCTTCGAACCGTTTTATCGCAGTCCGAAGGTGGCGGAAACGCAAATTCCCGGAACCGGTCTCGGTTTAGCTCTGGCGAAGAGTTTTGCCGAAGCCATGGGAGGGCGGCTGACGGTGATCAGCGAGGCCGGCAAAGGTACGGCGTTTACCGTCCATCTTCCTGCGGCGAATGGCGCGAACTCGCAGAGGAAGGGCGCGTTTGCGGCCGAGCCCACTAAAAACTGAAAGTTGAGGTCAGAATCGCACTTCGAGCGAGAGAATTGTGAGCGAGCGAATCCTGGTGGTCGAAGACGAAGAAGCTTTGCGTGTCGCGCTCTCCGACCGTTTGAAAAATGAGGATTACGCCGTCGAGTGTGCCGCGGACGGAGAAGAAGGCTTTCAGAAAGCCCTGCAGGGCAGGTTTGATCTCGTCATTCTTGACGTGATGTTGCCGCGGAAAAAGGGTTTTGATATATGCCGCGATGTCAGGAAAGCCGGCCTGGTGGTGCCGATTATCATGCTGACCGCGAAAAGCGAGACGGTAGACAAAGTTCTCGGACTTAAGATCGGCGCCGACGATTATGTCACCAAGCCGTTCGAGATGATCGAGCTTATGGCACGGATTGAAGCGCTTCTAAGGCGCGCTCCGAGCCAGCCGGTGGATGATGGGCAAGTCCACCAGTTCGGCCAGGTGCGAATCGATCTTCTCGGAACGTCAGTAACTCGCAAGGGAAAAGTGGTTCCTCTCTCTGCTCGTGAGTTTCAGCTTTTGCGCTATTTTGTGCAGCATCCAGGCGCGACATTATCTCGCGAAGTTTTGCTGAAAGAGGTTTGGGGATACAACGTGGATGCATTTACTCGCACGGTTGATGTTCATGTTGCGAGCCTGCGACAGAAGCTAGAGGTAGATTCCAAGAAACCCGCTCTATTCGTCACTGTTCAAGGTCTGGGGTACAAGTTCTCGCCGTAGATATCACCGTCGTACAGGCAACTCATTCGAGCGCAAGATTCGCGGCTCGGCGACCTCCACTCCTTCCGAAATGCTAAGATTTCCGGCATGCCTCTGCGCAGCAAACCCAAGAAGGTCACGCACGCCGCGGAACTGGTCATCATTACCGGCATGAGCGGGTCGGGGAAGGCTTCGGCGCTGAAGGCTTTCGAAGATCTTGGCTACTACTGCGTGGACAATCTGCCGGTGGAACTGATTCCGCGGTTTGCCGAACTGGCGCTGCGGTCGGGAGAGATTCCGCGGACGGCGCTCGTGGTCGATGTGCGCGAGGGTTCGCAATTGGAGAAACTACCCGCGATCCTGAAGTCGGTGAAAAGGACGATACCGACGCGAGTGATTTATCTGGAAGCAAGTGATGCCGCGCTGCTGCGGCGCTACAGCGAGACACGCCGGCCGCATCCGCTGGGAAAGGGCACCACGGTGCGGGCATCGCTCGGGGCCGAGCGGCGGCATTTGCGGGCCCTGCGCGCGCTTGCCGACCTGGTCATTGATACTTCCAAATTTAACGTTCATGAACTGCGAGCGCACTTGACCGACCGGTTCAAGAAGCAGTCGGGGAGCCAGCAGACGCTTCTGGTCTCGTGCGTGAGTTTCGGATACAAACACGGCCTACCGGACGATGCCGACCTGGTGTTTGATGTGCGCTTTCTGCCCAATCCTCATTTCGTGCCCGAGTTTCGCGCACTGACGGGACGGGATCCTCGGGTCGCCAAATATATCCACTCGTTTCCCCAGACGCAGGAGTTCATTAATCGCATCTCCGAACTGCTCGTCTACCTGCTGCCGCACTACATTCGCGAGGGCAAGAGTTACTTGACCATCAGCTTCGGATGCACGGGCGGACAGCACCGCTCGGTGATGATCGCCGAAGATGTAAGCAAGCGACTGCGGAAAGCGGGGTACAAAGTGAAGGTTGCGCATCGAGACAGTCCGAAGTAGAGGGCCGGGCTTAAGTTGTAAGGACGGGCTTCCCGGCCCCTGCGGGGCATAGCCTTGCTTCCACGCAATATGAGAGGAGAATCACATGTAGAATTGGCATTACCACGCATGGCAACCTCCACAGTGGCGGGCGCGAAGAGTGCAGAAACACCGGCGAAGCCCCGTTCGCCCCGTCCAATCGCCCGCCTGTTGCGCTACGTTCTTCCTTACTGGGGGCCATTGCTCGCTTCGGTGGGGCTGATGGCGCTGGTGGGGCTTTTGGATGCAGGCCGTGTTCTGCTCATCGGCCCGATTTTTGATCGCGTATTGAATCCCGGCTCTCAGGGAAGAACCCTCCAGCTGTTCAAACTGCCGGGCACCGAGCGCTTTCTTAACCTCCAACAACTGGTTCCGTCGCACTTTCAAAATCCATGGACGGTGGTCGCCTTTGCGCTGGTGGCAGCCACAGTATTGAAGGGGGTCTTCGACTACGCCGGAACCTACCTGGTGAACTACGCGGGTTTTGGGATGATTACGGACCTGCGGGACGATTTGTATAACGCCATCCTGCGGAGTTCGGCGGCGTTTTTCACGAAACACACTACCGGTACCCTGCTCTCGACTATCGTCAACGATATCGAGAGGGTGCAGTACGCGATGTCGAGCGTGCTGGCGGAATTCCTGCAGCAATTCTTTACCTTTGTCTTTACCGCGGCGGTAGTGGTTCTGCTGGGAGGGAAGCTGGCGTGGGTGTTGCTGCTGTTCGTTCCCGTGATTTTGTACTCGTCGAGGAAAATCGGCCGGCAAGTGCGGAGCAAGACGCGGGGCGGGCAGGACAAGCTGGCGGAGATCCAGAACATTTTGCACGAAACCATTACAGGAAACCGGATCGTCAAAGCGTTCGGGATGGAGAACTGGGAACTGGACCGCTTCCGCGCCGCCGCGCGACGGCTGTTCCGCGCGAATCTTCGACTGGTGGCGGCGTTCGCAATCAGCTCTCCGCTGATGGATATTCTCGGAGCGATCGCCATTGCGCTGTTGCTGCTGATGGGACGGGACGCGATCAACAAGCACGTTTTTACGGCGGGAACTTTTCTGGCCTTCATCGTCGCGGTGTTCAAGCTCTACGACCCGGTGCGCAAGTTCGCGTTGTTCAACAACAATTTCCAGCAGGCGGTGGGCGCCTCGTCCGAAATTTTCCGTTTCATGGATATCGAAGACGAAGTGCGGGAGAAGCCGGCAGCCAAGCGGATGGGAAAATTTGGGCGGGCGATCCGGTTTGTGGACGTGTCTTTCTCCTATGCCAACGCCGACGATTCGCCGGTTGTGCTGCGTGGAATCAATCTGGAAGTGAAGGCGGGAGAGGTGCTGGCCGTGGTGGGATCGAGCGGTGCGGGCAAGAGCACGCTGGTGCACCTGATCCCGCGGTTCTTTGACGTCAGCAGCGGGCGGATTCTGATCGACGATAGCGATGTCCGGGATGTGACGCTGGAGTCGCTGCGATCGCAGATTGGGATTGTCACTCAGGAGACGGTGTTGTTCAACGATACGGTGCGGAACAACATCGCCTACGGCCAGCCCCATGTGTCGCAGAAGCAGGTGGAAGAAGCGGCGCGGGCGGCGCGAGCCTATGAATTCATTCGCGGGCTTCCGGAAGGGTACAACACCATGATCGGGGAGCGCGGAGTGCGGCTTTCTGGAGGGGAGCGGCAGCGGATCGCAATTGCGCGGGCAATCCTGAAGAATGCGCCGATTCTGATTCTGGACGAGGCGACTTCGGCGCTCGACAGCGAGTCGGAATCGCTGGTGCAATCGGCGCTGCAAAATCTCATAAGCGGGCGTACCGTGTTTGTGATTGCGCACCGCCTCTCGACCGTGCGGCGCGCGGATCGCATCGTTGTGCTGGAAAATGGCACGATCGTCGACATTGGCGCGCACGAAGAGCTGATGCAAAAGTTAGGCACGTACCGCCGACTGTACGAATTGCAGTTTGCAGAAATACCCACGTAGGGACAGCCGAGGGCGGGTGTCCCTACGTGATTTGAGACGAACTATTAAGACGAACTATGGCTCTTCGGTCCATGACGGGATTCGCGCAGATCAAAGGGCAGGTCAACGCCCAGATGGCGTTTGCGCTATCGCTGAAATCGGTGAATCATCGTTTCCTGGATCTGCACTTCCGGCTGCCGTCCGATACCGACGCACTGGAGATGAAGTTGCGCCGGATTCTGAAAGAAAAACTAGCTCGCGGCCACGTGGAAGTAATACTGAACCTTGATCGCTCGGGCACCAACGGCGTTGCGCTCAACCGGCAATTGATTGCCGGCTATGTGGCCGCGTTCCGCGCCGCAGCCGAGGAATTTGAGGTTGAAGGTGAGCCCGATCTGAACGTGGTTCTGAGGATGCCGGGCGCGATGGATGCGGGAGCCGAGAAATCGGGAGACGAACTGGAAACTGCGGTAATGGCGCGGGTCGAAGAGGCGCTTGCCAAACTGAATGAGATGCGCGAAGAAGAAGGCCGAAGCATCAGTACGGAGTTGCGCGCTCGCATGACGAATCTCGAAAAAGCGGCGGCCGGGGTGGAAGCGCATCGCAATACCATCCTGCGCAGCTACTCGGAACGCCTGCAATCGCGCATGGCGGAGATGCTCGGCGCACAGGTGGATAAAGAACGGATCCTGCAGGAAGTGGCGGTGCTCGTGGATCGCAGCGACATCCAGGAAGAACTGGTCCGGCTGAATGCGCACGTCAAACATTTTCTCGGTTTGCTCAACCAGGGCGGCGAAGTGGGCAAGAAAATGGATTTCTTGCTTCAGGAAATGAACCGCGAGGCGAACACGATGCTTTCGAAGACTTCCGGTCTGGCGGGCGAGGCGTTAAAGGTTACCGAGATGGGCCTGCTGATGAAGTCGGAGATCGAGAAATCGCGGGAGCAGGTACAGAATCTGGAATGAGCATCGTCTACATTGTTTCCGCACCCTCGGGTTCGGGTAAATCCACGCTGGTAAACGAACTGTTCAAGATGGTTCGTAACCTGGACTTCTCGATCTCCTACACCACGCGCCCGCCGCGCGGAAGCGAGCAGAACGGCAAGGAGTATTTCTTCGTCTCCAAGGCAGAATTTGAGGCCATGATTGCGGCTGATGAGTTTCTTGAGTACGCGACGGTCTTCGGAAATTACTACGGCACAGCGCGACGGTTTCTGCGCGAAGCGGAAAACCGAAGTAACGACCTGTTACTGGACATCGATGTGCAGGGAGCGAGTAAAATCAAGGAGAAGATTCCAGACGCGGTAAGCATCTTCATTCTTCCGCCCGACCGGGATAAGTTGGAATGGCGGTTGCGGAGTCGGGGACTCGATTCGGAGGAAGTAATCCGTCGCCGCTTGGACACGGCCCGGCGTGAGATTGAGAATTACTCGAAATACGACTACATTTTAGTTAACAACGTTCTTGAGCAGTCCGCTGACCAACTAAGGGACATCGTGCTGGCAGAGCGGTTGCTGCGAAGCGGGGCAAAACCTTCCGGTGAAGAAGCGCGGCGAGTTGCGATCGCGCAAGCTTGCCGGCTGGAACAGGCACGTGAGCGGGTGCAGCCGATTCTGGCTTCGTTTAATCCGCAGGTGGTAAAAGGCACATAAGACGTTGGGGGGAGACAGTATGAAGCTGATAGAAGGGTTCGACAGCAACTACCGCTACATCTTGGTAGCGGCGCGGCGGGCACGGCAACTGCAAGGCGGCGCACCCCCGGTGATCGATACCGGGTCGCGCAAACCCTGCCGCATCGCCCAGGATGAAATTAAAGCCGGCAAGGTGAAATGGCTGATTCCGGAGATTCCAAAATTGCCCGTAGTGTCCGCAAGCGAAACTCTCAACAAGGTGTTCGCGGAAGACGCGTAGAAATTTCGTATAGAGACGAGGCTTGCCCCGTCTCCGCTGCGGGAGACGCGGCAAGCCGCGTCTCTACGAGGATTTCGTGACGTCCGGAATCCTTGTTCGGGCGGCGGCATCAATTCTGTAGGCGGGGCTGCATCTTGAAGCCGCCGCCTTCCTGCTATGAAAATTGCGCTGGGCGTGTCCGGTGGGGTAGCAGCTTATAAGGCGGCGGAAATGCTACGCCTTCTGCAAGACCGCGGCATCCGTGTGCAAGTCGTCATGACGCATGCGGCGCAGGAGTTCATTCGTCCTCTGACCTTCGCAGCGCTCTCCGGAGAAAAAGTGATCACCGACATGTTCGGCTCTGAGTCCGGAACCGGGGCGGCGAATGTCGAATCGGCGATCGAGCACATCGCGGTTGCCCAATCAATCGATGCGTTGGTGGTGGTTCCCGCGACAGCCGATGTCCTGGCGCGGTTTGCGCAGGGAATTGCCAACGACTTTCTGAGCACTCTTTATCTCGCGACCACCGCCCCGGTGGTAGTGGCTCCCGCGATGAACGTAAATATGTGGAACCACGAAGCGACGCAGGCGAATCTGGAACTCCTGCGCAAACGCGGCGTTCGCATAGTCGAGCCTGGCGAGGGTTATCTCGCATGCGGGATGACCGGGTCGGGGCGGCTCGCGGCGAACGAGGCGATTGTGGCGGCGGTCATGGAAGCGCTCGGCGCCTCGCAAGATCTGGCGGGCGAGACGGTTCTGGTGACGGCGGGGCCGACGCGCGAGAAGATCGATCCGGTGCGGTATTTGACCAACCGGTCGAGCGGGCGCATGGGATATGCCATTGCGGAAGCGGCGTTGCGTCGCGGGGCCCGCGTGCTGTTGGTGAGCGGGCCGACGGCGATTGCCCCTCCGGGAGCGGCGGAACTGACGCCGGTAGAGACCGCGGAAGAGATGCATGCGGCAGTTTTGAAATTCTTACCCGAAGCCACGGTAGTGATCAAGACGGCGGCAGTGGCGGATTTTCGTCCGAAAGCCGCGCCGGGTCAGAAGATCAAGCGTAAGGGCGAGATGACGCTGGAGCTGGAACCGACGGCGGATATTCTGGCAGAGGTGGCACGCCACAAGACTACCCAAATCGTAATAGGATTTGCCGCCGAGACCGAGAACGTGCTTGAAAACGCGCGCCAGAAGCTGGCGTCGAAATCGCTGGACGCAATCGTAGTGAATGACGTTTCGCGCGAGGGCATTGGTTTTGATTCCGAGCGCAACGCGGTCACGATCATCTCGCAGAGCGAAGTGGTCGAGGTTCCCGAGACCTCGAAGTGGGAAGTCGCGCACCGCGTGCTTGACCAGGTAGTGAAGCTGCGGAAACGGGCCGCCGTCGTAAAATAAGCATCTTCTGCTTGTTTTGTTTTCCGCCAACGTTGTCTACCCGATGGCGGCTTGCCTTCACAAGGATGAAGCGCACACAATGGAGCGATGAATTCACTGAGAAGGGGAACCCTGTTTGTCCTGTTCTGCATCCTCTCATTTGCGGCTTCGGCGCAAGAAGTGCCGCCGACAAACCGTGTCCCGAGTGGTTCGGCGATGCCACACCGCAGCAGGCAACAAGAAGATGCGGTTGCAACTCTGTTCAATACGATAAGATCCGATGCGAAACTGCACCGCCTCGGCCGAATTAAGAATCGGGAGGAGCTTCAACAGCTAGTTTACTCTGTGTCGGTCTCCGACGCCGTGCCGCTATACAGTACTGGCCATCCTGCACTCGGGAGCAGCCCGAAGGTCACGAATACTGACAGCGCGCTCTACAGAACCTCGCATCCTGAGGAGGTCACTGCGGAACTAGAGAGGATTGCGCTTTTCGTGAGGCCTGGACACTCCCGCGGATACGCGCGGTACGCAGTGGCCGTGTGGCCCGTAAATCAGGGGACCGCGGACAAGATTGAGTACTGGGTTGGTGTCAAGCTTTATGCGGGTGAAACCTTCGAATTCTTCGATAGCAATTTTACTGACGAAATGTTCTACAAGAATGGCTGGAAGAAGCTTGTCGCGCCCGAATGCAAGAACGTAAAGTGAAACGGTCGCGTCGCTGTTTTTGTTATCCTTATCGCAATGCCCCGCGCCCTTGACCCTGAACTTCGCCGCGCTCTCGCGGCGCGCATCCGTTACTACAACGAGATGGGGATCTATGATTTTTACCGGCGGCCGGCGTCTGCTCACGCGACGGAAGTCGCATCGTCGATTGCGGTGGACGCAGAAGAGATCGCTGTTTCGGACCACGCACCGGATCCAGGAGAAGAGATGAGTCCACGGAAGTCCACGGCGGCCGCCATGCCGGTTGTGGTTGACGAGAATATTTTTGAGGTGATCGCGCTGAAGCCCGAGCAGAGTGTAAGCGATCCGGCGAAGGCGCTGAAGATCATCCGCGAAGACCTGGGTGACTGCACGCGTTGCGTGCTCCATAAGCAGGGACGGAAGCAGATTGTGTTTGGCGTGGGAAATCCGAAGGCGGAGTTGATGTTCGTGGGTGAGGGGCCAGGCGCCGACGAAGACGCAAAGGGCGAGCCCTTCGTGGGGCGCGCCGGGCAACTGCTTAACAACATGATCAAAGCGATGGGGATCGAGCGCGACCAGGTTTATATCGCGAACATTGTGAAATGCCGTCCACCGGGCAATCGCCAGCCGGAGCGTGAGGAGTGCGACACCTGTTCGCCCTTTCTGATGCGGCAGATCGCGGCGGTCAAGCCCAAGGTGATTGTGGCCCTCGGCGCAACCGCCGCCAAGACGCTGCTCGCGATGAACGCTTCGATGATCCAACTTCGGGGGCGTTTTTACGACTTCAAGCCGGCAGGCGTGCGCAGCAACGATCCCAATTGGGATGGATGCAAGCTGGCCGTCACCTACCATCCAGCGTTTCTGCTGCGCGATCCGCGGCAGAAGGGTGAAGCGTGGAAGGACTTGCAGATGGTGATGAAGGAGTTGGGGATGAAAGCGCCAAAAGCGAACACGTAGGGATACTCTAGCGCGCGTCGGCACCTTCGGCATCATATGCAACTTTGCGGGGCCGAATCCCTTTGCCGATTCCGCTGCCCTCTGCGATTCTTAGATCGTAGTCGTTCTGAAGATTGAGCCAAAACTGCGCGGGCAGACCGAAGTACTTCCCCAAGCGAATGGCGGTGTCGGCACTGATGGCCCGGTCTCCCCGGACGACTTCGTAGATGCCGGGAAAATTGAGGGCCTTCGCCAGTGAATACGCACTCACGCCCATGGGCTCCATGAACTCGGTCTTGAGAATTTCTCCCGGGTGGACCGCAAACACCTTCCTCGATTTGGCCATGGTTCTCCACTTCTCGTGGTCATCGTCTTAGTGATAGTCCACGATCTCTACTTCAAAAGCACTTCCGTCCCGCCATACAAAACACACGCGATATTGATCGTTAACTCGAATGCTGTGTTGTCCCGCGCGGTTTCCGTGGAGCGCCTCCAGTCGATTCCCTGGCGGCACTTTCAAATTGTCGAGCGCGACCGCCGCGTTCAAAATAGCGAGTTTCTTGAACGCCCTTCGTTGCAAATCCGCCGGAAGATGGCGGCTTCTGCCCGACTGCCAAAGCGTTTCCGTTTCCTTGTCCCGGAAACTCGCGATCATTTGCATACTATGCTAACGCGAAACAATACTACTGTCAAGCAGTAGTATTTTAAAATACGATAGGATTTCATTAGCTCCCACACATGCCCCTCTTCTGCGACGTCGCCCTCGCCGTCCCGCTCGACACGGTGTTTACATACGCCATCCCTCCCGGCATGGAGCCGATTGTTGGCGGGCGGGTGCTGGTGCCGTTCCGGCAGCAGCGGCTGTCCGGCGTTGTGGTTGGGAGGCATGACCGCCCCCCGCAGGTCAAGACGAAGAAAGTCATTGAAGCGCTCGACCTCTCGCCGGTTCTCGATGAACAGCTGCTGAAGCTTGGGACATGGATTGCCGATTACTATCTCGCGCCGATTGGCGAGGTGTTTCGCACCATGCTGCCGCTCTCCGCCGAGTTCAAACGCTCGGTCGAGTATCGCATCACCGATGAGGGGCGGATGGCGCTGCATCTGGCCGGAATGTCGGGGTCTCCGGCGCGGTCGAAGCGGACCCCGGAACAGCAACTCGTCGAATTTCGCGTGCTCGATTACTTGGCGGAACGGGAGAGCGTGCGAGAAGAGAGATTGCGCGGGGCGACACAGGTCGCAAAGGCGCTGCTGAGCGGAATGGTGCGGAAGAAGTGGATTGCGCGCGAAGATGTGTCGGCGGCGCGGGATGCGGCACGACTGGTGAAGGTGGCGGTGCTGCTTGCGGCCGAGACGGGTGTCACGGGCATCAACCAACCTGACGATGGAGCGCCGGGAGTCCCCGCCCGGCAAGACGGGCCGGAGGCCCGTCACCACACGAACTCGGCCAAGAAGCTCAACCAGAACCAGCGCACTCTGATTGAGACGCTCGCTGCTTCCGGTGGGAGCGTTCCCGTCGAGGCTTTGCGCAGCCTCGATGTTCCGCGCACGACGCTCGGCACACTGGTGCGGCGCGGGTTGATTGAGCTGGTAGATGAGGCGCAGGAGTTCACTGCTTCAAAGCTCAAGCCTCGGCAGTCTCCGTTTGAGTTCGAATTCAGCGCGGCGCAGAAAGCAGCGCTCGGCAAAATTGGCGAGGCCGTAGCCTCCCGCAAATTCGCAGGTCTGCTGCTGCACGGCATCACTGGATCGGGAAAGACGGCGGTGTATCTGGCCTGCATGCGGCAGGTCCTCGATCAGGGACGGTCGTCGATCCTACTGGTTCCCGAAATTGGGTTGACTCCCGCGGTGGCCGCGGATCTGCATCAGGTGTTCGGCGACGAAGTTGCCATCCTGCATTCGGGACTCTCGAATGCGGAGCGGGCGGAGCAGTGGCATCGCATTCGACGCGGCGAGGCACGGGTGGTGGCGGGAACGCGATCGGCGGTGTTCGCGCCGGTGACGGATCTTGCGCTCATCATCGTCGATGAAGAGCAGGATTCGTCTTACAAGCAGGAGGAGACGCCGCGTTATCACGCGCGCGATGTGGCGGTGATGCGGGCAAAAATGGCGGGGGCGGGTGCGGTCGCGGTGCTCGGGTCGGCCACGCCTTCGCTTGAGTCGTATTACAACGCGAAAAAGAACAAGTATGCGCTCGTGGAGCTGCCCGACCGCGTGGAACGGCGTCCACTGCCGGAAGTCGAGATTGTCGACATGCGGCAGGAATTTCAGGAGACGGGCCAGGAGCAGGTCATCTCGCGCAAACTGGCGGAAGAGATTCGCGAACGGCTAGAGAAAAAAGAGCAGATCATGGTGCTGCTCAACCGGCGTGGATATTCTCCGGTGGTGTTGTGCCGCGCGTGCGGCAAGACGTTGCAGTGCAAGAATTGCGCTGTCTCGATGACTCACCACAAGCGCGAGCGCAAAATGGAATGCCACTATTGCGGGCATGTCGAGCGCATCCCCGACAAGTGTGTACACTGCGGCAGCGAGTACGTGTACTTTGTCGGGACGGGATCGGAGAAGCTGGAAGAGTTGCTGCACGGCATGTTTCCACTGGCGCGGATCGGGCGGCTCGATCGCGATACGGTGCGCGGGCGGGAAGATTTCGAGCGTGCTCTGAACGCGCTGAATGAAGGCGCGCTCGACATGCTGGTAGGCACGCAGATGATCGCAAAAGGCCACGACATCCACGGCGTGACGCTGGTCGGCGTAATCGGGGCCGACATGGCGTTGGGGTTGCCCGATTTTCGCGCGGCGGAAAGAACCTTTCAGCTTTTGACACAAGTGGCGGGGCGCGCTGGCCGGGGCCAGTCTCCGGGAAAAGTTGTGCTTCAGACTTATTTTCAGGAGCACTACGCGGTGCAATTTGCGGCACGGCATGATTTTGCCGGGTTCTACGAAAAAGAGCTGCAATTCCGCGCCTGGATGCACTATCCGCCGTACAGCTCGATTGCGAATGTCCTCATCCGCTCCGAGAAGTTAGACGACGCGCTGACTTGGTCGGGCGAACTCGGGCGCTGGTTCCAGAAGACGCGGCATGAAGGCATCCGGGTGCTCGGGCCGGCTGCGGCTCCGATCACGCGCCTGAAGCGCGATTACCGTTATCACTTCATTCTGAAGTCTCCCAGCCGCGAGAAGATGAATGCACTTTTGCGGGCGATGCTAGCGGAAGCCGCGGCGCGAAAGATCCCGCGAACGCAGGTGATTGTCGATGTGGATGCGGTGTGGCTTATGTAGGACCGGTCACGGTATGGTCTAAGCTGCCTCGCCGCGAATGCGCCGGAATTGAGCACAGATCGTTTCGACGCCGGTAAACAAAGCATCGCCCGCGAATTCGAGGCTCGCAAACGAACGTTCGGCCGCATCTCGATGACCGTAACCACAAGCGTCTTTAACAACTACCGGAATATAACCAAGGTCAGCGCCCTGCCGCACGGTTGGTTCAATGCCGATTTCGATGGCAACCCCAACAATAGCAAACGCAGTGATACCACAATCACGCAGCGCAATGTCCAAGGGTGTGCCTTCAAACGCCGACATCGTGATCTTGTCGAATATTGCTTCGCTCGGCAGAGGATTCATCTCAGGAATCAGATGGAACCCCGGCGAGTCCCGCAAGAACCAAGGCTTAACCTCGTCAACCGACTTCACCCGTTGCCAAGCCATGCCCATGCGCAACTGAGATACCCCCATCAGTTCCTTTGGTAGGGACATATGGCGTGTGAAAAAGATCCGAATCCCCGCTTTGCGAGCCGCTTCGACAACCTGAACGACTTTCTCTGTGATCTCGCGACCGTTCGAGATTTGATTCACAATTCCTACCTGCATGTCGTACACGACTAACGCCATACTGGTGGGATTGCAAACTTCGTCCAGAGTTTGGGGAATGTCCAGGCCGAATGCCCGCTGCATCATCGATCCACCTCGGTGAGGAGTTGAGCTCTATTCTACTGAAAACACGACCGATTACTTGCGGTGCAGCAGGTGGCGAATCCCGTCCCGAAGATCGTGCAGCGTTTCTCGACTTCCTTCGCGAATCTCTGGCCAGACGTCTCGGCCTGAGCTGTGAGTAAAGGGAGCGGGTGTAAAGGTGAGGACCAGCATCAGCGCGGCGCAGAGTGCGAGGACGCGGCGGCGGCCCGAGACATCCGGATAGCGAGGGACGCGTGGATGCCGCAAGGTCAAGGCTAGCATCACCGCCCAGAGGAACCAGCCCGTCCAAAGATATTTCCCGAGCGGCACGAGCGCGAAGACTGTGAACATCGAAATCCAGCGATGCAGGCGCGGCGAGGTCGAGAATACGATGTGGCCGCCGTCGAGCTGTCCGCCTGGCAACAGGTTGAGCGCAGTGGCGAACATTCCGACCCATGCGGCGGCGGCGATCGGATGGAGCGAGAGCGCGGAGAGTGGCACGCCAATGTGCAGGAGGCGGGCAGCCAGGTGGAAAGCCAGGGGAAATCCCAGTTGAATCTCTGACGCTGCCGGAACGGCAATGGGATGCGAGAGCGAGATGCCGGCGAGCAAGGCCGCGCAAGCCGGTATAAATCCGGCGATCGGCCCGGCGATTCCGATGTCGAAAAGCGCGGCGCGTGAGGGGATCGGGCTCTTAATGCGAATGAAAGCGCCGAGCGTTCCGATCAGGCTGGGAAAAGGCACGAAGAATGGCAACGTCGCGTATACCCGATAATGGCGGGCGTAGAGATAGTGTCCCATCTCGTGCGCGAAGAGGATGAACATCAGCGTGAGCGAGAAAGGAAGGCCCAGCAACAGGTTTGTAGGATGTTGCGCGATCCAGCCGATTGGGAACAGAGAGAGCGAGTCATCATTCAGCGAAAATACCGGTTGCCGGTGCAGGAAGTTGAACTCCATGCGGGCGCCAACGACCGTTGTGCTGAACATCGTCAGCACGAAGAAAAGTCCGTAGAGCCACCAGCGCTGGTGCCGCGCTGGAATGACCCAGACGCCGGGCTGGCGCTGTTGTTCCCATTCGAGGGCGGTCGGAAAAGGGGATGCGGGTTCGGACATAGGAATCTGAGGTCAGAGGTTAGAGGTCAGATTGCAGAGGTGAAGAACCCATCGCAGTCGTTACTTCTGCAATCCGACCTCTGCCCTCTGCAATCATGAGCGGCTAGTCAATCGATTGCAATTCCTTGCCCGGTTTGAAGCGGACGGCCTTGCCTGGCGGAATGGAAACTTCGGCGCCGGTGCGCGGATTCCGTCCGATGCCGGTCTTGCGCGGACGCACATTGAACACGCCAAACCCGCGGAGTTCAATGCGGTCGCCGGTAGAAAGCGCCTTCTTCATGCTCTCGAAGACGGTTTCGACGGCGAGCTCTGCCTTAGTCTTGGTGATCCCGGTGCGGTTGACCACTTCGTTGATGATGTCGAGCTTAATCACGGGCCTCTCCCGTATCCCGAGAATTGGTCTGTCTCAAGTTATTGATGCTAAGGGAGATAGAGCAGATTGTCAACCGGGGCTGTTGTCTCGTAAGATGACAGCACCAGCCCAGGCAAATTTGTAATTGGTGGTTTGTAATTTGTGATTGAAACCCCTGCCCATCTGGGTTTCGACGTCATCGCAGAATTACCAGTTACAAATTACCAATCACAAATTCCCAAAGGAGTTTCATGATCAAGAGTGACCGCTGGATCCGGCGTATGGCGCAAGAGCACGACATGATTAATCCGTACTCTGAAAAGCAAGTGAGCGAGGGAGTGATTTCCTACGGCGTGTCGAGTTACGGATACGACTTGCGCGTGGCCGACGAATTCAAGATTTTTACCAACGTCAACAGTACGATTGTCGACCCGAAGCATTTCGACGAGCGGTCGTTCGTGACGGTGAATGCCGACGTCGCGATCGTGCCGCCGAATTCGTTTGCGCTTGCCCGGTCGGTGGAGTACTTCAAGATTCCGCGCGACGTGCTGACCATCTGCGTGGGCAAGTCAACGTATGCGCGCTGCGGAATCATCGTGAACGTGACGCCGTTCGAGCCGGAGTGGGAGGGGTTTGTCACGCTCGAAATCTCAAACACCACCCCTCTGCCAGCCAAGATCTACGCCAATGAAGGACTGTGCCAGATTCTTTTCTTCCAGTCGGACGAAGTCTGTGAGACCAGCTATAAGGATCGCAAGGGAAAGTACCAGGCGCAGAAGGGGATTGTGCTGCCGAAGCTGTGAGTCGGCTCTCAGCCGTCAGCCATCAGTCGTAAGTTCCACGTCGCGGAACTCGACATGATTTGCCTCCGCAGCCGCTCTCGCATTGCGCTCCTCGCCGGGCGTCACCGAGTGACTGTACGGGTGCAATGCGATCCAGCCCAGACCGATACCACCGAGGATGGCGCCCGAAATGTAAACGAATGCCAGAATGTAAAGTAGAGGCCGAATGACGGAACGCGGCCAGGGATGGCGTTCTTCCGTGACCGCGGGCTGTAGGAGGCTGTCGATAATCGACTCCGTATTTAGATACGGAGACTGTGGCGATGGAGTTCCACGCCGTCCAGACGCCCGCCGTCACCACACCCTGATGGCTGACGGCTGAGAGCTGACGGCTACTTCCGCTCGCCCTCGCCTTCCTTGAACATGTACTTGATGGCGGGCTTGTAGATCATCAGGTTGGCCGAACCGGCCCGGTTCAGTTTGATGCAGTTCTTGTCGTACCACTCGATATACCCGTGAACTTCCTCGCCGTCGCGCAACACGACGACCATGGGCGTCTTCGTCTGCATCTGCTTCTGATAATAAAAATTCTCGGCGTTGGTCTGCTCGGTCGGCATGGTCTTCTTGGCCGGAACGGCGGAACGGTCGCGATCCCGATCTCTGTCTCGGTCCCTGTCCCGACGTTCAGCGGGCGCGTGGTTATGCGCGTGGCTATTGTGGTTGTGGTCGGTGCGATTCAGGGTTGGACGGATCAGCTTGCGATTCGCGAAGCTGTCCTGATCAGCGGATTGTTCGGCTGGTATGGAGTCGACTGCATCTTTCAAATCGCACCACCTGCGCGCCGGGCGGGCAGAATCTGCCACAACACTTGAGCCTGAATTGTGGGTCCAGAGGTGTGAACTGAGGGTTACGGTATCACAGCGGACAGAGGATGACAATATTTTGTGCGTGTCGTTTGTGCACCGCACAAACCGTACCGCCCACGATATGGTTGCACGCCGCTTCGTCGTTCCGGCAAACGGAGGTAGCCGAAAAGCAGGGGCTTGGTACCACGTTCAGGAAGCACGTTCCAGCGCCGTCGCGAAGGCATCGAGCGAGAGCGACCGCAGCAGGTTGCGGCGCAGGCCGCGCTCGACTTCGCCGAGGCCTTCCGCGGCGCGCTGCACCCAGGCGAAATCGGCGGCCTCAGACATTTTCTTGAGTTCGCCCAGAATGTCCGTATTCCGGACCAGTTGTACCGCCCCCGATTGCAGGAACATCAGGTCTTCGAG
>Ga0210400_10000416_pt1 | contig 48562 bp, 37 predicted proteins | sample IncBWH26MmetaG_FD_155456 | JGI IMG/M metagenome (GOLD analysis project Ga0210400, IMG submission 155456) | Forest soil microbial communities from Barre Woods Harvard Forest LTER site, Petersham, Massachusetts, United States - Inc-BW-H-26-M | ecosystem: Environmental > Terrestrial > Soil >... | reverse complement strand
AGTTTTCACACAGACTCTGACGCATGGGGCTGTCGGTGTGGCCTTTACAAGGCGGCTGTGGGACGTTGCGCGGCACATGAATAAAAAGCGCGCATCTCGGAAACTGACCCACTTCCGTCGGTCTGGTGGCTGCTTTTTGCTAAAATAAGACCAATGGCGGATACGCAAAACGAAGCCTTGCCCCCGGTCAGCAAGTGGGCTCCCGTGGTGGCCCTCGCATGGATTGTCCCGGGCGGCGGGCATTTCCTGCTGAAGCGTCCCGGGCGAGGAGCGCTATTAGCGGCATCCGTAGCCGCAATGTTTCTGCTGGGCCTGATGATGCGCGGAGCTTTGTTCTCACCACAAACGGGCGACATTCTGACCACCGTGATCTACGTCGGCGGTTTCATCGGCAACTTCATGTCGGGGATTTTCTATTTCCTGGCCGTATGGCTCGGCTATAGTCAGGCGGATGTTGCCGGCCATGTTCACGACTATGGAACCAAGTTCCTGGTGGCGGCGGGGCTATTGAACATTCTGGCAATGGTGGACGCATTCGAGATCGCGACGGGGAAGAAAGAATAATGCCTAAGATGAATCTTTCGCATTTCGAAGCGTCGCTGCTGTTCGCGCTGTTCACGTCCATTGTTCTGGGGATCATCACGAAACGCACCGATCGCGAACGCTTCCGCTACGCAGCTTATTGCTTCGGCTGTTTCCTGGCAGCGATTTTCGGATTGAGCTGGTTGATGTACCTGGGCCACGGATAGCCCGCAAGGATTTTCGCGCATGCGGCATGTGTCAGCATGCGAACACTCCTTACTTCCATTCTGCTCTTCACCATCCCGCGACTTGGTAGCGGTCCGCCCGAAATTGCACGTCTTGACGAGTGCATCCAGCATCGTTTCCTGGATCGGACGTCCTTCGGGATGAGCCGCATTCTGCCGGGAGAACGGCACGGCGTGCGCACGTTTCGTCCCGAGAATCCAACGGAACAGTCAGTGGTCGACACGCTCCGTGCCAACGGCTATCAGGTCGCTCTCTTTCTGGTGGGCCGTAACGCGATGACCTCCTCTCCCGGGCTTGGCTACGATTCACGCCGCTTGGGGTTGCAAGGTCCGGCATTCATAACGCCGGTGACGGCCGACCTGCCGGATCGCGACGCGCTGCTGGCCGAAAGCCGGGAGGCGTTGAGAAAAGGTGAGCCTTACACGGTCCGTCAAGGTGATTGGACGGTGACGTGGAAACCGCTCCGCGCAAGCAATTCCGCGTGCGTTCAATGCCACACATCCGGCATTGCCGTGCTGTCGTCGCCTCTCCAAACGGCAAGAGAGACGCTAAATATCGGCGATACGTTGGGAGTCGCGGTGTATCTCTACAAGCTACGATAAGGGTTTGGAGCGAATCGTCACCATTCTCGGCGGCGGACCCGCGGGAGCGGCAGCGGCAATCGCCGCGCGGCGCGAAGGCTGCCTGCCCCAGGTGATCGAGAAATCCAAATTCCCGCGGCATAAGGTCTGCGGCGAATTTTTTTCGCCGGAAATCCAGATCGAGCTCGAGCGACTGGGCGTATGGGATGCCTTTCTGGCGTCCGATCCCGCGCGAGTGCGGCGTATGAAACTGCATTTCGGGCGCAGGGAAAAAGTCTGCTGCTTTCCTGAGCCCGGCTGGGGGCTCAGCCGCTTTGCGTTCGACGCGTTGATGTTCGATCGCGCACAAGCATCGCCTGCGGAAAGCCGGGACCCGGCGGTCATCGCCTGTGGCCGCCGCACGGTCGAATCGCGCGGGCAGAGGCTGTTCGGATTCAAGGCCCATTTCGAAGGACCCTGCGACGACGCAGTGGAACTGTTCTTCTTCGACCGCTGCTACGTCGGCGTGAGCGCGATCGAAGGTGGCCGCACCAATGTGTGCGGGCTCGGTCCGGAGGATGTTCTGCGCCGCTTCGATTTCGATTTCGATCGAGTCGTATACTACTCCCCTGCGCTTTCCGCTCGAGTCGGACCATTAACGCGCTCGATGAAATGGCTCTCCACTGGGCCGCTGCACTTTCGCCAGACCTTCGATCCGGATCACAAGGCGTACCTGGCTGGCGACGCGCTGTCGTTTGTGGATCCTTTTACCGGGTCGGGACTGGTGGCTGCGGTAAAGACTGGCGCGCTGGCGGGAATCGCCGCGGCCCGCGGCTTGCCGGTGTCGGAATACTGCGCCCAAAGCCGCACGATGCTGAAAAAGCCTTTTGAAATTGCAGGAATTTTCAGAAAAGCGGTCGGCGGCGGGTGGGCGGAGTGGCTGGCGGGTCTGGTTCCAGGGCGAGTCTTGTTCGCGCTAACTCGGCCCGGCAAGCGCTCCAGCCAATAAAAAAGCCGGTGAGTACTCGGAGGAAGATACTCACCGGCCGGCTCACCACTACCGCGAGGTCGTAGCGCGCCGAACTTTTGGGAGATTCGCCAGGCAGTCAGCGAACCCATCCCTAGAGAAAGAGACGCGGTGAAACCGTGAAAGGTTCCACAACTGGACAGTAGTATCGTAACACTGCTGATATGCCGCTGTACAGAGGTATTGCAACGTTTCATACAAAATGGGTACTCGATTAGCGCGTGGCGAATACGGCTGTCATCCTCATCGTCCTAATGAAGGAGCAATTGTTAAGTTATTCTATTTGTTAGATATATGGATTCAATCGAACACCAACAGGACCGCGATGGGGCTAGCTCAAGACAAAACTTTACGATCTTGACGATCTCGGTTCACAACGATCGTTGCAGTTTATTTATTTCGCCCTATATACCTTACAGAGCAGACCTCTGAGGATGGAGATAAGCTGCGAGTACTATTCCCTCAAGAGTATGTGCACCCATCAGATTTGTCCGGTCCATTCGACCGGAGTAATGTCTACAGCGCCTCCAGAGCGCGATCCCCGGTATTTTCCCACCTGGCAGCGGACGTCGGTCGCGTTGCAGAAGGCGCTTCGGGAGTGGATTCCCGAGCGGTATTTCCAAGACGTCCGCCGGTTTGAGAATCGCGCCATGGCGTACCAATTCCTGGTTTATGCGGCGTGCCGGCCCTGTTATGGGCGTCCTAGAACCGAATTCACTTTCGATGTGGCGGATCCGGCCGCGCTAAGCTCGGCGCTCCACAATATCGGGAGGTCGCTGGCAGCGGTGCTTGCATCGGTCGAGCGGCGTCTGTGCGAGGCAGGATTTCCGGAATTGGGCCGCCGGTACGCCCCGATCTGGCGCCAGGACATCATGCGAATTGTGAAGAACAAACCGCGGCGGCTGATTGCTCTTCTGGCTTCGGAGGCAAAGGTGGTGGAGGCTGTGATCGATCTCGGCACGGTGGGCGATGTTTCGCGGTTCACGCGAGCGGCCGGGTCCGCATTGCGGAATATTTCGGGGGAGGACATGCGTGACCTGGCGAGCCGCGCCGTGGATGAGGCGATTCGGATCCTATCGGATCACTCGGATGGCAGCCTCGATCACGTCGCCGACGGCGGGGTTTTCGAGAACCATCGCGCGCTCGCCGCGGGGAGCCCAGACGGCAGGGTCAGTTGCGAGGAAAATGGCGACGAGTGGCACGCCGGCGGCAGCGGCCAGGTGAGTGATCCCGGAATCATTGCCGATGTAGACGCGGGCCGACCCGAGCCAGCAGGCCAGATCGTACAGGTCGCTGAACCGGATGGCGTTTTCGAGAACATCCTCGGGACCGGCGATCCATTTAACCGGCACATGGAGCCCAGCAGCGACCGCTCGGAAGTTTTCGAGCGGCCAGTTTTTTCGGGCGCTTCCTGAGAACGGGTGGATCGCTGCGAAATCCGCGAGCGGGACGGCGGGCAGGGGAATCCTGGGAATGGCGGCTCGCGGGATCGGGAATGCGGGAAAGAATGTGAACGGGAGATGGCTGACGGCGGCTCGAAACTCCGGGCGATTGGCGCCATACCAGGAATAAACGGAATCGAACGAGGCGAGCTCCGGGACCTTTGTGTTGTCGACGACGCCCAGAAGGTCGAGTCCGGTGTCCGCAATGGCGCGGATGCGATCGGCGAACCGGATCAAGGAAAGCACCGGCCGCGGTGCCCACACTTCGGTGTAATCGGCGCGCGAAGCTTCGAGTTCGGGAAGCGACAGGATTACATCGCCGATGGCGCCGGGACGTATCAGGAGACGTCGATGCACGATTTCACTGGTACATTCTTCAGGAAAGATGAGACATTATTTCAGCTGGTAGAGTTTCCGGGCGTTGTCGCGCAGGACCATTCGCGCGAGCTCCAAAGCCCGGTCGCGGGTGATCTCGCTATCGCGCAGCATTCCGGTGAGCGCCAACGCGAGCGCTTCGCGGCCGGTCGAATTGGCCACCCAGCCTGCTTCCTCCCATCCCACATCGGGCGTCGCGAAGGGATAGGCATCGGTAGCGAAAAGAACCTTTTCCGGAACATATTCCAGCCATGCGCGGATCGCCTCCGAAACGGCGCGCGGATAATTGGTGAACGACTGCTGAGAGAAATCGAGATACACATTCGGCTTGGTGAGCAGAGCCGTCAACTGATGCTCGAACGGCCAGCCGCCGTGAACCATGACGAAAGTCGTTTTGCGGAGCGACGGATCGTTGAACAAAGGCTCCAGAAGCATGGGATTCCCGCCGCTGACGTTGAAATATCCGCCCGCGCCGGCACAGGAGTGCAAGTGCATCGGGAGACCCAGGCGGCCGCATTCGACGGCCATAAAACGAAAAATGTAATCCTGCAGGATTTTGTAGTCGCCAATGCCGGTCGCGTAGACTCTTTCAGCATCGGCTTTCGACGGATTGCCGATCTCGAAGGTGCGCAGATAAGCCATCTCGAACTTCTCGGCAACTGCGCCGCCGGCCTTCTGGCGCTCGATGGTTGCGCGAACCACCTTATCGAGATATTCGTCGAGCGTCGCCGGTTTCGAAGTGAAGCCGGAATCGGTGAGATAGCGCTTGAACACGCGATCCTCGAGCGCGAAAAACGCTTTCTGGTCCGGAGTGCGGGCGATGCTATCGGTAGGCAGCGGATACATCAACGCGTCGAGATAAGGGACCCATAGAAAACGCGGCGGCACCATTCCCGGTCCCATGGCGACGCGATTGGCCAGCATGGTTTCGATATTGAGCTGATCGAGTACGCGATTGGCGTAATCGAGGCCATAGGTTTTCGCAGCACGCGGTTTGTCGCCAGAGAAAATCCGGCGGTGCGCGTCGATCAATTCGGGCGAGCCGGGCCGGATGCGAACGGGGTCGGATTGCGGCTCGAGCGTTTCGACCGGCAGAGCGTCGTATTCGTTATCCGGCGTCTCGCCAGGCGCAACCGGGCGCACCGGATGTGCGTGATTATCGATCGCTTTGATGCGGCTGATTTCCGAGAAGAGCTGCGTGTCGAAGCTGCGGGTATCGGCGGGCGGGGCGCAGGCCGTTAATACGAACAACTGGATGGCCGCGAAGGAGCGCGAATACACGCGAATCATTTTACGACAGTAATGGGCAGCGAAACGTCCACCGTTTTGGGCGGCAGACACATGCGATCGGTGCAGGCCTGATAGCGGAGCTTACCGGTGAGCACCGCGGGACCCGGCGGAGCGCTGGCGGGAACCTTGAATTTGGTGACGATCTCGAAATCGCCGGTGTACACCGAAAGCGGCTTTTCGGAAAAGGTGTACTTTTCCATCTGCGGCTGGGGATAGACGATCTCGCCAACTTCGAGCGGCGCGGCGGTCCAGGTCAGTTTCAGCGGAATCAGATACTCGTCCGACGGCTTGTCGCTGTTGCAATGGTAGCCGGAACGGAGCTGTGCCACCAGCTTGGTGGAGACAACGGCACCCGCCTTGGCCATCACTTTATCGGGCGGTGCGACGGTGAGAACGTTACCTTGCGCCGATAAACGGGAGCTGAATGAAAGCGAGGCGCCCAGAAGAAAGAGCGCCGCTGCGTTTGAGTTCTTTGCCATCGAGTAGATCCTGGATTTCAGTTTGATATTCGCTCTTGCTGACCAGGCCCAGATGAGTGCTGGCGATGCGGCCGGCCCGGTCGATCATAAAGGTGGTCGGCAGAGCATCCACGCCGCCGTACAGCGTCGAAAGTTCTTCGGTACCGATGGCGACACGATAGTTGATTTTCTTCTGCTCGACGTAGGGCTTAACCGACGTCCAGCCGTCTTCGTCCATAGAAATTCCCAACACGACTAAATCGCGGTCCTTGTACTGCTGCTGGAAATCGATAAACCAAGGGATTTCGATTTTGCACGGCCCGCACCAAGTGGCCCAGAAATTCAACAGAACGACCTTGCCGCGATACTCGGAAAGCTTTACGGTTTTGCCGGACGAGTCCTTAAGCGAGAAATCCGGGGCGAGTTTTCGCTCTTTTTCCGGCTTCACGGCAGCCCTGACGTTGCTATTCGAGCATCCAGTGAAGGCGGCGCACCCGAGGATAACGATCGCAGAGGAGCGAAGCAGGCTCATATCTACATTGATTATATCGAGATGTGTTGGGTCGCAGGAAAAGTGTCCTGGAACCAGCGCCGCCGGCGGGAGCGCGCAGCCGCCGGGAGCGTAAATTCGTCATGCAGGCGAACGCCGGAGTAGAGCCAGGCGGCGGTGTCGCAAAAGCTCTCGCAGGCGTAGCGCCGCCAGACGGGCGAACGCCGCACCGGATCGCGCGATGTGAGCTTTTCTTTGCGCCATTCAGCGCTCCAGCCCAGCTCGCCGCGGACCCGGTTTTGAACTTCGGCTTGCAGGACGGATTCCCATTCCCGTCGCTTGGCGTTGGAAAGGCGGAGCCAGGCGAAATGGAAAATCTCGTGGATCAGGATGCGCTCGAATTCACCGCTCGATGTGAGAACTTCGCGATCGAGAAGAATCCGGCGATCGGGAATCGACGCCGCAGCCAGATGAGGTCCCAAGGAAGGACGCATTTCGACCAGGATGGGGCGGCCAGACAGCAGAGGCAGCACTATTTTCCGGCGGTAGCGTTCATCTGCACCAGGAGATCCGGGCGGATCAACTGCGGAGCGAAGCGGGTTTGCAGGCGCTGGAAATATTCCTTGAAGTGCGTGTCTTTGATTTCGTCGATGATCTGCACGCGAACGTCGTCCATAGGGAGCACGGTTTTTTTCTCCACACGAACGATATACAAGGCCGGTCCGGCAGCGATGGGATCGCTCACCTGGCCGGGCTTAAGGGCAAGAACGGCTTTCTTAAAATCGTCGGCGTAGCCGCTGGAGGGTTTCACGGTGCCGAAATCGCCGCCGGAAGCTTTCGACTCGGCGTCGTCGGAGTACTGCGTGACAAGCTGCGCGAAGTCGGCTCCCTCGCGAAGCTTTTTCACCAGATCGGCAGCCAGCTTGCGCGCGTCGGCCTCGGAACGATCGGACGCGGCGTGTGCAGACTGAAACGCTTCTTGCGCGAGTTGCTCGACCGATTTTTTAGTTTCACCGGCGGCACTACCGGGCTTGAAGGCGATTTTGATGATCTTGATGGCGGCCTGTTCGTAGCGCGCCTGGTTGCGAGCGTAGTAGTTATTGATGTCTTCGATCGAAACCGGATAGAAATTGCGCTCATGGTTGTACATCGCCGCGGCCACAATGTTCATGCGTGCGATTTCAATCTGTTGCTTCCATTCGGTCTGTTCGCCAAGCTTGAGTTTGTCGCCCTCGGCTGACGCGTAACGAACCATGAAAATATCCTGGAGCGCACGGCGCGGGTCGCGTTGAAAATCCTGCATGAAGGCGGGCGGGTAGCTCTGGAGCATCTGACGGAGGTCGCCGACGGTGAGGTCTTTTCCGTCGATCTTGGCGACCACGGTTTCCGGCGTTACCGGCGGTGGAGTCTGGGCGGGCAGCACAGCGGCAAGCGCGGTAAACACTAGACAGATTTTCATTTGGGGTCCTTCGAGGCAGTACTCAGCCAATTTAACACGCTATGAACTTAAGACGAGCGGCTCCTGAAAAACGTGGAGCGCAAGGGTCGATTCCTTCGCTATATTAGCGGGGAAGTGAAGATTCCCGCCATCCTGTTTCTGGCGACTCTGTGCGCGTGCCAACGAGTACCCGAGTATCCGGTGCCGGCGCAGCGCCCGGTGTTCGACGCGTCCAAGATCGCCACGGCTCGCGTCATCAACATGGACGATCCCGGGGCAACCTCGCGTTTCGTTCGCGACATCTCGCCCGAGCTTTCGTCGAGCTGGCGCTGGGGCTTCAAGAAACCGGCGGTGAAGATCCGGGTCCGGGTGGAACGGCAGGTGAAATACATCATCGACTTCACGCTGCCCGAAATTACGTTTAAGGATACCGGTCCGGTGACCATCGCGTTCACCGTGAACGATCGCGTCCTGGATACCGTGCGCTACACGCAGGCTGGATATCAGCACTTCGAAAAGCCGGTTCCGGTGGAATGGATTCACGTGGGACAGGACGCGATCGTGGGGGCCGAGATCGACAAGCTGTGGGTCTCCAAGGACGATGGAAAGGCCTTCGGGTTCATCATTTCGCGGATTGGACTCAACTGATGCTGGCAGCGTGGGCGGCGATGTTCGGCGCGGCGCTCACCGTCGCGGGATGTTTCGCCGCCGGAGTGCTGGCGCTACGCTGGTCGGGAGCGAAGCTGGATCGCGTGGAGCGCGTGCCTCTGGCGTTCCTGTTGGGAGCGGGCTGTCTTCATCTCGCGGTCTTCGCGGTGATGGCGGCAAGGATCGCGTACAAGCCGGTATGGTGGATTCTGCTGGGCGGTTTGATCGTAACCGCGTGTGTCCTAAAACAACCGAATCACGCAGAGGCGCAGAGGACGCGGAGGGCCGCGGATTGGACGCTGGCTGCGTTGTTCGCGGTGATTTTCGCCGCGTTCACGGTGATGTATGTAGTGAATGCATGGGCGCCGGAGACTAGTGCCGATGGCGCTGGGTATCACCTTGGGGTACTCGCGCAGTATTTGAGGGCGCGCGGATTCGTTCCGATGCCGACCAACATGTATGCGAGTCTTGGGCAGGGCGTGGAGATGGTGTACGCTCCGGCATTCGCGCTGGGGAAGCACTCGGCGGCGGCACTGGTGCACGTGGCTTTCGCGATCACGCTCGGCCTCGCGATTTTCGCTTACGGCCGCAGGATCGGCAAGCCCTGGGTAGGCGCGGCTGCGGCCACCATCGTGTACGTGAGCCCGGTGGTGGGCAAGGACGCGACCACTGCCTATATCGACGTCGCCACTGGCGCCATTGTGTTCGCGGCGTTCTATTGGCTGCAGATTTGGGATGAGCAGCGCAATCCTCGCCTGCTGGCCATCGCCGGATTCATGGCCGGATATGCGTTCGCGGCTAAATACACCATGTTCGTAATGGTGTTGTACGCGCTGCTGTTCGTGGCGTGGAAGACGCGGCGGGTCAGGACAGTGGCGATCTTCGCGGCGGGAGCCGTGCTGACTAGTGCTCCCTGGCTCATCAAGAACTGGATCTTCATGCACGATCCGCTCGCGCCCTTCGCCACACGGATCTTTCCGAGCCCCTACATCCACACACTGGCGGTGGAGGATTGGGCGGAGTGGCTGCGGCGGTACGACATTCCGAACCTATGGAGCCTGCCGCTCGAAGACACGGTACGAGGGCGGTGGACGCAAGGCATTGCCGGTCCGATTTTTCTGTTAGCCCCGCTGGGTCTGCTCGCGTTGCGGGATCGAATTGGGCGGCGCGTGCTGTTGCTGGGTGCGGTTCTGCTGGCCACGTACTTCGGGAATATCGGGACGCGATTCCTGATCCCTTGCCTGCCATTCTTCGCGCTCGCGATGGCTTTGGCGGTCCAAAAGTGGAAGCCGGCGCTGGCCGCGATGGTTGCCGTGCAAGCTATCGCATCGTGGCCCCCTGTAATCCTGGCATATGCGAATCAGTATGTCTGGCGGCTGGACGATTTCCCGTATCAGGCCGCGCTCGGCATTGCGTCGCGCGAAGAGTATCTGCGGACACATCTGTTCGGCTATGAGAGGGCGAAGATGATCGAATCGCAGGTTGCGCCTCAGGATAAGATTCTCGATCTGGCCGGACTAGAGGAATCCTACACTTCGCGGCAGGTGATCGCGCCATTCCCCGGGGCGCTGAACAACACCCTAATGGATGTTCTGGACATGGTGCAGCAAGAGGAGTGGCAAGTGCGCCGCGCATTCGTGTTCCGCGTCCCGGACCAGCGCACGCAACACATCCGCGTGGTTCAAACTGCGCAGGGGAAAAAGCTGGAGCAGTGGAACGTCCATGAACTGAGGTTCTACAGCCGCGGCGTCGAAGTTCCCAGGAGCAGCGCCTGGCGCATCCGAGCATGGCCGAATCCGTGGGAAATCCAGTACGCGTTCGATAATTCCGACGCCACGCGGTGGCGGAGCTGGCAGACGGGACAGCCGGGCATGTTCATCGAAGTGAACTTTGGGGACGTGGAAGAAGTCGACGAGATCCGCATGTTTTCGTCCATCGACTACCACTGGGACATCCGGTTCGAAGTGCAAACGGGCGGCGCCGGCAAGTGGACAAAAGTCACCGATAGTTTTGAGGAGACGCCGGCCAAGCCGCGCGGTTACCTGCCAAGGGCCGCAACCTATGAGTTGTATGCTCATGGCATCCGCTACATTCTGGTCGACGATGCGCATCGCCTGGCGGACGCCTTCTTCGATAATCCGGAGGGTTGGGGAATCGAACTCGTGGCTCGCGCGGCCAGCACGTCGTTATACAGGATTCTTCCATGAAATTGTATTTGGGAGTTGACGGCGGACAATCGAGCACCACCGCTTTGGTGGGTGACGAAAACGGCCGCGTGACCGGGATGGGACGCGGGGGGCCGTGCAACCATGCAGGCGGCGCCGAGGGTCGCGAAAAATTCGTCAACGCGATCCGCGGGTCCGTGGGCGAAGCGTTGAAGGGAGCGGACGCTCACTTCGAGTGCGCCAGCTTCGGATTCAGCGGCGGGCCGGAGGACAAAGACGCTCTGGCGCGCGAGATCGTTCCGGCCGCGAAGTACGTTTTCGCGCACGACGCCCTGATCGCATTGACGGGCGCGACCGCGGGACAGCCCGGCGTGGTGGCCATCGCGGGGACGGGATCCATCGCCTACGGACGAAATGGGGAAGGACGCATAGCGCGCGCCGGCGGATGGGGATTCGTGTTCGGCGATGAGGGCAGCGCGTTCGACATCGTGCGCCAGTCGCTTCGCGCCGGATTGCGTTTCGAAGAAGGCTGGGGACCGCGCACCGCGTTGCGCGACGTGCTTCTGGAAGCCACCGGCGCGTGGAATGTCAACGATCTGCTGCACCGGTTCTACACCGATGCGTTTCCGCGGACACGCGTGGCATCGTTTGCGAAGCTGATCGATGAAACCGCGGGCGCCGGAGACGCAGTGGCGCGCGACGTTCTGAACGCCGCCGCGCAATCGCTGGCCACCTTCGCCTCGGCGGTCCGCGGACAGCTTTTCCGGCCAGGGGAGATCGCGTGCGTTTCCTTCATCGGCGGCGTGTTTCGAAGCGGCATCGTGCTAGACCGGTTCCAGGCGCTGATGGAGCTCGACGAAGCCAATCGCGTGGAAGCGCCGAAATTCGGACCCGCGGCCGGCGCGTTAATGGAAGCGTATCGCGCCGCGGGAATCAGTGTGACGTTGCAGGGTGCGCCCCCGGAAAAAGACACCTGATTCCCGGCTCCTGACTCCTGTATTCTGTCTTCTTGGAACCCATCTCTCACTTTTTCTACTCCGATCGATTAAAACTTCAGTTCTGGGATTGGGGCACCAACGGCAAACCGGCCATGATCCTGGTGCATGGCGGTCTGGATCACGCGCGAAGCTGGGACTGGACGGCGCGCGCTTTGCGCGACGACTATCATGTCTACGCGCTCGATTTGCGCGGGCATGGCAACAGCGCGTGGGCTCCGGGAGCGCTGTACAGCGTCGCCGAGCACGTGCTGGATCTTTCGGCGCTGGCCGACATCGTCAATTCGTTCCCGCTGTATATCATCGGCCATTCGCTGGGCGGGATCATCACGCTGCTGTACGCCGGCATTTATCCGGATCGCGTCAAGAAGGTGGTCGCAATCGAGGGACTGGGGCCGCCACCGTCGCATCGCGTGCACAAACCTGCGCCGGAACGCTATCGCGAATGGATCGAATCGGTACGCAAACTGGAGCATCGCTCCGCGCATAGCTATCCCACGCTGGCGGAAGCGGTGGCGCGAATGAAGGAGGCGAATCCGTTTCTGTCCCATGAGGTCGCCGAGCACTTGACCTTGCATGGAACCAACTGGAACGCCGACGGATCGATAATCTGGAAATTCGACAATTACGCCCGCATTTTCGCGCCCTATGGCATGAACATGGACGACATGAAGCAGGTGCTGGGAAATGTCGCCTGCCCGTCGCTGCTGTTCTGGGGCAAGCAGAGCTGGGCGCAGGATCCGGAAATCGACGGGCGCGCCTCCGTGCTGAAGAATCATCGGCTGGTGAAAGTGGATCGGGCCGGTCACTGGGTCCATCACGATCAGTTCGACGTGTTCCTCCAGGAGACCAAGAAGTTTTTGACCGAATGATTAAGACGGACCGGCTGCGCTTGCGGCGATGGAAAGATTCGGATCGTCAACAGTTCGCGCGGATGAACGCCGATCCGCGTGTGATGCAGTTTTTCCCAAGGTGCCTTACTCGCGAGGAGAGCGACGATCTGATCGAGAAGATCGAACGGAAAATCGAGGAGCGCGGCTTCGGATTGTATGCCGCCGAACTGCGCGAGGATGCGTCATTCATCGGCTTCATTGGCCTCTCGGTACCCGGCTTCGAGGCGCATTTCACGCCTTGCGTCGAGATCGGATGGCGGCTGGCCGCAGAATATTGGAATCGAGGCCTGGCCACCGAGGGAGCACGAGCAGCAGTGCATCACGCGTTTGACGAGCTGGGTATCGACGCGCTGGTGTCTTTCACTGCGGAACAGAATTTGCCTTCCCGGCGCGTGATGGAAAAGATCGAAATGACGCGCGATCCTGCCGAGGACTTCGATCATCCCGGGCTGCCCGAAGGCCACGCCCTGCGCCGGCATGTGCTGTATCGAATCCGTGGAGCGAACTTCAGTTTGCAGCAGCGGCTTTAGCCGCCGTCTCAACCTCGGTTTCAAGAAAAGTCGGGTCCTGACCTTGCTCCACAATCAGACTGCTGCGGCGGCAACGGCGGACGTCAGGCTATCCTTCCACTGCGATTCGAGTTCCTTGGCGCGATCGCGAGCGGGGCCCCACAGCACGAAAGATACGTTGACGAACTTCCTTCCTCCGGCCGCGGTGAAATCGCAATAAATTCCAATCACCGCGTCATTCAGAGTCTCGACGGTCGCGCCAAACGCTTCCGGCGTATTGTAGGTGCGCACGATTCCTTCGCACCCTTGCTTGAGCCTGTAGCGATCCCCTGATTTGAGACCGGCGGGAATCAGTCGCCGCCAGGCTTCCTCGGGCGAAACCGCGCGAGTCACGATGATCGAGACGGTCGCATTTTTGTATTCTGTAGTTTGCCCAACGTTTTGCTGATCCCCGCCTATCGGCCGGGAGCGGAACTACCCCAATTGCTCAATGCGGTCGACCCGGATGTGTTCGCCGCTGTCATCGTCGTCGATGACGGGAGCGGTCTAGACTATGCCGCGGTCTTCCAGGTCTGCAAGGCGACGGTCTTAAGACACGAAAAGAACCTGGGCAAGGGAGCAGCGCTGCGGTTAGGAATGGCGTATGCGCTGGAAAAATACCCCGATTGCGGCGTGGTCACAGCGGACGCTGACGGGCAACATCATCCCGAGGACGTCGCACGGGTCGCCGAACGTCTGCTGCGCGAGCCGCGTGCTCTGGTGATGGGCGCGCGGGGATTCGATGGCGAAGTGCCGGGGCGCAGCCGCGTCGGCAACCGGCTGGCCCGCGCAGTGTTTCGGGTGCTGATGGGGCAAACTCTGCGCGATACGCAGACTGGACTGCGCGGAATTCCCAACCGGCTGCTGCCGGAATTGGTCCAGATGAAATCGGCGGGTTACGAGTTCGAAGTCGATATGCTGACGGCCGCGAAGCATCTCTCGATCCCCATCGTCGAAGAAGCGGTGCGCACGATCTACGAGCCGGGGAATCCGACCTCGCATTTTAATCCGCTGATGGATTCGATGCGGATCGGCTTCGTTCTGGCGCGATTCACCATGCTGTCGCTCGCGACGGCGGTGCTGGACAATCTCGTGTTTACGATCGCGATTCACGGGGGCTTGGAGGCAGGTGCTGCGCAAGTCGCGGCCCGCGCGATCGCGATCTGCGTCAACTATCCGCTAGCGCGGCGCGCGGTGTTTCTTTCCAAAGACCCGCATCGGTCCACGCTGCTGCGCTATCTGCTGCTGGTGGTGGCCAGCGGATTTCTTTCGTTCCAGCTTCTGATGTTGCTTCAGCACCAGCTTGGCCTCGACGTGCTGAAAGCCAAGATTCTGGCTGAATCGGCGTTGTTCATCGTGAACTTCATGGTGCAGCGCGACTGGGTGTTCATGCGCCGCAGCCGGGAAACGGCGACGGATTGGGACAGTTACTACCGCGCCCCCGCTCCGACGGCTCACTTGACGCGGCGTTATACAGGACGCGTTGTGGTGGAATCGCTCCGGCGATTCGGCGGAAAAATCGAAAGACTCGCCGAGTTGGGCGGCGCGAATAGCTGTTTCCTCGAAAGGATCCAGCAGGAGATTGCCCCGCGCGAATATCACGTGATCGACACCAATGCTTACGGGCTTTCACTATTGCGGGATCGCCGCGTGATCGCACATCAGCAGAGCTGCCTGGATCTGAAGCTCGACCTCGCGGCCGACGCCGTTTTCAGCATCGGCCTGATCGAGCATTTCGATCCTGCTGGAACACGGCAGGCCATTGCATCGCACTTCGCTCTGATCAAACCTGGAGGGTGTGCGATCATTTCCTTTCCGACGCCGACCTGGTTGTATCGCGCGGCGCGCTGGGTTACCGAGGCCGCCGGGATGTGGCAGTTTCCGGATGAGCGTCCGCTCGACCGCAGCGAAGTCGAGGAGGCGGCGCGCGAATTCGGAGGCATCGAATTCGAAAAAGTTCTGTGGCCCATCGTGTTCACGCAGCGCCTGATGGTCTTCCGGAAAAATTCATGAGACACAGGATCGCGTGGGGCGCGCTCGCGGTCCTTGCCGCGTTCACTGTCTACGGCTTCGTCCACGAAAACCTGTTCGCGCAGGAATTGTGGAGAGACGGAGGCCTGGGGCGCTGGGCCTGGTTCACCGCCGCGTTCTGGACCGCGGCAGCGATCCTGCTGTGGTCGCGCCCTTCGTGGCTGTTGCCGATGGCGGCGGGAATCGCGCTGGTCTACACCGAATGGTGGTGCTGGAATTTTTTCGATCCACTGGCTCCGGTTGCCGTTTTGTACTTTCTGGGATCGTGTTTCTTCCTGGGCCGCTGGGTGACGCGAAAAGCGGATGCGATCAAATCGCTGCTCGTCGGTCTCGCCGGGTGGATTTTCGTCATCTCGATCGCCGTTCACTTCAACGTCAATCGTCCCTGGGTGTACTGGGTGGCGTTTGCACTGCCCTATGCCACGGCTCGGGAAAAGCTTGCGATTCCGAAAACGCTGCCGCACATGGCACTGCTCATTTACGTGCTGATGATGCACTGGCTGGTGACGCTGAAACCCGAGGTGAGCTCCGACGGGTTGGCGATGCATCTGGCGATCCCGGGCATGATCGCTCATCAGGGAAAATTCGCTTTCGATTTTCAGCACTACGCCTGGGCGGTGATGCCGATGGGCGGAGACTTCGCGTTCACCGCCGTGTACCTTCTGGGCGGTGAAATGGCCGCGAGACTTCTGAACTTCGCCCTGCTGGTAGTGATCGTTGCGATGGTCTATCAAGGCTCGCGGCGCTGGCTGACGCCGGAGCGAGCCGCGATCGCGGCGGCATTGTTCGCGTCAACGCCGCTCGTCCAGCTCGTTACCGGATCGCTGTTTGTCGAAAACGTGTGGGCCGCGTTCATCGCCGGCGCGGTTATGGCGTTGTGGCAAGGCGAAGTTGCATGGGCGGGATTGCTGTTCGGGGCGGCCTTGGCGACCAAGGTTGGGACGACGGCGTTTCTTGCACCGGCGGCCGTGATCGCGGCGATCACGCTGCGATCGGCGCAGCATCGCGCCCGAACTGCGCTTGCGGCATGTGCAATGCTCATCGTCTTCGCCGCGCCACCTTACTGGAACGCGTGGCGCAAGACCGGGAATCCGATTTTTCCATTCGCGAACAACGTGTTCAAGTCGCCGTATTTCGACACGGTCAATTCTTTGAAAGATGTGCGCTTCCATGTCCCGCACGCCTGGAACGCGCTTTACAACCTGACCTTCCGATCCTCCGATTTCATCGAGGGACAGAAAGGCGCGTTGGGATTTCAGTACTTTCTGCTGCTCGTGCCGCTACTGCTGCTGATCAATCGGAAAGCGCCCCGAGGGCCGATTGCCGTGGGAGTCGCGGGAGCCATTCTGACTTTCGCCTCGATTCCGAATCTGCGCTACCTGTATCCGGCGCTGCCGCTGGTCTCCATCGGAATTGCATGGATGATTTCGGAACTGCCCGCGCTGATTGTGGCCGTCGTGATTCTGATCGGGCTCAACATATGGTTCACGCCGTCCTCGGGCTGGTATCACACCGAATTCGCGCTGTTCACGGAACCCCAGCTCGACGCCTACTTGAAACTCTCCGCGCCCGGCCGCGAACTGATCGAGATCGCGAACCGCATCGCGCCCGGCGAGCCGATCGCCGTCTTCCGCGGCGGCGCGATCGCGGGTCTCCACGCCGAAGCCTACGAAGATACCTGGCACACGTACCGGTTCTGGAGGCGGCTGATCGAGTCGCCGGACCCCGAACACATCGCCCAAATGTTCCGCGAGCTTCACATTCGCTACGTGATTACTCCGATCCCCGCCGAAACGGATTTCCTGGTGGTGCAGCATTTCATCGAAACGCTCACAGGTCCCACCGGCAAATCGAATGGCCGGTTCCAACTGCGCAGCTTGCTCAATGCGCCCGTGCCCGCGTCACGCGACGTTTCGCCGGCCCCACCCGGAAGTTATGACGACATGGATCAGCGCATCGAATACACCGGAGCGTGGCTGCACGACCGGCAGTTCGCCGAAGCTTCCAGCGGCTCCATCACGTATTCCAACCAGCCCGGCGATACGCTCCGGTTTCCGTTCCAGGGCACATCGATCGCCTACGTTTACACCAGGACCTTCAACCGCGGATACGTCGAGGTGAGGATCGACGGTAAGCCGCGCGGGGATATCGATTTGTTTTCGAAGCAGACTCGATGGCAACAGCAGACTGTGTTCGGCGGCCTCGATTCGGGGCCCCACACCATCGAATTGCGGGTCTCCAGCCGGAAGTATCCAAGTTCATCGGATCGCTTCGTGGACCTGGATCGGTTCGTAGTGGCTCCGTAACGGCGATAGAATGATGGTGAGATGCGGATCTGTTGCAGCTTGCTCCTTCTCTTGTCCCTCACGGCTTTCGCCCAGAAGTACGCCGGGCCGCGGCCACCCAAGCCTGACGTCGTCTATCTAGTCCATGCCGACAATCTGGTCCCCACTGAAGTCACCGAGGCCAAGCAGGATTCCAAGAAAAACGAAATTCAGTTCACCGTCGCCGGGACCGGTTCCAGCGCGCGGACGCCTCTGGCCGAGCCGATCTTCATCATCGAATCCGAAAAGATTCAGCCGCAGAGCTTGGAGCTTTACAAGTTCGAAGTGAAGAACGGACATCGCGAAGTGACTATGGTCCAGAGACGCACGCGCGGGGGGCCGCGGCCGCTCCGGCTGACCGTTACGCGGCTCGACGGGAAGCTTTACAAGATCGAAGCCGACGAAGAAATCGAAAATGGGCAATATGGACTCTCACCAAACGGCTCCAACACCGTCTTTTGTTTTGAAGTGTACTGATCGGACAATTGGTGGACCACCTTCGTTATGGTTTGAGGCAACTGCGGCGTAGTCCTGGATTCGCAATCGTAGCGGTTCTCACGCTTGCGCTGGGGATCGGCGCCAACACTGCGATTTTCAGCATGCTGGAAGGCATTGTGTTGGCTCCGCTACCGTATACCCAGCCCGACCGATTGGCGATCGTGTGGACCCGGCTTCCCAGCGCCCTAAATGTGCTCACGTCCGTGCCTGACTTTCGGGATTGGCAGCGCAACGCTCGCGCATTCGAGCAGATGGCGGGGCTGACGTCACATAACTACGACCTGACGAGCCCCGGGACGCCCGAGCATCTTAACGGAAATGCAACCTCATCGGGATTCTTCAGCACGCTCGGCGTGAAACTGACGTTGGGCCGTGATTTTTCGCCGCAGGAAGACCAGCATGGCGGACCGCCGGTCGCGCTCATCAGCGAACGTTTGTGGAGAGATCGTTTTGCCGGCAGCGATGACGCGCTCGGCAAGTCCGTCACGCTGAGCGCGGTCGACTACACCATTGTTGGAGTTGTCCCCTCAGGGTTTCGTCTCGAACGCAACACGGATGTTTTTACGCCGCTCGGACAAGGCGATCCGGTGATTCTGAATAATCGCGGCTCCCACGGAATGCTGTGTGTCGCGCGCTTGAAACCTGGCGTCACTCTGGCCCAGGCAAAGGCCGAAATGAGCGCGGTCCAGGTTCAGCTCGACCGGATGTATCCCGTGGTCGACCGGGGTTTGGGAGCGGACGTGGTACTGCTGCAGCAGCAACTCGTCGGCGACACGGGTACGACGCTGCTCCTTCTACTGGGAGCTGTGGGCCTGGTTTTGCTAATCGCCTGTGCGAACGTCGCGAATCTTCTGCTGGCGCGCACGGCCGCGCGCACGGGCGAGTTTGCGGTCCGCGCGGCGCTGGGAGCGAGCCGTGCCCAGATCGCGCGCCAGTTGATTACGGAAAGCGTGGTTCTTTCGCTCATCGGCGGGGCTCTGGGGTTGCTGATGGCGACATGGGCAATGCGCCCCCTGCTGGCCATGGTGCCCGGAGGGCTGCCGCGCAGTGAGAACGTCGGCGTGAATATTCAGGTGCTCTTGTTCACGTTTGGAGTCGCCGTTGTGGTCGGGATTCTGTTTGGTCTCGCACCCGCGCTGAAGAGCTCGAAGATGGACTTGCAAATGACGCTCAAGGACCGGGGCCGCGGCGTGGCGCGAGGCCATCATCGCTCGCAACGCGTTCTGGTGGTGCTCCAAATGGCGCTGACGCTGGTGTTGCTCACCGGCGCCGGCTTGCTGTTCCGCACCGTCCGCCGCTTGTGGGAGGCCAATCCCGGCTTCGATACGCAGCACGTGGTGACCTTCAAGGTAGGGCTTTCTCCATCGGCGAGCAAGACGCCGGCAAGCATGCGAGTTTTCTATCGAGAGCTGCTGCAGCGCATCCAGCAGATTCCCGGTGTGCAGGCGGCCGACGCGACCGTGCTGGTTCCTCTGAGCCATCAGGCCAACTCGGTCCCTTTCTGGATCGGACCTCACGCGACAGGTTCGATGGCGGAAGCGCCGCGCTTGACACTGTATTCCACGGGACCGGATTACCTTCAGGCCCTGCGAATCCCGCTGCTGCACGGCCGTTTCCTGACCGCCGCGGACACGCTGCAGACCCAACCGGTCATAGTGATCGACAGCGTTCTGGCCCGCAACTACTTTGGCGACCAGGACGCCGTGGGACAGGCCATCACGATCGCGTCTGGATTAACCTTCCGCGTGATCGGCGTCGTAGGCCACGTCACGCACTGGGGCTTGGGCGACGATCGTCAATACTCCCAAAGCGAGGCGTACGCTTCCGTGTATCAAATTACGGATCAGTGGGTGCCGGTGATGTTTGCGGACTTGACGGTTGCCATTCGCACGCCGCTGGAGACCGCGGCCGTGATGCCGGCGATCAGGAACGTGGTGTATGGCGCTCCCGTGTATGACGTCCACTCCATGCAGGAAATCGCTTCCGAATCGATCGCGGCGCAGCGCTTTCCGATGCTTCTGCTGGGGGCATTCGCCGGCCTGGCGTTGCTGCTGGCGTCGATTGGAATTTATGGCGTGATTTCGTACCTGATGACGGAGCGCGTACGCGAGATTGGTATTCGCATGGCGCTCGGCGCACAAAGATCGGATGTTTTGAGGATGGTGATGGAGCAGGGGTTGCGGCTGGCGCTTACCGGCATCCCGATTGGAGGCGCGGCCGCGTTGCTTCTCGCCCGCTTGCTGGCGACCTTCTCGCACTTGCTGTTCGGAGTGCGGGCGAACGATCCGTGGACGCTCCTGGCCGTCTCGCTGGTGTTGATAAGCGCAGCCCTTTTGGCATGCTATATTCCAGCGCGCCGCGCGGCCAGAGTAGACCCGATGGTGGCCTTGCGATGCGATTGAAACATGCTTGTCGAATCGCGAATAGGAGCATGGGGAGTGGACCTGATAGAATCAACATTTATGTTTCTAGGGCTGGAGCATACCGCCATCGCGTCGCCGAATCCGCGCACGCTGGCGCAGTGGTACGTCGATCATCTGGGCTTTCGAATCAATTTCGAGTACGACGGCAATTTTTTCGTGCGGGCGGTCAATGGGAGCGTGCTGGAGATCATTCCTTCCGAAGGCGCGCGGGCGGAATCTAAAATGCGCGACCCGGGAATTCGCCACCTGGCGATCGAAGTGAAGGATTTCGATGCGGCGTACAAAACACTGCTCGGCCAGAACGTGAACTTCACAGGCGAGCCCTACACCAACATGGGCAATCGTTTGGTGTTCTTCACCGATTGCGACGGCAACCTGGTGCACCTGATCCAGAGAGAGCGGCCGCTTCCCTGACGCGGCAGCCGGCTTAGGAAAGCCAGGTCACCTTGCTCAATCGAGTCTTCAAAGCACTCAGCTACCGCGATTTCCGCCTGATGTGGATAGGCGCATGCACTTCCAGCATCGGAAGCTGGATGCAGACCGTGGCCCAGGCGTGGCTGGTGTACACGCTCTCGAACGATCCGTTCTATCTGGGACTGGACGCGTTTCTGGGGCAGGCGCCCATCATTCTGTTTTCGCTGGTGGGCGGCGTCATCGCCGACCGGCGCGATCGGCGCAACATGCTGCTGATGTCGCAGTACATCCAGATGACCTCCGCATTCATCCTGACCGCGCTGTTCTATTTTCACCAGGTGCAGGTGTGGCACATTCTGTGCCTGTCCTTCGTTACCGGCGTCGGACAAAGCTTTGGAGGACCCGCCTATCAAGCGCTGCTGCCGACGTTGGTGGGGCAGGAGGATTTCTCGAACGCCATCGCGTGGAATTCGATCCAGTTCAATCTGGCTCGCATCGTCGGGCCCACTCTGGCCGGCATTACGCTCAAGCAACTGAATGCCACGTGGTGTTTCGGGCTGAACGGCCTCTCCTTCCTCGCCGTGATCACATCGCTGTATGTAATCAAAGTCGGGTTTATTCCGTCGCGGTCCACCGAATCGATTCTGCACAGCATGAAGCAGGGAATTTCCTTTATCAGAAAAAGTAAGGGGCTGGATTCGCTCATTGTGCTGGCGTTCTGCCTGACCCTCTTTGCCATTCCGCTGTTGACGTTCATACCCGTGTTCGCAAAAGAAGTTTTCCGTGGTGACGAAACGACATTTACGCGTTTGCTGGTCTGCTCCGGCGCGGGTTCGGTTTGCGGAGCCCTGCTGGTGGCTGCTTCCGGGAAAGTGAAACGGCAGGGACGGGTTGCACTGCTCGCGCTGATCGCGCTGGGCGGGATCATCGTGGCGTTTTCGTTCTCCAAGTCGCTGCTGCTTTCAAGCGTGCTGATCTTTTGCAGCGGCGCCGCTCTGATGTGGGTATTTTCGATGGTGCAATCGCTGGTGCAGGCGATCACCGGGGACGCAATGCGCGGCCGCGTGATGAGCGTCTATAACGTCGCGTTCCGCGGCGGAATGCCCGTGGGAAGTCTTCTGTTCGGGAAATTGATCCCGGTGTTCACGGTCTCGGTGACTATGGCGTGCTCGGGAGGCCTGCTCGCGGCCCTCGGATTGTACCTGCTGCTGGTCCATCGCAGAATTGCGACCCTATAGCCACGCTAAGCTGAAATAGTGCGCACCGTTGCGACCATCGCCGCGCTGATCCTGATTGGTTGCGCTTCCGCGCCGGCGCCTCACGATCCAACTCAGGCGAACGCCTATCGTCAGAACGTTCAGGAACTCGTGTCCATGAATCGTCAGGCGAACGACTTCTTCCGAGCCGGCAACGGCGACGCCGCCGCGGCCGTGATAGAAAAAGCACAGCCCATTATGAAGCAACTACTTTCGGTCTCCAAGCCGAGCCTCGAAGCGGTGGAGGCCGCCTCGGACCTGGACGATCTCTACGGCCGGATGCTCCTATCGAATCGTCACTACGCGTGGGCGCAAATGCTATTCCAGAAAAATTTGTCGCGCTGGAAACACTGGGAGCCCCAAACCGAAGAAACGGCCCGGCGCTTCAAGCAGGCGCAAGACGAGATCGCCGAATGCTCGCGGCGCATGGAGCAGTAGACCTAAAGCCGCGGCGCAATTCTTGCGGACGCTTCCTGCGACGTGACTACCGGATACGCTTCGAAATCGATTAGGTCCTCCCAGTGGCTCATCCACTGTTCGAGGAGCCCGCGATCCTCCGTTTCCATCAATTGATAGCAGCGCTCCAATTTCTCATCGATCCAACTCGACACGTATACCAGGCCCTCGGGAGCCATCCGGCCGGTTTGCCGAAACCGGCGATATACGGGTACGGCATCTTTGTTTTTGTAATGCTCCACTACCATGTACAGCGTTTTCGGCACGATTGGGCCTACTTATCCGCGAGCTTTCTTCCCGCGTTCAGGTTATCGAAATTCAGAATCGCGTTGAACACCAGGAAGTAGCTGCCCTTGGTTTCGGCGCGCCAGAACGGATTGTTGGAGAACAGCACCACGTGGCCGTCGCCGTACGGGGAATCGATCACCGCAGCATGCTGCGCGAGTTCGCCGCCGTTGTCGAGCAGCCCGGAAACCAGCAGCTCATTCGCGTTGGCATACCTCAGAACCGCGCGCGGCCGCTGCGCCGGCGGAATCACGTTGATGGGATTGCGAAACTGTTCGCTGGTCAGAGGCGTGGCTTCCCAGGTTTCTCCGCGCGGCTCCTCCGGAATCTCCACCGGCGTCCGTCCTTGTGGGATGTCGACGTCGTCCGCTGTGCCGCGGCCGGTGGGACGCTCGCGCTCTTCCGGTCCTCGGCCGCCGCGCCCGCCTCCGCCGCCTCCTGCCATGTTCGAAAGATTGAAAATCGGTGGATTCGACGCGAAAATCGCCAGGTTGTCGCTGAAACCATACAGTATGGGGCTCGCCCCGTCGACGATCTTCGACCGCAGCGCCGATCCTGTCACTTTCAGCCGCTGCCCCGCCCCGATCGAAACACCCGGCGTGAATCCAAACGCGACGGCGAAATTGGTCGTGTCGTTCGCCGTAATCAATAGGCCGCCCTTGGCGACGAAATCCTGCAAATGCTGCAAGCCACCCCAGCCGAGGCCGGGACGCATGTCATCGGTCTCGTCGGTGTGACCCAGGTTCGGCGTAAGCTGCGTGACTTTCCACGGCAGTGGATTCCCATACATCGGCATCCCGTTGATGATCGTCTGAGGATTGCCGCGCACGCCCGGCGCGAACACGATTACGTCGTATTTCGCGCGAAGATTGTCCATTTTCGAAACCGTCTGCGTGTTTATGTAGTCGTAAGGGATCTTCAGGCGGTCGAATTCCAATCGCCACCACCCTTCGGCTTGCGTGCTGAGCCAGGTGTGCATCATCGCGATACGCGCCGCATGAATGGGATGGGTTTTTACGCTCGGCGCCGCGTCCACCGCGTACGCCTGCACTCCCAGCTCGGCGCCAGCCTTGGTCAGATCGCTGGACGAAACATTGCGGACGATGAACGACCCGCGGTTAAACTTGTGACCGGCGGCCTCAAACGGCTCCTCCGCGGTCTCGAACGATGCATTCGGGAATCGATAGCGGAGCGTCATCAACGCGTGATCCGCATTGTGGTTGATCAGAAAAATGCCGCCGGAGCCTAGCACGCCGCCCGCAGCCTGCACCGCGCCCGGAACGCGATCCATCGCAGCCGTAAGCACTTTCTGATCGGTGACCCGCGCGACTTGGACGTTGCCGAGTTCGCCGTAGGTCCAGCCGGTATCGTCGTAAATATTTTTCTGCGGATCGTTGGCAGCCCAATACTGATAGTCCAGGAGCGTATCGGCGATGCGGCTGTAGGGCTGATCCATGCGGACCACGTAACTGCCCGTAGGGAATGTGCGCGGCTCGGGCTTGGGTTTTTCTTCGGGTTTCTTGGCCGCACCGTCGGCGGAAGCTGTCTCCGTGTCAGCAGCGCCGCCGCGTCCGCCCCGGCCTCCTCGCGCCGGAGCTTTCTTGGCCGGCATTATCACGGTGAAAGGCGCCGTGGCGCGCGAAATTTCGCAGCCCTGATCCTGCAACATTCGGAGAAGATCTGCCTGCCCACCGGGACGAGGATCGTCGGCCGGAAAAACGTACGCAGCGGGACCTTCAGTCGCCGGCTTCTCGATCGATCGTTTGGCTTTGAGATAAAAATTGCGCAGGAACAGCTTGTTGTTCGACGAGAAAAACGCGAGCGCGGTCAGCACGCCGGTCTGTTCGTAATTGTTGTTGTTCCGTTGCGACCATTTCGCTTTCGGCAGCGGCGGATTCTGCTTGAACCAGGTCCGCGCATACTCGTTCGGCCGCAACGTGCGCTCTTCCGTATCGGCGCCCCCGTTGCCGAAGGTTTCATACAGCCGGCTGATGCCGTTGTGCATCGCGGCGATGAACATTAAATAACTGGGCGACCAGGTATCGAACGTCCCATGCGTGAACACGCCGGGCATGCCGAACTTGGTCATTTCCGAAACATTGTTCCAGCCCATCATCTGCCATTCATCGGCGAGGATCGGATCGATCCATGCGTTATACGGACCGTCGCCCACGGTGTTGTCGTAGAGGTAGGGAACGGATTCGTGCAGATCGTGCATGACCTGCGCCTTCCAACTCACAAACGTATTTAGAACGTTGCGCGTGAGTTGCAGCGTGAGCCCCATCGCGTCGCGATTGTTGTCATGCGCGACATAATGACCCCAATACACCAGCGGCGGCCACTGCTTGCTGGGATTCTCCAGGTGCCAGCGGTAAATGTCGACCATGCGATCGCGCCCGTCAACTTCCACAATCGGAGTGATCAGCGTGATCACGTTTTCGCGAATGTTCTTGATGTAGGTGCTTTCGTCGACAGCCAAACGATAGGCCAGTTCCATCAGCGCCGTCGGTGCGCCGGTTTCAGGCGAATGGATGGTTCCCGTGATGTAGTAAATCGGCGTCGAGGACGCCACCAGCTTTTCGGCCTCGGCGTCATCCATCTTGATGGTTCGTGGATCGCTCAGCTTCGCGAGCCGCGCGCGATTTTCATCCAGACTCGCAATCAGTTTCTCCGATGCCACTGCGACGGCGATCATCTCGCGGCCCTCTTCGGTCTTGCCGATGCTGAAGACCTTCACGCGCGGCGTGGCCTTTTCGAGCATCCGCATGTACTGATACACCTGGTGCGAGTAGGGTAGGATGCCGGGCGCGCCCGCAATATCGCCTAGCACGGCTTTCGGCGTCGGCACGGTCTTCGACGCAGGCAAGTAGTCGGTCAGCGGGGAGTTAAAGAATTTCTCGGTCGTGTACTCGCGGATTTTTTTGGTGTATTCCTCGTCAACGGCTTGGCTTGCGTCGCGTCCGGGCTTGAGCGCGATGTTCGCGACGGGCTGTGCAAACGAGGAAACGATAAGGGCAAGAGGAAGGAGAAACCGAAGGAGCTTCATCTAAGAGAATATACCGTATTCCCTCAGATAGGGAAATGAGCCGTTAATGAACGTGCATGGACGTCCACTAACGGCCCAAAGTCTTACGCGAACGATTTGACGAACGCGGCCTGGAACTTCTTCATCTCTTCCGCCGTGCCCACGGACACGCGGATGTAGGTTGGCATGCTCGGCCACGGACGGCCCACATAAACGAGATCCTTGCGCAGCATGTCCCGCGCTTCGCGGGTGGGCTTGTGGGTGTCGACCATGAACTTGTTCGACACCGACGGCACCACTTTGAAGCCTTTCTTGTCCAGAAACGCGATGGTGTTGTCGCGAATGTCGCCGTTGATCTTCCGGCGCTCTGGAATCACGGTCTTGGACTTCAGCGCCGCCATCGCGCCGCTGACGCTGAGAATCGGATTCCAGTTGATGCCGAATCCGCGGGTCTTCTTCAGCAGGTCCGGACGAGCCATGACGATGCCGCAACGCAAGCCGGCCATGCCGTAAATCTTGGAGAAGGTCCGCAGAATGATGACGTCCTTATCCTGCGCGACCAGATTTACGCACGTGTTCTCTTCTTTTCCGGCAAAGTGAATGTAGGCTTCGTCAATCACGACCACCGATCCGGCAGGCTTGTTGGCCACCAGCCACTCGATGTCCTCTTTCTTGGTCATCGAGCCGGTCGGATTGTTGGGGTTGCAGATGTAAATGAGGCCGGCGTCTTTCACCGCGGCCATCGCTTTGACGTCGTGCGCGTAGTCCTTGGTTAGCGGGACGTTGACGGTCTTCGCGCCCAGGAACTTCGCGGCTTCATTACCGGCTTCATAACCCGGATCGGCGATGACGAAGGATTTGGTGGGTGAGCAGAACGATAGTACGGACTGCAACAGCGGAGCGCTCGATCCGTCGTGCACCTGCACATAGTTTTGCCGCACGCCTTCCTGCGACCCCAGCACTTCCTGCAACTCCGCCGGCAGATAGAACATATAACGTCCACCCTGCGAGAGCAGAGGAGTCATCACCTCCAGGGCTTCCTTGCAGGGCCCCAGCGGATTCTCGTTGTTATCGATCTTTACCGCGCCGGGCGGCAGTTTGCGATCGTCGATGGCCACCTGGGCCATGGCGAACTCGCCGGAAAAGGGCAGCGCCGCGCCGCCTGCGAGCAGCGTCGCGATGCGCCCGAAACTCCGCCGCGAAAAGCCGCGTGCCAGGAAATTATCTTGTTGCTCAGGTGTCAGAAGCACTCTTTTTCTCCTTGGGTGTCGACATGGACAGGGTTTTCAGAATCTATTGCGCCCGACAGGTGGCTATTAACCAGCCCGTCGGCGCCGAACCCGTGTCGGGCGGGAAACAACCGATATACGCGAATTAGCATAGCTCACACGATGGTGCAAGTCAACTATGCCGAACGGCGAACCGTTGGACCGTCCAGCACTTGCGCGTGACCTGCAGCCCCTGCACTTCATATCACCGAGGTCGTTAGCATTTCTAGTTTCCAGTTGACTTTCAAGAAATCTTACCGTAATGTCCCATTAATCAGGAATTCACCACGCTGATTGCATTGAGTCAAGGTCGCCCACGTCGTCGATCCGCGAATGCGGTCGGCATCCCCACTTTGGACCTTGCCTCGCATTCCGTTTTTCAATGTCTCGTTCCACAAGGGAGGCTTTATGTCCACAAACGTTAAGACAGCTTTGTTGCTTCTCGCCGCCATCCTGTTGGTAAGCATGGCATCCGCCCAATCGTTCGTGGGAGGAGTTCGCGGCTTGGTTCAGGACCCTGGCGGAGCAGTCATCGCCAGCGCGAACGTTTCAATGCGCAATGATGCCACCGGAACGATGCGCACTTCGACCAGCAATGCGCAAGGCGAATACGTTTTCTCCCAAGTGGAACCCGCCACCTACACTCTGGTGGTCGAAAGCCCCGGCTTTAAGAAGCTCGAACGCAGAGGCGTGGTTATCGGCACGCAGCAACAGCTCAATCTGGATCTGAAAATGGAACTCGGCGAAGTGAGCCAGAGCGTCGAGGTCACCTCAGCCGTTCCGTTGATCGAGAACGCGACCGCTTCCAACGGCCAGGTGCTCAACACGCAGCAGATCACGGATTTGCCGAACCTGGGCCGCAACACGTTCCTGATGTCGAAGCTGTCGAACAATGTGGTTCCCTCCGGACCTCCGCAGTGGAACCGGTTCCAGGACCAGATCGGTTCGTCCAACCTTTCGATCGGCGGCGGCCCGATTCGCGGGAACAATTATCTGATCGACGGCGTGCCGATCACCAGCTCGCAGAATCTGGCGATCATCATCCCCAGCCAGAGCGCCGTGCAGGAAATGAAGCTTCAGGAAAACACTTACGACGCGAGCATGGGCCGCACCGCCGGCGGCGTATTCAACACACTCATTTCCAGCGGAACGAATAGCATCCATGGCGAACTGCTGGGCTATTTGCGAACCACGGACTTGACCGCGAATAACTACTTCAACAACGCGGCGAACATCGTGCGGCCGGATGAGAAGTGGGAAAACTGGGCCTCCAACCTGGGCGGACCAGTGGTGATCCCGAAACTCTATAACGGCAGGAACAAGACGTTCTTCTTCGTCGCGACCGAAGGATATCTCGAGGGACAGCCGGCGTCAGGCAGCTACGCGGTTCCAACGGCAGCCGAACTGGGTGGGGATTTCTCCAAGGCCGGTAAAGTGATCTACGATCCCCTCAGCGGCCGCCCCTGCCAGCCGACTGACAATTGTCCAGCCGGGGCGACCGTGATCCGGACCCCGTTTGGAAGCAATGTCATCAACCCACAGCAAATCAACAAAGTCGGGCAGGCGATTCTCCGGTACCTGCCGTCGCCGAACTTCAATCTCAGTTCCCCGATCGGCAACAAGAATTTTCAAGGGACGGATTCTCTTCTGAATCACGCTGAAGAATTCGTCTACAAGCTGGAGCACGACCCCACCAATTGGCTGCGCTTCAACGGATCGTTCCTGTACTACAAAAGCCATGAGCCGGGCGGGAACACTCTGACCACGCTGCCGGGCAGCGGCTCCTATCTGCTGGACCGGCACGTTGACGCGACCGCTGTAAACGCGATCGTGACGCTGAATCCGACCACAGTTTTGACCGCGCGCTTCGGGTTCAATCGCTTCCCGAATATTTACAACTATGTCAGCCAGGGTTTCGATCAAACCAAGCTCGGTTTGCCGGCCAGCTACGTCAACGGCCAGCAGGTGCAGGAATTCCCCGGCATTACGCTCTCGCAATCGGGCAGCAGCTTCGGCGGCGGAACGCGCCAGAACATCGACTACTGGTCGCGAAACTTTTCGGTCAGTGCCTCGAAGTTCGCAGGTAAGCACAACATGACGTTCGGTTTCGATTATCGCCTGATTCACACCGACGGTATCCAGTTTCCGAGCGGTCCGGGAGCGTTCAGCTTCAACGGCATCTTCTCGCAGCAGTTCAACGCTGGAACCAACGGAACCGGCAGTGATATCGCCGACATTCTGCTAGGTTACCCGTCGTCGGGATCGGTCCAGACCAGCAGCCACGTCGCTTACTTCGTCAACTACTATTCGGGTTTCTTCCAGGACGATATTCGGGTGAATAACAAGCTGACCGTTAACGTCGGGCTTCGCTATGAGTACGAAAGCGGAGAAACCGAGAAGAACCAGAACATGCTGGTGGGCTTCAACCGGACCGCGTTGAATCCGATTCAGGCGAGCCTTCCCGCGGGTTCGGGCGTCCTGGCAAATGGACTCCCGCTGATTGCCGGGAATGGAAATCCGACCGCATGCTGCAATGCCCTCAAAGACAAGTTCGGTCCGCGCCTGGGCTTCGCGTATCAGATCAACGACAAGACCACGTTCCGCGGCGGTTGGGGCATGTTCTACGCGCCGGTGTACTTCGGTCTCGACAGCCAGTATTCTCCGGGCCTCGCCCAGACGACTACGTATCTGGCCAGTGCCGACGGAAATGCGACCCCAGCGGGCAGCCTGTACAATCCGTTTCCGAACGGCATCATTCAGCCGGCCACCATCCAGCAGGGCATCCTGCAACAGCTTGGAGGAACCACGACGTTTCCCGATCAGAGCCGCACGCAGGGCCGCGTCCAGCAGTTTTCGGCGGACATCCAGCGGCAGTTGCCCTGGGGTGTGGCGTTTGAAATCGGCTACATCGGGTCCCGATCCGTTCAGCTTCAGTACGGCTCGACGGGCACCACTTATCTTCAGATCAATCAGGTGCCGACGCAATATCTCTCCATGGGTTCGGCTCTGACGTCAAAGGTGGCGAATCCCTTCTACAAGCTCCCCAACGTGGGCGGAGTTCTCGCCGCTTCGACCGTCTCGCAAGCGCAATTGCTGATGCCATACCCGGAATATCAATTGGTCCAAGACGCGACCAACGGCGGCAAGGCGCAGTACGATTCGCTGATCATGAAGGCGCAGAAGCGAATGTCCAAGGGACTGACGTTCCTTTCCACCTTCACCTGGTCGAAGAACATGGACAACACCTTCGGCGCGGGCGGATCCAACTACTTCAACACGTATGCCGGCAGCACCCCGTCTTCGAATCCGCAGAACGTGTACAACCTGGCCGCCGAATGGGCCTATGGGGCGGGCACCACGCCGTGGCGCAGCACCGCTGGTTGGACCTACGAATTGCCGTTCGGCAAGGGCAAGCCGTGGCTGAATAACAACCAGGCTCTCAACTACGCGGTCGGCGGATGGTCATTGAACGGCACGATGATCGTTTCCTCGGGGTTCCCGCTGTTCGTGTATCAGGCCAATAACAATTCAGCGATCGGTGCGCAGGTGCAGCGCCCGAATGCTACAAGCGTCAGCCCGGCGGTCGGCGGCAGCCCTGAAGATCGGGTGCGTGGCTACATCAATCCCGCGGCGTTTTCGCTCGCCCCCGCGTATACGTTCGGAAACCTCGCCCGTAGCATCAACTATTTGGGACCCGGAATGGTGAACTGGGACCTCTCGCTGTTCAAGACCGTCACGATTCATGAGCGCTTCCATGCCCAGTTCCGCGCCGAGGCGTTGAACGCATTCAATACACCCGATTTCGCGAATCCCAACACGCAATTCCAGGGATTTGATAAGAACGGGAAGCTGGTGGGAAGCTTCGGACAACTGCTGTACCAGGCGAATCTGCCGAGAGAATTGCAACTCGGCATCCGGCTGTATTTCTAATTCCAGTTTCCGAGATGCGCGCTTTTGATTCATGTGCCACTCAACGTCCCGCCGCCTTATAAGCGCCACCTGGACAGCCCCATGCGTCAGCTTGGGGCTACGGGGCGCGCATAGCGATAGCCCCAAGCTGACGCATGGGGCTGAACCGAGGCGGGTTGGAAGCGACGTAATCACCGAAATTCAGTCGCTCCGTTCCTGCCCCACGTTTGGAAGCTTGCGTTACTTCCGGTAGACTCTTCTGAAGAGGACCTTCATGCACCGACTTCTGATTCTGGCCGCAGTGGCGGCCGCCATTGCCTCGGAACCCATTGCGTCCGCCCAGTGGAAACCCAAAGATACCGAATGGCCCAGCTACAACGCGGACACCATGGGATCGCGTTACCGGCCGCTCGACCAGATCAACGCGTCGAACTTCAGCAAACTCGAAGTCGCCTGGCGATTCAAGACCGACAGCATCGGCAATCGACCCGAGTTTAAGCTCGAAGGCACCCCGTTGATGGTGAACGGCGTGGTCTATGCTACGGCCGGATCGCGCCGCGCGGCGATCGCACTGGATGCGGTTACAGGCGAGCTGTTGTGGGTCCACGGCGAACATGAAGGCGAGCGCGGCGCGGCCTCCGTCCGCCAGCTTTCCGGACGTGGGCTCGCGTATTGGTCGGATGGAAAAGAAGAACGGATTCTCTACACCACGCCCGGCTATCGTCTGGTCTGCCTGAACGCGAAGAACGGCCAGTATTGCCCGTCCTTCGGCAGCAGCGGCATCGTGGACCTGAAGGAACAGATGGACCAGGAGATTTCGGCCTGGAACGCGAAAGGCCAGTGGGTCTCGAATCTGACTGAGGGCGAGGTCGGCATCCAGTCGGCGCCGATCGTCGGCGGCAACACCATCCTCATCGGCGCGGCATTCCGCGAAGGTATGACTCCGCACAGCATGCGCAACAACAAGGGATACGTGCGCGGCTTCGACGTACGCACCGGCAAGCGTTTGTGGATCTTCCACACCATTCCCAAGAAGGGCGAGGCCGGTTACGATACGTGGGAAAACGGATCGGCCGAATACACCGGCAACACCGGCATGTGGACCCAGCCCAGTATCGATAACGAACTCGGTCTGGCATATCTGCCCATCGAAACTCCCACGGGCGACTACTATGGCGGGCATCGGCCCGGCAACAATCTATACGGCGAGGCTTTGGTCTGCGTCGATCTGAAGACCGGCGCGAAGAAGTGGCACTACCAGTTGGTGCACCATCCGCTGTGGGACATGGATATTTCGTCCACACCGCTTCTGATGAACATCAACGTGAACGGCAAGGCGATCAAAGCAGTGGCACAGCCGACGAAACAGGGATTCCTGTATGTGTTCGATCGCGTCAGCGGGGAGCCGGTGTGGCCCATCAACGAAAAGCCGGTGGAAGTTGGCAATGTGCCCGGCGAGTGGTATTCGAAGACGCAGCCGTTCCCGTCCAAGCCTCCGATTTACAGCCGCAACGGAGTGCTCGAATCGGACATCATCGATTTCACGCCCGATCTGCATCGTCAGGGCATGGAGATCGTGAGCAAGTATAAAATCGGCCCCGTATTCACGCCGCCGGCGCTCAGCACCATCGGTGGTCCGCTTTCCACTCTCACGCTCGGAACCGCCAGCGGAGGCACCAACTGGCCGGGCGCGTCGTTCGATCCGGAAACCCACATTGTGTACGCTTTCGCTTGCAACGCTTGTCTGACGCCGATTGGCGTGGTCCCATCCAAGCCTGAAATTTCGGATATGAAGTACGTGATGGGCATGGCCGGACGCGAATTGACCATCGCGCGCGGTCCTGGCGAAAACGCCGGCGCCGATTCCCCCAAGCAGCCGCCGCCGGATCCAAAGGCGATGGCTGCTGCGATGGCAGCCTACACCGCCCTCAATGTTCAGGGATTGCCGCTGATCAAGCCGCCGTACGGGACCATTTCGGCGATCAATCTGGATCGCGGCGATATCCAGTGGCAGACACCGCACGGCGATACGCCGGATGCCATCCGCAATAATCCCGCGCTCAAGGGAATGAACGTCGCGAAGCTCGGGCAGATGACCTATAACGTCGGTACCTTGGTCACCAAGTCCCTGGTGATCGCCGGCGACGGAGTGGTCACCTCGACACAGGATCATCCGCGCGGCGCGATGCTGCGCGCATATGACAAGGCGAACGGCAAGGAAGTCGGCGCCGTGTTCATGAAAGCTCCGCAGAGCGGATCCCCGATGACCTATGCGATCAACGGGAAGCAGTACATCATCGTCGCCACCAGCGGAGGAAATGAGTCCGGCGAATACGTCGCGTTCACGCTGCCGGAGAGCGTAGAGCAAAAGCCCCCGACCGGCGGCAACGGCCGGCAACAATAGCTCGACGGCGGATCACAGGCTGAAGCCTGTGCCACCAATTTGTAGGGCCGTGTGGCACGAACTTTAGTCTGTGAGTCTTGCGAAGCCCGCGCCACACATATACGCTAAGATAAATCCATGAAGACCGCGATCATCGCAATCATTGGAATATCGATCATCGGCTTAACCATTTCGCGCGCTCAGGACGCGACCAAATCCGTTTGGGATGGCGTTTATAGTGACGATCAGGCCAAGCGAGGATCGGCGGTGTATGCCGAACAGTGCGCGTCCTGTCACGGCGATCAGCTCACCGGCGGCGAGATGGCCCCTCCACTGGCCGGTGGCGAGTTTCTTTCGAACTGGAACAGCCTGTCGGTGGGCGACCTTTTTGAACGCATCCGTACCGGCATGCCTCCGGCGCAACCTGGAAAGCTCGGCCGCGAAGCGAAGGCGGACATAGTCGCCTACATGCTCGCGTTCAACAAGTTCCCGGCCGGTGGAAAAGAAATGTCTTCCGCCACGGAGATGTTGAAGCAAATCCGTATTGACGCGCAAAAGCCAGAAAAGAAATAGCCCTTATACCCCCTTTCTAAAGTAGTACTACTCATCAGCCGATAAGTGTCTGATGAAGCTCAGACGGTCCTTTCTTCTCTTAGTCTTCGCCACTTTCACCGCGTTCGCGCAGCGGAAAGACCCGGCAGAGTACACCGCTCCGGCAACGCGCGACCTTAAGATCTCCGTCCAGGCGCCGAGCCGCGCATATGCGCTGCCTCGCCCCGCCGCGGTTGGACTCGGCGGCCTTTCGACGGAAGAGCGTGGAAAGCTCGGCACAGTGGGAGCGATGCGGCGCGTCGGCCTGCATCGAATCCTTCCGGAGAACGGGCTCACGCGTGGAACCTGGACCGCGTTGCCGGATGGACGCTCCATCTGGCGCGTCGCCATTCAATCCGACCAGGCGACAGGAATGCGCGTCGAGTTCACGAATTTCACCATCGGCGCAGGAAAGATGTGGATTCACACCGCGACCTCCATGGACGGTCCCTACACAGGACGCGGTCCCTATGGAAACGGCGAATTCTGGAGCGCCACCGTTGAAGGCGACTCCGCCATTATCGAATTTGAGCCGGAGAATCCGCTGCACAAAGGCGCGCTTCCGTTTCACGTGCATCGGATTTCGCACCAGGAATTCAGCGCCGCCGATGCGCTGCCCCCGCAGACGTTCGATCCCGCCGCTGCTTGCAATCTCGATGTGAACTGCTATAGCGACTGGCTGACCACCAAGAAATCGGTAGCGCACATTCAGTTCGAAGAAACGCAAGGAGTGGAACAGGGCACGTTCCTATGCTCCGGAGCCGTGGTGGGAACGCGCGACAACAGCTTCAAGCCGTATCTTCTGACCGCTGGCCATTGCATTCACGACGAGCCGGCTGCCCGGTCGCTCGAAACCTTCTGGGCCTACGAATCGACCGGCTGCAATCTGGGACCGCCCGCCAGCCGCGGCACGCTGAATTCGCAAAACGGAGGCCATCTGCTGGCATGGGCCACCATCCCACAAGGCGACTATAGCCTGGTCTTACTCCCGAACGTTCCCTCCGGAGTGGTGTTCGCCGGCTGGGACACCAACGATCTGAACGTGGGTGCTTCATTGACTGGGATTCATCATCCCGAAGGCTCGTACAAGCGAATTTCGTTCGGTCATTCCATCGCCAGCTTCGATGTGTTCGTGGGGGACGATTTCGCGCCCGGCGATCTGTATCATACGGTGGCTTGGGATGACGGATTGACGGAACCCGGATCCTCCGGATCGCCGCTGTTCAGCGGGCCCGGCGTGATCGTGGGCATGCTCACGTATGGACCAGCGGTTTCCGGCGCACAGCAATGTTCGACTGGCGGGCTGGGCGGATACGGAAAATTTTCCAACGCGTACCCGTTCCTGCAAGCGTATCTGGAAGATCTTCCTTCTTCACAGGTGACGCCCTCCCCCGCGAATCTGCAGTTCACGGGTCTGAATCATGCGATCACGGGAACCGCGACGCAGACGGTCACGCTGGCAGTAGCGTCCTCCGCGGGAGTCGCGTGGTCGGCACGCGCCGATGCACCTTGGGTCCATATTTCACAGACTTCCGGACCGGTTTCCGCGACCGGACCTGCGAAATTCAACGTGAGCGTCGATCCGAAATACTTCCTCACGTCGGATACTTTCACCTCCACCATCACTCTCCTTTCGGGCGCCGCGCCGCCGGTGTTTGTGAACGTTTCGGTCAACATGAAGATCGATATCTCTAACGTGACGGTAACGGCAGCGCCGAATCCGGTGCCGCAAACCGGAACGTCTTGGGCGTTGACGCTGAATCTGCAGGAGACCGCGGGCGCTGCCACCACGCTGACCGGGTTGAAGATCGACGGCGTGGACTATAGCGCCAACATTCCTGTGTGGTTCGGGTCCGCGAATCTTTCCGCGAACGGTTTGCTCAGCGGCGTCATCCATACAACTGGCCTGTACACTCCGGTGACGAAGTACTTCGAGTTCTTCGGAAAAGACGCCGGCAGCGGGCAAACGTGGTATCGCCTGGTCACGGTGACGTTCACGAACTAGAGAATTTCCGGCATGCTATCAGGGACTTGGCGCAACGGCTCAGGCTCGCCCGCGCGAACGTTTTCGATCATGAGGCATGAAGAAATACATCCGCGAAATGCTCAACGATCTGCGGCGCAAGAACAGTAAGGACTTCATTCCTCCGATTCCCAAGCCATCGACGGCAGCACCCGTGAACGAGAATGCATCCGTGCCCACGGACTTGGAGAATCAGGAATTGTCGGACGATCCGTTGGAGCGCGTGCGGCAACTCGATTTTCAGGCGCAGCAATCGGAAGAGCGGCAAAACAGCTAGTGGGGCAGGTCCCCGACCTGCCAAAAGAACCCTACGACGCCGGTGAATCCTTGCCCAGCAGCACCGCATGACGCGCACCAGTGGCGGACGGCAGATTGCCCGGACGGCGCTGGATAAATTCGTAGGCGAGAATCGCGAAAGCGATGGCTTCCTTGGCATCCGGGTCGATGCCGTGATCGGCCGTGGTGGCGATGGCCAAGGCCGGGAGAAGCTCACGCAGCCGGCGCATCAGGTAGCGATTGTGGACGCCGCCTCCAGATGCAATCACTTCGCGAGTGTCCCTATGAGTCGCGATTCCCGCGGCAATGGTTCGCGCTGTCAGCTCGGTTGCCGTGGCGATGAGATCGGCGAGCGGAAGTCCGCTGCCGATCAGGCCGCTGACGAATTCGCGGCCGAATTGTTCCCGTCCGCAGGCTTTGGGAGGGTCCAGCGCGAAGTAGGGATTACTCAACATCGAATCGAGCAGACGGCGGTTGACCTTTCCGCGCCGTGCGATGCGGCCGTCTCGATCGAAGGTCTGGCGGCCGTGCGTATGATGCGCGACCAGCGCGTCGATGACGATGTTTCCTGGTCCGGTATCAAATGCGATTACATCTTCGCGCTCCGCGCCAGCCGGGATCACGGTGATGTTCGCGATGCCGCCAATGTTCAGCGCCACGCGTCCAATGGTACGGTGACGGAACAGGAGGAAATCGACATTAGGCACCAGCGGCGCGCCTTTGCCGCCGGCGGCGATATCACGTTCGCGAAAATTCGAGATGGTCCACAAGCCGGTTCGCTCCGCGACAATAGCGGCCTCTCCGATTTGCAGCGTGCTGGCGACGCGGTGGCCAAGATATTCGACCGGGTCGGCTTCGTGAAAGATGGTTTGGCCGTGCATACCGGCGATCACGATGGAATCGAGCGGCACTCGTCCACGGCGGCAAGTATGGATGATCGCGCTAGCGTAAAGTTCTCCCAACAAGAAGTTGAGCCGCGCGATGGTCGCCGTATGGGTCATCGAATTGGACACGGAGAGAATCGCTTCACGAACCAGCTTCGGATAAGGAGTGGTGTGGAAGGCCAGCGGTTTTACACGCACGCCTGCTCGTTTGCGCGAGATATCGACGATGGCGACGTCGATCCCGTCGAGCGACGTTCCGCTCATGATGCCGGCGACTCTCAATTCTTCAATTCCTTTTGAAGAGCCGCCAAAAGTTGAAGCGCTTCAATGGGCCGCAGATTATCGAGATTCAAATCGCGAATGCGATCCGCGAGCTCGTGGTTGACGGGTTCGAACATGCGGATTTGCACGGGAGCCGCTCTGGGGACGAAATCCTCGTGATGCGCCAGAATCTGGCGGGCGCGCTCAATCACGCTCATCGGCAATGCCGCGAGCCGCGCGACTTCGATCCCGTAACTGCGATCGGCTGCGCCGGGCTCGACGCGGCGGAGAAAAAGGATCTGGTCGCCGGACTCTTTGACGGAGACGTGAAGATTGCGGACGCCTTCAAGCTGATCCGCAAGCTCGGTCAGCTCGTGATAGTGCGTGGCGAACAGCGTTATGGCGCGAATATTCCGGTGGATGTGTTCGACCACGGCCCACGCCAGCGCCAGACCATCGTAGGTCGAAGTGCCGCGGCCGATCTCGTCGAGCACGATCAAGCTGCGCGATGTGGCGGTGTTCAGGATCACCGCGGTTTCGGTCATTTCGACCATAAACGTGGATCGGCCGCGCGCGAGATTATCCGCAGCGCCGATTCGGGTGAACACCCGATCCACAATCGGGACCAGAGCCGAATCCGCCGGAACAAAAGAACCTAACTGCGCGAGAATCGCGAGCAGCGCCGCTTGCCGCAGGTAGGTCGACTTGCCGCCCATGTTCGGCCCCGTGATCACCGCGATGAATTCGGTTTCGGGGTGGAAATACAGATCGTTGGGAATGAAGCGCTGGGCGTCTTTTTCGGTCAATTTCTCGATCACGGGATGGCGGCCAGCGGTTACCGACATTTCGCCGGAGTGAGAAAATCGCGGACGCGTATACCGATTTTCGACGGCGATCTCGGCCAGCGCCAGTGTGACGTCGAGCTCGGCAACTGCAGCCGCCGTAGCCTTGATGCGCGCGGCGTGCGATGCCGATACCGCGCGAAGCTGTTCGAACACTTCGCGCTCGATGGCCAGGATTTTTTCCTCGGCTTCCAGAATTTTGGTTTCCAGTTCCTTCAATTCAGGTGTAGTGAACCGTTCCGCATTGACCAGCGTCTGCTTGCGCTCGTAATCGGTGGCGGCCAGATGAAGATTCGCCTTGGAGATTTCGATGTAGTATCCGAAAACGTTGTTGAAGCGGACTTTCAGCGACGCGATCCCCGTCCGCGCTCGCTCGCGCTGCTCGATTTGCGCGATATAGGTGCGGCTGTTGCGGCTGATGTCGCGTAACTCGTCCAGGCGTGGATCGAAGCCGTCGCGAATCGCGCCACCGTCGTTCAGATTCACAGGCGGCTCGTCGGCCAGCGCGGCAAGAACGCGGTCGCGAACTTCTTCCACTTCATCCAGACGCGACTGAATGTCGCGGAGCCGCGGCGACTGCGTGGGCTGCCGCTTCAAATCCGGAATCACGGCGAGAGAACCCGCCAGCGCCGCAAGATCACGAGGACCGGCGCTGGAAAGCGTGACTTTCGCGAGCAGGCGCTCCAGGTCGAGAATCGACGCGAGAATCTTGCCAAACTCGGCGCGAAGCATCAGATTGCCATGCAACTCTTCGAGCGCATCCAGACGAGCCTCGATTTCGGCGAGATCGATGGACGGAGCAAGCAGGCGTCGCCGCAACATCCGTCCGCCCATGCCGGTGCGCGTGCGGTCGAGGACGTTCAACAGAGTCGATTCTTTGGATTCCCCGGCAAACAGCGGCTCCACCAGTTCCAAGTTGCGAATTGTTGTAGCATCCAGCACCAGCGCGTCGGCGCGATCGTAAAACGCGGGACGCTCCAGATGATCGAGCGCGGAGCGCTGCGTTTCGCGAAGATAGTGCAGAATCGCGGCGGCGGCGCCGGTCGCCAGCGGCCGGCCTTCCAGTCCGCAGCCATCCAACGCGAGCAGGTGAAAATGATCGCACAAGCTGCGCGCCGCATAGTCGGCTCCGAAGATCCAAGGCTCGACGTCGGTCCGCAGGCACGGCACTTCGGACGTCGCGCCAGTGGGAACCAACGCTTCGCGAGGCGTCAAGGCTTCGAGCGCTGGAGTCAGTTCGGCAAGGTCGACTTCAGTAGCGCGGAATTCCCCCGTGGAAACGTCCACGTGCGCGATCCCGGCGCGAGTACGATCGGCGAAAACAGCGGCAAGAAAATTGTTCTCATGCGACCGGGCAGTCATAGCGGTGCCGGGAGTGACCACGCGTGTCACTTCGCGCCGCACTAGTTTTTTCGCGAAACGCGGGTCCTCGGTCTGATCGCAGATGGCCACTCGGTAGCCCTTCTGAATCAAGCGCGCAATGTAGTTTTCGGCAGCGTGAAACGGAACGCCGCACATCGGAACCGGCTGGCCTTTTTCCTTGTTACGGGCGGTGAGTGTAATTTCAAGCTCGCGCGCCGCGATGACGGCGTCGTCGAAAAACAACTCGTAGAAATCGCCGAGGCGGAACAGCAACAGCGCGTTGGGAAACTGTTGTTTGATCCCGTGGTATTGCCGCATCAGCGGCGTCGAAGGCTCACCGGACATGAACTCACATTATGACTGACGGGTCGAGCCGGAGACCAGAACTCGATTATTCGGAGCGCAGTGTGCGAGCTGGATCGATACTGCTTCCCTGCCACGCAGGACCGACGGCAGCCGCGCAGGCGCAGATCATCAGGATCAGCGTCGCGCCGCCGAGGATTTTGAGATCGTAACTTTGCACGCCGTAGAGTTGATCGGCCAACACTCGTCCCGCCGCCAGCGCGCCCGCGATCCCGATCGCCAATCCAACACCTGCCTGCCCCAATGCGCCGCGCAGGATCAGACCAAGAATGTCGCTTCGGTTCGCGCCTAGCGCGCCGCGGATTCCGATCTCATTAGTTCTTTGTGCGACCGAATAAGCCGTGATTCCGTAAAGCCCTACCGAGGCGACCGCAAGCGCGAGCAGTCCGAACAATTCCGCGAGACGGGCAATCAGCCGTTCGTGACTAAGAAGATTTCCAAGTTGTTCATCCAGGCTCGCGAGGCCGAGCATGGTCAGGTTCGGATCGATTTCCGAAAGGGTCTGCTTCAGCTTGGGGCTCAAGCCGGTGGCCGCTCCGGTCACGTGCAGCTCGATGTTGCCGATCAAATTGGAACGGGACTTTCCAGTGTCGGACCATTCCGCCGGCCACATCTGGAGCAGCGGCAAAAAGAACATGGGCGGAGCCGGTTGGCGCGGGTTGCGGAATCGAATATTTTCCACCACGCCGACGATCTGGTAGTCGGCGCGATGTGGCGCGTCGCCCAGCCCGAAGCGCTTGCCGATGGGGTCCTCCTTCGGGAATATGCGATCGACGAAGGCCTGATTGACTACCGCAACGTGCGTGGAATCGGGAGCATCGCGCTGGTCGAACATGCGCCCGTGCAGGATTCGGGACCCGATGGTCTCGAAGAATTCCGGGCTCACCCGATCCCAGGATGGCGAATAAATCTGTCCGGGCCGCTCTTCCACGCTGACGCCGGATTGCCAGTTATTTCCTTCCATCGGACTATACAGCGAGAGGCTGGCGTTGCGAACTCCAGGAATTTCTTTCATTCGCCGCTCGATTTCCGTGTAGATCGCGCCCAGCTTAGTCGGCGAGTATCCTCCGAATCCGGCGTGAACGTTGATCACCAGGCGTCCTTCGCTTTGATAGCCGAACTGCTGATCGGTCAGATTCCGCAAAGTCTGCAGCATGAGACCGGCGCCGGCGATCAGAACCATGGAGAGTGCTGTCTGGACGACGACCAGCGATTTTTGCGCCAGCGTAACGCGATTCCCTGTAGATCGTCCCGCACCGCGTAGCGCCGAGGCTGGATCGGCGCGCGAGCCCGACCATGCGGGCGCGATTCCGAAAACGACTCCAGTGACCAGAGACAAGAAAAACGCGAATCCGAGGACCAGCAGCGACGGCGTCGAGTCGATGGGCAAGGAGGCCGCGGTACCGAACGCAAGGCGGATCAGAAATCCGGTCAATTCGGTGGCGACCAGCAACCCCGCGCCGCCTCCGGCAATCGCCAGCGCCAGACTCTCGATCAAGGCGAGCCGGACAAGTCGCGCGCGAGATGCACCCAATGCCATGCGGACGGCCATTTCGCCGCTGCGTCCCGCTCCACGCGCAAGCTGAAGATTCGCGAGATTGGCGCAGGCGACCAGCAGAACCAGCCCGGTCACCGCGATCAGTAATCGCAAATCGCGAGCATAGTTTTCCCGCATGCTGGCAATTCCGGCGCCCCCGGGAGCGAGCGAGATGTGTTGCTTCAAAAAAGCCGGCCGGTCCGATTCCCTCCGCGGTGGATTATTCTCCGTCATCCATTGCATTAGTTCCGCGTTGACTTTCGCCTGGATGGCGGCGGGCTGCGCGCCGGGTTTGACGCGCCCGATGATGTACAGCCAATGACTGGTTTTCGCGTCATCCAGCAGCGCACTGGCTCCGTGAGCGATTGGTTCCACCGAGAGAGGCAGCCAAAAGTCCGGCGGGTTGGGACGCAGCGTATCTCCGAAAAAGCCTGGGGGCGCTATGCCAGCGATCGTCACGGGCGTGCCGTCTAGAATGAAGCTCCCGCCGATTACGGAAGGATCTCCGCCGTAGCGCCGCTGCCAAGCTGTGTAACTGAGGACCGCGACGGGAGCGGCGCCGCGTCGGTCGTCATCGGAATCGATCAGACGGCCGGCGAACGGTTTCAATCCGAACATAGAAAAATAATTGCCCGAGACAAATTGCTCCACCGAAGGCTCGGACACGGCATCCTTGCCGGGACGACGTGCACCGACTCTGGCAAGACCTGCCTGGAACGCGGCCATCTCCCCGAACTCAGGCGTGTGGTCGCGCAGGTAGCTGTACAGAGGATAGGAGAAGATCGAGAAGCGGCTCTGATAGCCGCCGATGACACAGCAATTATCTGAATCGCCTAGCCGGTAGAGCTGTTCCGGAGCCGCCACCGGCAGGGTCCGGAGCATTACCGCGTGAACCAGAGTGAAGATCGAGGTATTGGCTCCGATCCCCAACGCTAGCGTGAGGACAGCGGTGATCGTGAAGCCTTTGGTCTTGAATAATTGACGGAAAACCAGCCGGATATCGTGGAGCATATCGAGCTTGATACCGGGACATGATTCCGAAGGTTACTTGCCGGTCGGAGCTTCGCTGGCTCCCAGGCAGGGCGGTATCGAACAGTCAGCGATTGATCCCTCACTCTTGGCGGAGGGCTCGTAACGGATCGATGCGACTTGCCCGTCGTGCCGGTACAAAACTCGCGAAGAGCGCAGCCAGGATGAGAACCGGAATTGTGATGAGAAACGCCGACGGGCCCGTGGGTCCCATCCCCTCCACCAGACGCTGCATGACGCTCCCCGCCGCGATCGCAGCCGTAACGCCGACGACCACGCCAAGGAAAATCATCGCGAGGCTCTGCCGCAGCACCAGCCACAGGACCTCCTGAGCACTGGCCCCCAACGCCATCCGGACGCCGATTTCCGGGATGCGCTGGCTGGTTAAATATGCGAGCACACCATAAATTCCGATGCAGGCGAGCAGCAATGCCAAGCCGGCGAAGATCGCGAACAACAACACCAGGAAGCGTTGCCGGGCAAGGGAATCGCTGACCAGCCGCTCCATGGTGTAGACCTCGTAAAGGACCTGATCATTGGTGGCTCCGCGCACCGACTGCCGCAGCGATTCAACCGTGCGCAAGGGATCGGTATTGGTACGCACGGTGATGGACATGAGCTCGGACCAACGAGGCACCAGCCGATCCGGAACCTGCGCGAAGGGATAGTAGAGCTGCGCGCGCACCTTGGCCTGATCGTCTCCTGCCAGCCCCCAATACCGGACGTGGCCCACTACTCCGACTACGGTGGCGGGATCAGCGCCCAGATTGATCCACAGATGCTTTCCGATGGGATCCTGTCCGGGGAACGCCTGTTGCGCCATGACCTCATCGATCACGGCGACAGACCGCGATCCCAATCGGTCGTGCTCATCCAAGAAGCGGCCCTTGCGCAGCGGGATGTGCATGACTTTCAAATAGTCCGGCGTCACACTGGTGGCGAGCATCAACGGCTTTTGATTTTCCGGAACCGAAGCCGCGCTGGTCCCGTAGCCTTGTGCGTTATTGCCCTGTTGCATGGGGACGGTGTCGACGATCGCGGCGGCGAGCACTCCAGGCACTCGGACGGCACGATCCAGGATGTCCTGCCAAGCCGCACGGATCTGAGCGGGGCTCGCGAGCGTGGCGGGCGAAAGCGCCGCGCGAGCAGTCATCACATTGTGGACCTCTATGCCGGGATCGAGTGACGCCTGCCGTAACAGGGTGCGCCCAATCATTGCCGCGGAGACAAGCAGCACGACCGATAGCGCGATCTCGGAAATAACAAACGCCCCGTGCAGGCGGCGCGAGCTTCCGGTAACGGTTCGCGCTCCGGCGCGGAGCGTCTCGTCCAATCTGCGCGAGGGGGCACGAAGGGCCGGCGCCAATCCGAACAAAATACCGCTCAACACGGACACAGAGATCGCAAACAGCAGTACGCGCCAATCCAGTTGAATCTCGTGGGCGCGAGGCAAATCACCCGGCCAGAACTTTACAAACGGCCGCAATCCGATGGCGGCAAGGCTGATGCCCAGCACACCGCCGGCGAACCCCAGGACGACGCTTTCCGTCAGACATTGGCGGATCAATCTGCCTCGCCTGGCGCCCAGCGCCACGCGCATGGCAAGTTCCCGCTCGCGCGATACGGCGCGCGCCAAGAGCAAACTCGCGACGTTCGCGCAGGCAATCAACAGGACCAGGCTGACCGCACCCAGCAGCAACCAAAGCGTCGAACGGACGTCTTCCACTTCCAGACGAAGCGTCTCCGCCCCGAAGCCGCGGGCCTTATTCGTGTCCGGATACTGCCCCGCCAAATGGCCGCCGATCACTGCCAGTTCAGCTTGTGCCTGTCCGAGCGTCGCACGTTGCCGAAGACGTCCGAAACCGCGAACGGGATGCGCCACCCGACGCTGCATCCACGTTTGGGTATCCTGACCGATCGCCGTAAACGTACCGGCCTCCGTCCGATCAATCCGAAACTCCGGAGCCGCGACACCGACGACGGTGTAGCGCTTGCCGTCGAGGACCACCGCTGTTCCCAATACCGCCGGGGTCCCGCCGAATTTGCGTTGCCATAAGCTGTAGCCCAGGATGACGACCGGCGTGCCGCCTGGCTGGTCCTCCTCAGGCAAGAACGCCCGTCCCCGAAAAACCGGGACGCCCAGGACGGAAAACAGATTGGATGTAACCTCAAAGGCCGCCACACGCTCCGCGTCCCCGGGTTCGCTCAAGGTGCCCTCATTAAATAACGCGCCGGCAAGGTCGAGCGTGTGGCTTTCTCGTTGGCAATCCAGAAAGTCGGGATAGGACAGATTCTGTTTACCCCACAGGGCGGCGTTCCAGCCTTCCGTTTGGCCTTGCACTGACACGAGCCGGCTGGGTTCGGCATACGGCAGCGGCTTCAACAACACCCCGTTAACGACCGTGAACATCACCGTGGTCGCCCCGATGCCGAGGGCTAAAGTGGTCAGCGCGACGGCAGAAAATCCCGGCTTCTGACGGAGCATGCGAAGCGCGTAGCTCGCGTCCCGCCACAAGTCTTCCAGCCAGCGCGTGCCACGGGCATCGCGGCATTCTTCCTTCACTTGTTCCGGACCGCCGAGATTGAGTCGCGCCAATCGCCTCGCTTCCGCGGGAGTGTGGCCCCGCGCAATCAGATCGGACGTATGTTGCTCAAGATGGAAGCGCAGTTCCTTATCGAGTTGCGATTCCATTTGATTTCGATGCCACAAACGCTGCCACCAGGAAGCCATAAATTAGTCCGTCCTCAGGGTGATGGATGGATCTACTCTCGCCGCGCGCCATGCGGGAACCCAGCAGGCGATTCCCGACACGCCCGCCAGCAGCGCGATCACGCCGAGATATGTGACCGGATCGAGCCGCGAGATGCCGAACAACAGAGTGATCAGGGCTTGGCTGGCGATGACCGCTCCCGCGAGACCGATCGCGATGCCGAGCCCGGTAAGCGTCATCGCCTGGCGAATCACCAGCGCGACGATGTCGCCACGGGTCGCACCCAGCGCGGAGCGGACTCCGATCTCGCGCGTCCGTTCGGTAACGCTGCCGGAAAGAACGCCGTAGATGCCGGTCGCGGCGAGCGCCAGCGCCACGAGGCCGAACGCCTCGAACAGAATCAGCGCAAATCCACGCTCGGCGGCCGACGCAGCCACCAGCTGGTCCATGGTGGCGGCGCGCACGATCGGCTGATCCTTATCCACCGACCAGATGGCGTCTCGAATGGCCGGAGCCAGCGCCGCCGGGTCGCCGTGCGCGCGCACTACCAGCGTCAGCGGATTGTCGGCCCACAACCATTGCGCGGTCGCGACGTAGAATCCATTCGATTCGCTTACCGCCAAAGACGTCTGCTTGACGTCGCCCACCACGCCGACGATGACGTCCCACGGACGGTCGTTGTCGCCGCCGAAGCGAACGCGCTGACCGATGGGGTCCAGACCGCCGAACTTGCGCTTCGCGAAAGATTCGTTGATCAGAACCGGCCGCGCCGGGGCGGGGAGCATGTCGTGCGCGTCGAGCAGGCGTCCGCGGCGGAGCGGGATGCTCATGGTTTGAAAATATTCGGGTGTGACGGCGTAGCGATACGCGCGATGGTCGTCGTTGGGATCGTTGTCGTTTTCGAAATGGCCGCCAAAGACTTCATTCGAGGCATCGTCGCCCAACGGCAACACATTGGTGAAGGCCGCGCTCGCGACGCCGGCGACGTGATTCACAGCATCCAGCGCCTGCGCGAAGAAGCGGTGATAATCCTGGTCCTTCGGGTAGCGGCGCGGGCTGGAAACTTGCACTTGCATGGTGAGGACATGCGAGGCGTCGAACCCGGGTGCAATCGCGAAAAGATGCTGCAGGCTACGCAACAGCAATCCCGCACTCACCAGCAGGACCAGGGCGAGCCCGACCTCCGCGACAACTAAAGTGCGGCGCGTCAACTGATGACCGCCGGCGCTACGCCGCGAGCTTTGCTGCAGTCCGATGTGCAGTTCATCGCGCGAGGCGTGCAGCGCGGGAACCAGCCCGACCACCAGGCCGATCAGCGTGCTGACGCCTAAAGCGAACGCGAACACTGCGCCATCCACGCCGATCGCGCCGATTCTGGGCAGCTCCGGAGGACTGAGCGCCACCAACCCGCGCACACCGAGTTCCGCGATTACCATGCCCAGAAGGCCGCCGGCGAGCGAGAGCAGCAGACTCTCCGTGAGAAGTTGCCGTATCAGACGCGTTCGTCCCGCGCCAAGAGCGGCGCGCATCGCGAATTCGGCGCGCCGTTGAGCGCCGCGAGCGAGCAGCAGATTGGTGACATTCACGCAGGCGATCGCCAGCACCAGGAGAACGGCGCCGATCACCGCCAGCAGCGCGGGCTTGACTCCGCGCGTAACAGCGTCCTGCAACGAATCCACCATCAGCCCCAACTTCATGGACGCCCACGGCGGCCTGGAAAATTCCGGCGTGGGCGTGTGCGCGATCTGGTCGAGCTCGGCTCTGGCCTGATCCGTTCCCATGCCTGCCCGAACTCGCCCCACCATGCGCAGATGATGACCCCACTCCCGGCCCTGTTGCGGGAGCGTGGCGTCATACTGCAATAGCGACCAGATCTCCGTCGAGGGAGCCAGAACATTTTCGAATCCAGCCGGCATCACGCCCATGACGGTGTAGAGATTGTCGTTCAGCGTAATCTCGCGTCCCGCGATCGAGCGATCGGAGCCAAACTTCCCTCGCCACAACGAGTCGCTCAGGATGACCCGGTCGGGGCCATGGATCCGGTCGTCCGCTGGATCGAAGTCGCGTCCCAGCGCGGGTGCGACGCCGAGTGCGTGGAAGTAGTCCGCGGTGACGCGTTGTCCATCGAATCGCTCGGGCTCGGAGGGGCCGGTCATGGTCGGCTGCCACGGTTTGAACACCGCGATCGCTTCAAACGTACGGCTTCGCGCCGCCAATTCGCGATACGTCCCGAAGGCTTGATTGGCGCGCGCGCCGCCGGGGCCGGCGTACCAGATCATCATGACCCGTGAGGCGTGAGGATACGGCAGGGGCTCGAACAGAATCGGGTTCACCGCGCTGAAAATTGCCGTGCTCGCGCCGATGCCCAGCGCCAACGTAACGATGCTGACGGCCGCGAATCCTGGTTTCTGGCGCAAGGCGCGAAGCGCATAGCTCGCGTCATGCCACAGGTCCTCCAGCCAGCGGGCGCCGCGCGCGTCGCGACATTCTTCTTTCACCTGCTCCGGACCGCCGAGGTCGAGCCGCGCCAGTCGCCTGGCTTCCGCGGGCGTGTGGCCGCGCGCGATGAGTTCGGCCGTATGTTGCTCGAGATGGAAACGCAGCTCTTTTTCAAGCTGATCTTCCATCTGATTTCGACGCCGCAAACGATTCCACCAGGTCATTCGGCGCCCCCTTCGGAGAGGTCGAGGATCAGACCGACCGCGCCCGTCAAGCGCTGCCAGCTTGCGGTTTCCGTTTCGAGCTGCGCGCGGCCTTTGCGCGTCAAGCGGTAAAACTTCGCTTCACGCCCGGTCTCGGTTTCCTTCCAGTCGGCGGCCAAGAGTCCGCGGTTTTCGAGACGGTGTAACGCGGGGTAGAGCGATCCTTGTGGAACTTGGACGACGTCGCGAGAGACTTGCTGAAGACGTTGCGCGATCGCGTATCCGTGGACTGGACCGAGTGCGACCACCTTCAGGATCAACAAGTCGAGTGTGCCTTGCGGGAGATCGGATTTGGGCGTCATGAGGTATGCCTCGTTCTTCTACCTATAGCACATGTAGAAGCCAAAGGTATGGACGTGGAGGTGTCCTGACGGTAGGAAGAACGTGTTTGAACGCTCTATCGAGCGTTACGCGCTCCATTACTGTCGCGCCTCCCTTTCGAAATTTAGATTTGCGGCCGCAATCTTCCGTCAATTGGCCGCAACGGAACGGCATCGCCACAATCACGTGCGACTGCTCGCCACAAACTAACGCAGAAGGCGCTCGCTCATCGTCACACTAAAAGCTAGCTGCATGTCACGTTGCGATGGGAGAATCTCAGAGAACTTCGCC
>Ga0210400_10000415_pt1 | contig 48721 bp, 38 predicted proteins | sample IncBWH26MmetaG_FD_155456 | JGI IMG/M metagenome (GOLD analysis project Ga0210400, IMG submission 155456) | Forest soil microbial communities from Barre Woods Harvard Forest LTER site, Petersham, Massachusetts, United States - Inc-BW-H-26-M | ecosystem: Environmental > Terrestrial > Soil >... | reverse complement strand
GAAGTCCCCGCGCCCTTGTGGCTCTTCGAACTTCTTGGGCATCAGTCCATGAGCGCGAAAGCGCGCATCACCGGACGCAGCACGCCCCAAAGGATGGGATCGAAGCCCAGCGTGAGCGTGGCGCCGCGGCCCTCGGCATCCAGATGCAGGTTCGCCAGCAGGTCCGAGCTCACGGCCACCTCGCGGCTGGAGGGCGGCGTCTTGGACCAGGCGACGCCGTTGGGCGCGTCGAGCGCTTTCAGCGTGGCGCCTTCAGCGGCCGTGAGGTGCAGCACCAGGAGATCGCCGTGAAAGACCGGCACGCGCACCTCGATGAGCGAGCCTCGGGGCACTTGAGGCACGATCTCGAAGGCCGCACGGTAACCCAGGGATTCCGTGTCTGGATCCTCGCCCAGGAGAATCGCCTTCGTCTGCTCGTGGAGGCCCATGACGCCCGCATCACCCAGGTGCGCCACGGCGCGGAGGTGCGTGCCGCTCAGGCCGCCCACGCCCGACACCAGCTTGGGCACCAGGGACAGCACTTGCTCCACGGCGGGGCGGAGCTTCAGACGCTTCACATCCGCGGGCCAGGGGCCAAAGGGCAGCGGTTCGCCCTCGGCACCCTCAGGCCGCGCATCGAGGATGCGGCCATTGAAATCCTCCAGCAGCCCTTCCGGCGGCGTATCCGTGAGGATCACGGCGTCGATGCCCTCCAACAATTCCTTCGTGGGCGCGAAGAGGACGATGTCGCCCTCTTCTTCATCCCGCGTGAGGGCGGCCGTGGCCAGGGGCAGCACGGAAGCGTGAGGCTCCAACGCCCCCGCGAGTTCGCGCCCCAGAAGACCCTGGGCGCCGATGACGGCAAGTTTCAGCATGTGTCTTCCTTCAGACTCTTACGGCTTCTTCGTCGGCCGCCCGGTGATCCTTCAGCGCGGCCTTGACGGGGCCGGCCAGGAACTCCGAAACCTGCTCGGCGGCGCGACCCGTGAAGCGTTTCGCGTCCAGCAACTTCAGCAGCTCGGCCTCGTCCATGGCCCAGGCGGGATCGGCGGCGAGCAGGCTCAGCAGCTCGTTGCTGCGACCCTCCTGCTTGATGCGGCGGCCCGCTTCCAGCGCGGCCACGCGGAACTTCTCGTGGAGATCCTGGCGGTCGCCACCCCGCTTCACGGCTTCCATGAGCAGCACTTCGGCGGCCATGAAGGGCAGTTCGCCCATGAGACGCGCCTCGATCATCTTGGGATTCACCACGAGGCCCGTGGCCACATTGCGGAAGAGGACGAGGATGGCGTCCACCGCCAGCAGGCCTTGGGAGATGGTGAGGCGGCGATGCGCGCTGTCGTCCAGCGTGCGCTCCATCCACTGCGTGGCGCTGGTCTGGTAGCTCGATGGCATCAACCCCAGCACGAAGCGCGCGAGCGAGTTGATGCGCTCGCTGCGCATGGGATTGCGCTTGTAGGGCATGGCGGACGAGCCGATCTGTTTCGTCTCGAAGGGCTCTTCCACTTCCTTGAGGTGCTGCAGCAAGCGCAGGTCGCAGGCGAACTTGGAGGCCGAGGCCGCGATGCCGCAGAGCACCTGGCCGATGCGGTCCTCCAGCTTGCGCGTGGCCGTCTGGCCGCTGACAGGGATGGCCTCGAAACCCACCTTCGCGCAGAAGCGTTTCTCCAGCGCCGCCACCTTGGCGCCGTCACCGTTGAACAATTCCAGGAAACTGGCCTGGGTGCCCGTCGTGCCCTTGAGGCCCCGCACGGGCGTCGTCGCGATGATGTGGTCGAGATCGTCCAGGTCCAGAAGCAGATCCTGGAGCCAGAGCGTGGCGCGCTTGCCAACTGTCGTAGGTTGGGCCGGCTGGAAGTGCGTGAAGCCCAAGGTCGGCTGGTCCCTCCATTCCTCGGCGAACTTCGCCAGGGCCGCCATCACATCCAGCAGACGGCGGCGCAGCAGTTGGAGCGCCTCCTGGCAGATGAGCAGGTCCCCGTTGTCCGTGACGAAGCAGCTGGTGGCGCCGAGGTGGATGATGGGCCGCGCATGGGGGGCCTGATCGCCCCAGGCATGGATGGCAGCCATCACATCGTGGCGCAGGGCCGATTCGTGATGGGCGATGGCCTCCAGATCCACGGCGTCCTGGGTGGCCCGCAACTCGGCGATCTGCCCTTCGCTGACGGGCAGGCCCATCTCCCGCTCGCTCTCCGCCAGAGCGATCCAGAGCCGCCTCCAGACCCGCTGCCGGTAGAGGGGCGAGAGCAGGCGCACCATGGCCTTGCTGGCATAGCGGGTGGCCAGAGGATGCTCGAAGCGCTCCAGCTCCGGCAGGTCGGACGGGGGGAGGAAATTCGCCATGTCTCCATTGTGCCCGTTCCCCGAAAAGTCGCGTCACAATGGCGTTTTGGAGCTTTTCCGCCATGTACGAGCGTCTGCGCACCGCTGATCCCGCCGTGATGTCCGCTCTGGATGCCGAGATCGGCCGCCAGAAGCACCACCTGGAGCTGATCGCGTCCGAGAACTACGCCTCCGCCGCCGTCATGGAGGCCATGGGCTCCCACTTCACGAACAAGTACGCGGAGGGCTATCCCGGGCGCCGCTACTACGGCGGCTGCGTGAATGTGGATGTGGTGGAGAACCTGGCCCGCGACAGGGCCAAGGAGATTTTCGGCGCCGAACACGCCAATGTGCAGCCCCACAGCGGCGCCCAGGCCAACATGTCCGTCTATCTCGCGTCACTGAAGCCTGGCGACACGGTGCTGGGCCTGGACCTGGCCCACGGCGGCCACCTCACCCACGGGCACCCGCTCAACAGCTCGGGCATCCTCTATCACTTCGTGGGCTACCATGTGCGCCGCAAGGATGAGCGCGTGGACATGGATGAGGTCCGCCGCCTCGCACACGAGCACAAGCCCAGGATGATTGTGGCGGGCGCCTCGGCCTACCCGCGCACCTTCGACTTCGCCGCCTTCCGCGCCATCTGCGACGAAGTGGGCGCCATGCTCATGGTGGACATGGCCCACTTCGCGGGCCTCGTGGCCACGGGCCACCATCCCAGCCCTGTGCCCCACGCGGACTTCGTGACGACGACGACGCACAAGACCCTGCGCGGCCCCCGGGGCGGCCTCATCCTCTGCCGCGAGAAGTACGCCAAGGATCTCGACCGTGCCGTCTTCCCCGGCGTCCAGGGCGGGCCCCTCATGCATGTCATCGCCGCCAAAGCCGTGGCCTTCGGCGAGAACCTGAGGCCCGAGTTCAAGGCCTACAGCGGCCAGGTCATCAAGAACGCGCAGGCCCTCGCCACCGCGCTGGGCGCCAAGGGCTGGCGCATCGTCTCCGGCGGCACGGACAACCACCTCATGCTCGTGGATGTCTTTGCCCAAGGCATCCTCGGCAGCGAGGCGGAGAAGGCCCTGGATCTCGCCGGCCTCACCGTGAACAAGAACGGCATCCCCTTCGACCCCAACCCGCCCCTCAAGCCCAGCGGCATCCGCCTCGGCACCCCCGCCCTCACTACCCGTGGCATGAAGGAATCTGAGATGACGCTCATCGCCGGTTGGATTGATCGCACCCTCAAAGCCAAGGACGACCCAGCCGAGCTGGCAAAGATCCAGGGTGAGGTATTCGCGCTGAGCGCGAAGTTCGGGATTCCGGAATAATTCAGGGGGCACTGAGCTTCTGGATCACCCCATAGACACCGCGCACAGCTTCAGCCATGCGCGGGAAATTCAGTTGATCGGGCATATCCGCGCCTGTGTGATAGCGGGGATTCCGGTAGAAGGCTGTGTCCGTGAACATGATGGCGGGCAGACCTTCAGCCCAATAACTGCGGTGGTCAGAGAAATCGATGCCGGGAATGGACGACGGCGCGTTGATGGATTTTATGGACAGGCCGGTGGCTGCCCGGAACGCCGCTTTCACCTTGCGCACGAATAGGCCCTGGCCGACGGAACCCACCACCGCAAGGTAATCGCCGCGACTGCCATATAACATCGAAAGCCCCGGTAAGGGATAGTTCTGGCTGTCTCCGGTATCCGCGAAGGTCCCGATCATCTCCAGCACCAGCACAGCGCGGACCGGACGGCCCGAAGCCTTAAGGGCCTGTGCATGGCGGACGCTGCCCATGTCGGAGCTGCGGAAGAAAGGAGGCTCCTCCAGCGTGTAAGCAACCAGCTCTACCGGCTGCGCGGGCGGGTGAGCCTGAAGGAGCTTCGCAAGCGCGAGCAGCCCCGGCGATCCCGCTCGCATTGTCGTCCGCACCCGGATGCGCACCACAGGTGTCGTAGTGCGCTCCCACCACCGTGATCAAGCCCGTCGCAGGTCCAAAGTCGGCCACCACATTCCGGTAGCTTTTCCCCTGTACCCCGTAGATCTGGTCCTGAACTCTTGCGCCGCAGGCCTCGAAACGACCGTGAATCCAGGCGGCCACCGCGTCCAGCCCAGGCCGGTCGTTATAGACGCGCGACGCTCCAGCAAGATGGACCACATCGTCCTTCAAGCTGGATGGATCCACGGAGGGTGCAGGATCCGACGCCACAGTGCCAATGAGTGGCTGCACCATATAGATCACCGGCAGAGTGAAAAACAGGATCACGATGCCAAGTGCCATCACCTTTGGTTGGGCAAAAAAGGAACGCAGGCGGTTCAGCATCGAAGCTCCTGCTCCCAGCCTACCTTCGTGTCTTCGTGTCTTCGCGTCTTCGTGGTTTGCTTGTCTTCACATGGACGCCGACGGCCTCTTCATCTATGGCCCCCTCCGCGAAGGCGGGGCGCAGCACGCGTGGTTGAAACGCACGGGTTTCGAGGGACTCTGCGCGGCCTCCACTCCTGGGCGATTATTCCATTTGGCAGAGTTGAATGTGCCCGCGCTGGTGCCGGGCACCATTCCCGAGACGCTGCCGCCAGGGCCGGGCTGGGTGGCGGGTGAATTCGTGGGCTACGAGGACACCGAGGCATTGGAAGCGGCCGTGGACAATCTCGATGCGCTAGAGGGCGTGGCGGAGGAGCGCACGGAGCGCCGCCTACTGCCGGTGCTGTTGGAGGGCGGCCAAGTCTATAAGGCCTGGGCCTGGATCTTGCCCTCCGAGCACCTGCCACGCCTGGAACGGGAGGCGCTGGAGATCAAAGGCGGCGATTGGAAGGCCTATCTGTAGAAGCGGAAGAGGCGGATCAGGTATCTGATCCGCCCCTTCAAGACAGGAAGCCTCCTACTCCAGTTCCAGCTTCGGCTGCTGGCCGCTCTCATCCACGCCGGGTTCGGCGCCTTCTTCGTCCTCTTCCATGTCGAGGGCGTGGGCGGCGGCATCGATCTTGGCGATGCCCACGACCTTATCGCCGTCGGAGCCGCGGTTCATGAGCTTCACGCCCATCGCGGCGCGACCGGTCTTACGGACGCTGTCAGTGTCGAAGCGGATGGTCATGCCTTCCTGGGTGATGAGGAGGCAGCCTTCGCCGGGCTTCACCATCTTGAAGCCCACGACCTGGCCGTTGCGGACGCCGGCGCGGATGTTGATGACGCCGGAACCACCGCGGCCCTGGAGCCGGTAATCCTGGAGCAGGCTGCGCTTGCCGAAGCCCTTCTCGGTGACCGTGAGGAGCATGCCGTGTTCGGCGGTGCTCTCATCGGCCTCCACTCCTTCGGGGAGATCCGGCAGCGCGTCCGCCACTTCGAGATCCACGATGCGGTCGCCGCTGAGCAGCTTCATGCCGCGCACGCCCGTGGTGGCGCGGCCCGTGGCGCGGACATCCTCTTCGGGGAAGCGGATGGCCTTGCCCTGGGCGGAGGCGAGGATGATCTGCTGCTCGCCGCTGGAACGGCGCACGGCGATGAGCGCGTCGCCATCATCAATATTGAGGGCGATGAGGCCATTGGAACGGATGTTGGAATAGGCCGAGAGGCTCGTCTTCTTGATGGTGCCCTGGCCCGTGGCGAACACGAGGTACTCGCCCTCGGGGAACTCCCGGAGCGTGAGCAGGGTCACGACATTCTCGCCGTCCTTGAGGTTGACGAGGTTCTTGATGTGCTTGCCGCGGTTGGCGGCGCCGCTCTCGGGGATGTCGTAGACCTTCAGCGCGTAGACATAGCCGCGGTCCGTGAAGACCAGCAGGGTGTCGTGGGCTTTCGTGAGGAAGAGTTGCTCGACGAAGTCCTCGTCCTTCGTCTTCATGCCCACCTTGCCCTTGCCGCCCCGCTTCTGGCGGCGGTAGATGGCGAGGTCCGTGCGCTTGATGTAGCCGGCCTTGGAGAGCGTGACGACCATGGGGTCGTCGGGCACCACATCTTCCATGCGGATGTCGCCAGAGAAGGCCACGATCTCCGTCCGGCGGGCGTCGCCGAAGGCGCTGATCACCTGCTGCAACTCGTCCTTGATGACGCCAAGGAGGATCTTCTCGCTGCCGAGGATGGCCTTGAGGCGCTCGATGGTCTTTTCGAGCTCAGCCAGTTCGTCGAGAATCTTCTGGCGTTCCAGGCCCGTGAGGCGCTGCAGGCGCATATCCAGTATGGCCTGGGCCTGCTTGTCACTGAGGGCGAGGCTGGGGTCCTTCTTCACCGCGGCGGCCGTGGCGAAGGCACCGGCCATGAGGCCCGCCTTGGCTTCTTCCGGATTCTTCGCGGCGCGGATGAGCTTGATGACCGCGTCCAGATGATCCAGCGCGATCTTGAGGCCATGGAGGATGTGATGGCGCTCTTCGGCCTTGCGGAGCTGGAAGAGGGTGCGCCGCGTGACCACCTCGCGGCGGAAGCCCACGAACTCCTGGAGGATCTCGCGCAGCGTGCAGATGCGGGGCTGGCCGTTGACGATGCAGAGCAGCGTGATGGGGAAGCTGTTCTGCAGCTGGGTCTGTTGGTAGAGCTGGTTGAGCACGATGTCGCTCGGCTCGTTCTTCTTCAGCTCGATGACGAGGCGGATGCCCTCGCGGTCGCTCTCGTCGCGGATGTCGGAGATGCCATCCATCTTCTTTTCGCGCACCAGCTCGGCGATCTTCTCGATGGTCGTGGCCTTGTTCACCTGGTAGGGCAACTCGGTGAAGACGATCTGCTCCCGGTCCCCGGCTCGCTTGATCTGTTCCACATGGCCCTTGGCGCGCACCACGCACCGGCCGCGGCCCGTGCGGTAGGCGTCCAGCACACCCTCGATGCCGAGCATGAGCCCGCCGCCCGGGAAGTCGGGGGCGTGGACGAATTTCATCAACGCGGCCATGTCCGCTTCGGGATGATCGATGAGGTGGATGAGCGCCTCGCAGCACTCCTTGAGATTGTGCGGCGGGATGCTGGTGGCCATGCCCACGGCGATACCCTGGCTGCCGTTCACCAGCAGGCCCGGGAAACGGGCGGGCAGGACGAGGGGCTCCTCCTCGCTGCCGTCGTAGTTGGGGCCGAAGTCCACCGTCTCCTGGTCCAGGTCGGACATCAGCTCGTTGCTGATCTTGGAGAGGCGGGCCTCGGTGTAACGCATGGCCGCCGGGCGGTCGCCATCGATGGAGCCGAAGTTGCCCTGGCCGTCCACCAGCGGGTAGCGCATGGAGAAGGGCTGGGCTAGGCGCACCAGGGTGTCGTAGACAGGCGCGTCGCCATGGGGGTGGTACTTACCGATCACCTCACCAACGGTACGGGCGCTCTTGCGGTAGGCCCGGTTCCAGTCGTTGCCGCTGGCCTTCATCGCGTAGAGGACGCGGCGATGCACGGGCTTGAAGCCGTCCCGCACATCCGGCAACGCGCGGCCCACGATGACGCTCATCGCGTAGTCCAGATAGGACCGGCGCATTTCCTTTTCGATCTCGAGGGGCTCGATGCGATTCGTGGTCATTCAACTCTCATGTTCTACATGGAACAAAATCAAGAACTGCAATGGCTAAACCTAGGTGTCGATGTTCTCGGCCAGAAGGGCGTTGCTCTCGATAAACCGGCGCCGGGGTTCCACGGCATCACCCATGAGGATGGTGAAGATCTCATCGGCCTCCACCGCGTCGTCCACGCGCACCTGGAGCATGATGCGGCGCTCGGGGTCCATGGTGGTCTCCCAGAGCTGCTCGGGGTTCATCTCGCCAAGCCCTTTGTAGCGCTGCACATAGACACCACGCTTGCCCTCTTCGAGCACTGTGGCCAGCAGGTCTTCCGGGTTGGAGAAGCGCATCTCCTTTTGGAGGACGCTGGGGCCCTCGTCTTCATCGGTCTTATCGGCCTTTTCGACCTTCTCTGGCTTCGTGGTTTCCTTGACGCGGCGCAGGGTCAGTTCGCCCTCCATGAACGCTGCCAGTTCCTGGCGCAGCGCGGCCAAGCGGCGGAACTCGCCCCACTGGGCGACGAGGGCATCCAGCCAGAGGGTGATCGGCCGGCTCAGGTGCATGCGCAGGATCCGCACGCGCCACGCCGGGATGGCGGCCTCGCTCTCCACGATGTCGGTCGGGATCTGTTCCGCTTCGCACCGGCCGAGCTTGGCGGCCTCCAGGGCCTTGCCCAGCTCCTTCACCCCGTCCTCCTTGCCGAAACGGAGGGGATCCAGCCAGGCTCCATCCACAAGGAAGTCCACGAGGGGCTTGGCGTAGCCACGGCGGTCCAGCTTGGCGTAGATCTGTTGGACCTCGCCCCACTTCTTGATCTCGCGCACGAGCGCCGCGCCCCTGTGCTCTTCCTTGTTGGCGAGGGTGAGGCTCCAGCCGTCCAGGGCCTTCTGGAAGAGGAACTCCTCCAGCGCGCGCTCGTCCTTGAGGTACTTCTCGGTCTTGCCCTTCTTCACCTTGTAGAGGGGCGGCTGGGCGATGTAGAGGTAGCCGCGCTCCACGATCTCCGGCATCTGCCGGTAAAAGAAGGTGAGCAGCAGGGTGCGGATGTGGGAGCCGTCCACATCGGCGTCGGTCATCAGCACGATCTTGTGGTAGCGGAGATTCTCGACCTTGAACTCCTCCTTGCCGATGCCTGTGCCCAGAGCCTGGATGAGGATGCGGAGCTCGTTGTGGCCGAGGATCTTGTCGAAGCGCGCCTTCTCCACATTGAGCACCTTGCCCTTGAGGGGCAGGATGGCCTGGTTGGCGCGGTTGCGGCCCTGCTTGGCGGAGCCGCCGGCGGAATCGCCCTCGACGATGAAGATCTCGCTCAGCGCGGGGTCACGCTCCTGGCAGTCCGCCAGCTTGCCTGGCAGGCCGCCCCCGTCCAGCGCGCCTTTGCGGCGGGTGAGATCCCGTGCCTTGCGGGCGGCTTCGCGGGCGCGGGCGGCATCAATGGCCTTTTCGAGTATGGCCTTCGCCTCGCGGGGGTTCTCCTCGAAGAAGCTGGTGAGCTTCTCGTAGACGATGGTCTGGACGACGCCCTTGACCTCACTGGAGACGAGCTTGTCCTTGGTCTGGCTGGAGAACTTGGGATCGGGCACTTTCGCGGACAGCACCGCGGTGAGGCCTTCGCGCACATCCTCGCCTGACAGCGTCACTTTGGCCGACTTTAGCAGGTTGTTCTTCTCCGCGTACGTGTTGATGACCCGCGTCATGGCGGACCGGAAGCCCTCCAGGTGCGCGCCGCCGTCCCGGTTGCGGATGTTGTTCGTGAAGCAGTAGAGCGTCTCCTGATAGGAGTCGTTCCACTGGAGCGCCACCTCGACCGTCGTGTCCTGGTTCTCGCCGCGGATGTAGATGGGCGGCTTGTGGAGCGGCGTCTTGTTGCGGTTCAGGTTCTCCACGAAAGCGCCGATGCCGCCCGTGTTCATGAAGTCGTGGCTGTCGCCGCTGCGCTCGTCTGTGATGCGGATGTGAACGCCCTGGTTGAGGTAGCTGAGCTCGCGCAGGCGCTGGCTCAGCGTCTCGAAGGAGAAGTCGAGGACATTGTTGAAGATCTCGGTGTCGGGGAGGAACTTCACCCGGGTGCCGCGTTTCGCGGTGGGGCCAGCCACGGCCAGCGGCTTGTCCGCCTTGCCGCGCGTGAAGGTCATCGCGTGCTCCTTGCCGTCCTTCCAGACCGTCAACCAGAGCTTGCTGGAGAGCGCGTTCACGCAGGAGACGCCCACACCGTGGAGACCGCCGGACACTTTGTAGGCGTTCTTGCCCTCGGTGTTCGTGTTGTCGAACTTCCCGCCCGCGTGGAGGACGGTCATGATCACTTCCGCGGCGGAACGGCCCTCCTCCTTGTGGATGTCCACAGGGATGCCGCGGCCGTCATCCTCGACAGAACAGGAGCCGTCCGTGTGGAGGGTCACATCGATGCGCGAACAATGCCCCGCCAGGGCCTCGTCGATGGAGTTGTCCACCACCTCGTAGACCATGTGGTGCAGGCCGCTGCCATCGTCCGTGTCGCCGATGTACATGCCGGGCCGCTTCCTCACGGCCTCGAGATCCTTCAGGACGGTGATGTTGTCGGCGGTGTAGGTGTTATCGACTTCAGAGCTGGTGCGGGTCCGTGCGTCTTCCAATGTCAAATCTCGCGATGCGGCTTCGTGGTGGTGCGGGGAACCGGCGCGCTACACGCCGGCGGGTTGGGCGTAACGGACGGGCATGAGGATGTAGCGGAAGCTGAAGTCCTCGATGCTCGGGCTCATGAAGATGCCCTGGCCCACTTCGTCCTTGAACTGGTAGACCACTTCCTCGCCAGGCAGGCGGTCCAGCAGCTCGGTGAGGTAGTCGATGTTGAAGGCCAGCTCCACGGGCTTCTCCTCGCCCGAGAAGGTGAGGGTGCCGAAGTTCGTGCCCTCATCCGGGTGCTGGAACTGCACCTTGAGGTTGGGGAACTCGAAGGTGAGGCGGACATTCTTGTTGTAGTCATCCTTCTTCAGGCCCACGAAACGCAGGGTCTTTAGGAAACCTTCGCGGTCCACGATGACCTTGCGGGGCAGCTCGGCGGGCAAGACCTTCTCGTAGGCGGGGTAGTTGCCCGTGACCAGGCGGGTGCTGAATTTGAGGCCGGGCAGGTCCAGGAAGAGCGTCGTGCCATCCCAGGCCAGTTTCACATCGCCCTCATCGGAAAGGAGTGAGGGCAGCAGGTCCAGGGCGCGCTTGGGGACGATGAGGCGGATCTCATCTTTGAGCCGCGTTTCGAAGGGCACTTCAACGACGGCGAGACGGAATCCATCCGTGGACACCACGCGCACGGCCGTCTTTGTGAGATGCAGCAGCACTGCGGACAGAGTGGGTTTGGTGGCATCACGGCTCACAGCGAGCCCGCCGAGATGGATGGCCCGCTTCAGTTTCGCGGAAGGCAGCTGCACCACGGGAAGATCCGCCCCAGGCTGCGGCAGTTCAGGGAAGCCTTCTCCAGGTTGGAGGTTGTGCTCGGAGTTCATGCCCTTGGCGCGCAACCAGAGGCGGTGGCCCGCGTCAGGCACTTCAAGGGAGAGAATGCCTTCCGGGTAGACCCGCACCGTCTCGATGAACTTCTTGCCGGGGATGGCCACGGTCCATTCGCCCTGGCCCTCCACGGGGAGCGTGGCCTCGAAGGCCAGTTCCATGTCGGTGGCCTTAAGGGTCATCTCCTTCGGCCCCGCCTGCAGCAACAAATGCTGAAGGATAGGCAAGGTGACGCGCCTGTCGAGGGCGTGGCGGAGGATCCCCAGGGTGCGGTCAAGCCGTTCCTTAGAGATCTGAAGAGAAGGATTCATAGCTCACCTTGATGCTGATGAAGACCCCAAGGGATTGTGCATTCGGGCATCAAAGATCCATCTTATCGGAGTTTCGGTGATCTGGGATCCCTGTGGAGAGGCCTCGGACGGAGCGGATGCCGGAGCCGTTCCAGGATGCCGTCAGGCTTAATCCGCAAGAGCGGCCGGGGTAGCCCGGTGATGTCTGTGGAAAGCTTTCCAAGCGGTTTCTTTTCATTGGATGCTGTTGAGCAGGGCGTGGACAGTCTTGTGGAAATCGGAATCTTTCTGCATCCGGTCCTTCACCTTGTCCACGCTGTTCATCACCGTGCTGTGGTGCATGCTGAACGCCTTGCCGATCTCGGCGAGAGAAGCCTGCGCCAGCTCGCGGGCGAGATACATGGCGACCTGCCTCGGCAACAGGGCATCCGGCTTCCGGGACTTCTTCTTCATGAGGTCCATGAGGCTGATGCCGAAGGTTTCCGCCGTCAGCCGGTAGATCCGCTCCGGCGGGATGGCGGCGCCCGGCTCCTCGCCACTGGAGCCCTGGAAGGCGGCATGGGCCAGATCCAGGCTCACAGGCACGCCCATGAAGCTGGCCTGGTAGACCACCCGGGTGACAAGGCCTTCGAGATCGCGGACGCTGCCCTTGCCTTTATGGGCGATGAAGGTGAGGACATCGTCCGGAACATCTGGGAAATCCCGGAAATCCGGATCCTCCAACTTCCGTTTCAGGATGGCGAAGCGCGTCTCGAAATCCGGCGGCTGGATATCCGCGGTCAGACCCCACTTGAAGCGCGTGATGAGCCGGTCATGGACACCCTCCAGCTTCTGGGGCGGCTTATCCGAGGTGATGATGATCTGCTTCCCGTGCTGCAAGAGGTACTCGAGCACATAGAAAATCTCCTCCTGGGTGCGCTCCAGCTTGCCCAAGGTCTGCACATCATCGAGGAGGAGCACATCGTTCTGCTGGTACTTGCGGCGCAAGGGCTCCGTGTTCCGGCGCGCGATGGCGGCTGTCACCTCATGGAAGAACTGGTCCACCTTCAGGTAGGTGAGGCGCAGCCCAGGATCCTGCTCGCGGAGGGCGTGGCCGATGCCGATCATGAGATGGGTCTTGCCCAAGCCCGTGCCGCCATAGATGAAGAACGGGTTCATGGCCAGCGTGCCGCTGGAGCGGCCGTGGCTGTCCACCACAGCGCGCGCGGCCGCGAAAGCCAGCTGGCTGTTGGGGCCCACCACGAAGCGGTCCAGGGTGTAACGCTGGAAGAGGACGGGCAGCGGGGAACTCTGCGCTGGGCTTTCGGATTCCACCAAAGCCGACGCCCGGACTGGGGCCAGGGCGGGCGCGGATCCATCAACCAGGAAAGCCAGCCGCAACTCCTGGAGCCCCTCCTGGGAAAGGGTGTCGTTGAACTCCTCCACGAGCTGTTGTTCGATCCAGAGCTTGGTGGAGGGGCTGGGAACCCGCACCCAGAGCGTGGAGCCCTCCATCCGCAACGGCGCGCAAGGCGCGATCCATTCCTGGAAGCTGGCCTCCGACAGCCGCGAGGCCAAGCCTTGGCGGAGCCTGCCCCAGAGAGACTGGGGATCGGCAGCGGAGAGCTGGGGATCAGACATGCGACAGGCGCTCCAGCCGCGAAGACACGGCCCATGGAAGAAGGATTCTCACTCTAGCACTCCACCCGCGGCATCCCTCGCGCGAGATGTTGTCTTTACCCCTTGAGGAGTTGGGCTTAGACCGCTAGACTCGAAGGTTCGCCCGCCCACGGGCCGCCCACAGGTGGATCATGAAGCGCACCTTCCAGCCTAACAATCGCCGCCGCGCGAAGAACCATGGCTTCCTCTCCCGCATGAAGACGAAGAACGGCCGCCTGGTGCTGAAGCGCCGCCGCGCCAAGGGCCGCCACGTCCTGGCCCTCTGAGCGCCGTAGTCCCGTGGAATTCCGCGGGGCGTTCCGGGTGCTGCGGCGGGGCGACATCAGCGCGCCGCCGAGAGGGCTTCGTCCACTCCTGAGCCGCGACGCGGCCTTGGATGTGAGGAGCTTCCCTGGACCCTCGCAGCCCCTTGGCCCGCGCCTCCTCGTCAACGCACCCCGCCGCGCGGGTTCCGCAGTGGAGCGGAACCGCTTCCGACGCCGGGTGCGCATGGCGTTTCTGGCGCTGCTCCGGGACGAGGGGCTGCGAGCCGATCCTGGGCAAGTGGTGTGGGTGCGTCCAGGCTCCAGTGGTTGCGATCTCCCTTTTGACGATCTCCTGAGCCTGCTGCGGCGGGCCCTTTCACGCCCGGACACAGCATGAACAGCAGCCGCAACTTGCTCCTCTTCCTGGCGGGCGCAGCCGTCCTCTTCGGACTGCAGATCCTCCTCATGCGGCACTATGCGCCGAAGACGCCGCCCCAGCAGGCGGCGGCCGTCTCCAGCGGTGTGGCGCCACAGGTTGTCCAGACACTCCCTGCAGCGGTTTCGCCCGCTTCCACCACTTCTACGGAGGCCCGGAAATCTAGCCCATTGCACGAGGTGGAAGTCGCGGGACTGAAACTGTCCTTTGACGCCGCCAACGGCGCCCTGCGCCAAGCCATGTGGATGGATGGCACCCCCTTCTTCACGCCGGATTTCCCAGGCGTGGGCGGGGCCACGGCCACCTTTGACAAAGTGGAGGACCGGGCCGCCGCTGACGCCACTACGATCACTTTCTCCAATGGCGCGGGGGACCACCTCAGCTACCACATTCCCGCCGCCCACTTCGACAAGGGGGGCCGCGTGGTGGAGGTGGCCTACACCAGCGTCGCGGGCCGCGCCTTCATCCCTCTCACCCTGCCCGACCAGGACAAGGAAGCCGCCCACCTGGGCCGTGCCCTGAGTGTGGTGGATGGCAAACTCCACGATGTGGTCTGGACGGACATCTTGCACGACCCCTTCTTCAGCTTCGCGGGCGCCAAGCGCAAGGAGCTGCCCCCGGCCTCCACACGCCTAGGCGCGGATGCAGGCGTGGATCTCGCCGAGCGCAGCCAGCGGAATCACTACTTCGCGGCCCTCTGGGACCTGCCTTCAATGCCCGCCACCACCACCACCGGCTACAGCCTCGCGCCCGGCGCGGGCCTGGCCATGCGGCTCTACCTGGGGCCCCAGGAGAACGGCGATCTGAAGGCCTTCGACCCCGCCTACACCTCGATCCTCAACTTCGGCTTCTTCGGCTCGGTGGCGAAGCTCCTCTTCGTGGCCCTGAAAGCCATCCAGAAAGTGGTGCCGGACTGGGGCTGGGCCATCGTCATCTTCACCGTCCTGCTGCGGCTGCTGCTCTGGCCCTTGAACAGCAAGCAGATCATGAACATGCTCCGCATGAAGGACTTTGAGCCCCACCAGAAGGCGCTGCAGGAGAAGTACAAGAAGTTCGGCAGCGACATGGCCAAGAAGGCCGAGATGCAGAAGGAGCTCATGGAGCTCTACAAGAAGAACGGCCACAACCCCCTGGGCGGCTGCCTCCCCATGCTGGTGCAGATGCCCGTGCTCTTCGCCCTCTGGTCCATGCTCCTGAATGTCTACGACATCCACAAGGCGCCCTGGCACCCCACCTGGATCCACGACCTGAGCATGAAGGACCCCTACTACATCATCCCCGTGCTCATGGGCGCCTCCATGATCGTCCAGCAGATGCTCACCCCCACCACGGGCGTGGACCCCACCCAGCGGAAGATGATGATGTTCTTCATGCCGGTGTTCATGGTCTTCATCTTCGCCCAGACCCCGGCGGGCCTGACGCTCTACTACCTCATCTACAATCTCATGGGCCTCATCCAGACCTGGGCGGTGATGCGCTCCTACGAGTCCCAGCCCATCAAGGTGTGACCTTTCCATCCGCGAGGAAGCCATGAAGCGCGCGCATGTGAGCCTCGAAGCCGCTCCCACCCTCCTTGATGGATGGATGGGCCACCTGGGTCTGGCCGTGAAGGCCGCGGCCTCCCCCAGCGGAGATGAGCAGGCTTTCCCCAACCGCATCGAATTGCGGGGCGAGGATGCCTCCCTGTTGGGCGCCCAGAAGGGCCAGCCCCTCGACGCCCTCCAACACCTGCTCCAGGAGCGTGTGGGTGAGCACGAGGAATCCAAGCAACCCTTTCTGGACGCGGGCAGCCTGCGTTTGGCTCGCATGAAGGAGTTGAAGGTCATGGCTCGTTTCGGCGCGGAGCGCGCCCGGGAGCTGGGCCTCTACACTTTCGCGCCCCTCAGTCCTCGAGAGCGGCGCTGGGTGCATATGGAGATCTCCACTCTGGGCGGCTTCAACACGGAGAGCGAAGGCACTGGCCACTTCAAGGCCCTGAAGATCGTCCGGAAGTAGGCTGGAGGCGTGAGCGCCTCCGATCCCATCGCCGCACCCGCTACGCCATTGCTTCCAAGCGCGGTGGCCATCGTCCGCATCTCGGGCCAGGGTCTGGTCACCCTTCTCGAGCCATTGGTCCAGCTTCCCCCGCCACGCCAGGCTGGGCTGCGCCACCTCCGATGGGATGGGCTGGACGAGCGCGCGCTCGTGCTGCACTTCCCGGCCCCCCAGAGCTACACGGGGGAGGATGTGGTGGAACTCCAAATCCACGGCAACCCCCTTCTCGCCCGACGCCTCCTGGATCACCTGGGCACCCTCGGCATCCGGTTGGCGGAACCCGGCGAGTTCACCCGCCGCGCCCTCCTGAATGGGAAGCAGGGGCTCCTGGAGGCGGAGGCCCTTCGGGATCTCGTGGACGCCAGCACAGACCAGCAACTGAGGCAGGCCCAGGCCCGGCAGGGACGGTTGCCAGAGTGGTTGGGGTCGGCCCGTACCCGCCTCGCCCCTTGGGTGGCCCAAGCCGAGGCCGCCGTGGACTATGGGGAAGAGGAGGGCCTCAGTCTCGATCTGGATTCCCTAAAAAAAGAAGCTGAAGCACTTGGCGTCATGTTCCATGTGGAACAGGCTCGCGCCTCAGCTGCCCAGTGGCTCCGGGACGGGGTCCGGATCGCCCTTGTGGGGCGTCCCAACGCCGGCAAAAGCACTCTCTTCAACGCTCTGGCGGGGGAGGATCGCGCCATCGTGACCACACAACCCGGCACCACCCGGGATGTGCTGGAGGTCCGTACCGAGTGGCGCGGGCTCCCCCTCCTGCTCTTCGACACGGCCGGGGTGCGAGCCGCGGAGGAGGAGGCCGAGCGCCTGGGTGTGGCCCGCATTCGGGGGGTCTTGGACCGGGCGGACCTCATCCTCCACCTGGTACCAGTCATGGACGAAACTCCCTCCCCCCTGGTCCAGGACGCTTTTCAGGGTCTGGAGTCCCGTGTCCTGGAAGTGCGGACCCATTCCGATCTGGCCCCGGGCTTCGGACTCCGGGTGTCGGCGACCCTCGGTGATCTGGATGCCCTGGAGGGGGCCCTCAAGGAGCGTTTCTTGGGCGGGCAGGCCCCCGAAACCCTCCTCGGCGCCCTGGCCACAGCCCGCCAGATCAAGTTGCTGGATGCCCTTGTAGAGCAGGTGGGAACCATCAGGGACCTGCCTGAAGAAGCCCCGCCAGAACTCGCCGCCAGCCTTCTTCAGGGGGCCTGGAGCCTCCTCCTCCGGCTCACAGGCGAAGACCGGGCCGAGGCCTCCCTGGACGAACTCTTCAGCGGCTTCTGCCTGGGCAAATAGTCCCTACACTGGACCTTTGGAGACACCATGAAGCTGGGGTACGAGGCGGTCATCGGCCTGGAGGTCCATGTCCAGCTCAGCACCCGCTCCAAGATGTTCTGCGCTTGCCGGAATGAATACGGCGGCGCGCCGAACACCCGCACCTGCCCCATCTGTCTCGGTCTGCCTGGCGCCCTGCCGACTCTGAACCACGAAGCCGTGGCCATGGGACTCCGCTTGGCCGCCGCCCTGGCAGCTGAGGTGAGCCCCTCCAGCGCTTTCTACCGGAAGCAGTATTTCTACGCGGATCTGCCCAAGGGGTACCAGATCACCCAGGGGCCGGTCGCGCTGGTGGAGCACGGCAGCCTCTTCATTCCGGGTGATCCGGCTGTCCGCGGAACGGCGGATCCGGTCTCCGTGCGCATCGAACGGGCCCACCTGGAAGAGGATGCGGGCAAATCCAGCCATGGCGTCGAACCTGGCGTCTCCCAGGTGGACCTGAATCGCGCAGGCGTGCCCCTCCTCGAAATCGTGGGAGCCCCGGATCTGCGTAGTCCTCAGGAAGCCCATGACTGGTTCAAAGCCCTCCACCAGCTGGTCACTTGGATCGGCATCTGCGATGGGAACATGGAGGAAGGCTCGCTCCGGTGCGACGCCAATGTGAGCGTCCGCCGGGTGGGGGATGAGGCCTTTGGCACCCGGGTGGAGGTGAAGAACCTCAACTCCTTCCGGTTCGTGAGGCAGGCGCTCCAGTACGAGATCGAGCGGCATATCCAGGTTCTGGAAGCTGGGAAGGCCCTCAGTCCCGAGACCCGGGGTTACGACCCGGCCTCGGGGGAGACGCGGATCCAGCGGGCCAAGGAGGGGGCCATGGACTACCGGATCTTCCCGGAACCCGATCTGCCTCTTCTTGAGATCGCGGAGGCGGAGATCCAGGCTGCCCGGGCAGCCCTTCCCGAATTGCCGGAGGTCCGGCGCGCGCGGCTCCAGACCCTTCACGGGCTTGGGCCGGATGAGGTGGCCGCCCTCCTCCAGTCCCGGGCCTTCGCGGACTATTTCGAAGCCCTCGCCACCGCTTGCGGAGATGGGAAAGCGGCCGCCAGCTGGATGCTGGGCGAAGTGAGCCGCCTTCTGAACGCCTCAAGCCAACCCATTGAGTCCTTTGGTGCCAATCCGGAGCACCTCGGCGAACTCATCCGGCTGGTGCTGGACCGGACCCTGAGCTTGGGGACCGCCAAGGATGAAGTCCTTCCCGCTCTCCTGGCTGGAGAGGGCCGGGCGGCTGAGATCGTGGCCCGCAAAGGGCTGGTTCAGGTCCAGGACCGCGATGCCATCGCCAGCCTCGTCCAGGCGGTCCTCTCAGCCCACCCGGCGCAGGTGGCCCAGGTCCGGGCGGGGAAGGATACTCTCAGGGGGTTCCTCGTGGGCCAGGTGATGAAGGCCGGGCAGGGCAAAGTGGACGCCCGGGTGGTGAACGAGATCCTTGCCGAGGAGTTGTCCCGATGACCCAGCTGCCCCGCTCCCTGGAGGCCTATGTCAGCGGTGTGGGGCTCCTCTGTTCCCGCTGCGGCGCCAAGGTCGTGGACGCCATCCCCCCTCCCGACGGCGAGCGCTATCTCTGCCCCAGCTGCGCGGTCCCTATCCCCATCGCGGACGATGAACTGACCCGGGCCGCCCTTTCGGACCCGGCCGCCTTTGATGAACCGGCACCCACAGGCCCGACGGCCTGGCGGATGGTAGCCCTGCTGGGCATCGCCATCCTCGCCCTGGCGGGCGTGTTCTGGTTGCGCTGACGCTATTCTCCTTTCGCGGAGTCCTCCCATGAGCCAGCCCAAGCGCCCACAGTGGGGCCCCACCACCACGGCCATCCACGCCGGGCGGCGCCACAACCCCACCCGGGCCGTCACCACGCCTATCTTCCAGACCTCCGTCTTCGAGCTGGTGGAGAACCGGGAGGGGGCGGATTTCGCGGCCAGCATCGAACCTTCCACCTTCTACACCCGCTGGGGCAATCCCAATTTCGCAGAGGTGGAGGAGGTCATCGCGGCTTTGGAGGGGGCGGATCGGGCCCTGGTCACGAGTTCCGGGATGAGCGCCTTCGCGACGCTTCTGGAGGCCACCCTCCGGTCCGGAGACCATGTGGTGGCCCCCGCAGCCATCTACCTGGGCAGCGAGCAGCTGCTGCGGCGCTGGGAGGCCCGGCATGGCCTTGCCATCACCTGGGTCCACAACACCCTGGATCTGGCGGAATGGGAGGCGGCGCTCCAGCACAACACCCGGATGATCTGGGTGGAGACACCCTCGAATCCGACCTTGGCCATCACGGATCTGGCGGCCATCGCTGGCCTGGCCAAGGCCCGGGGCATCCTCACGGTGGCGGACAACACCTTCGCCAGCCCCATCCATACCCGTCCCCTGGAGCACGGTTTCGATGTGAGCGTCTCCAGCGCCACCAAGTACCTGGGTGGTCATTCGGATCTCACGGCGGGCGTCATCGCCGGATCCGAGTCGTTGGTGGTGGACTGCTGGCAGGTAGCCAAGGTCATGGGCCCCACCCTGGATCCCATGGCAGCCTGGCTGCTGCACCGGGGCCTCAAGACCCTGGCCCTGCGTGTGCGCCGCGCCGCGGATAACGCCCAGAGCCTGGCCCAATGGCTCCTTTGGCAGCCTCAGGTGAGCCGGTTGGACTATCCAGGGCTCCTGGACCACCCGGGCTTCGAGGTGGCCTCCCGCCAGATGGAAAAGGGCTTCGGGGCTATGCTCTGCTTCGAACTGCATGGGGGGCTGGAGGCCGGCCGCCGCTTCTGCGAGGCGTTGGAGATTATCACCCGCGGGGTGTCCCTTGGCGGCGTGGAGAGCCTAATCCAGCACCCAGCCTCCATGAGCCACCTCCGCACGGCTAATGAGGTGAAGGCCAAGCTGGGCATCAGCGATGGACTCCTCCGCTTCTCTGCGGGCATCGAGGACGGCGCGGATCTGCGGGCGGACCTGGAGCGGGGCTTCCAGGCCATGGTGAAGGAACGAGCCGTGTCGGGCTCCACCCGCTCCAAGGCGGAGGATCTCACTTGAAGCTCCTCCTCAACGGGGCCGAACGGGAGGCCCCAGCGCTAGCCACCGTGGCGGAACTCTCCACCTGGCTGGGCCTGCCCGATTTCGGGACGGCCATCGAGCTGAATGGTGCTGTTGTCCGCCGGGCCGAACACCCCGCGACCTCCCTGCGGGAGGGGGATCGCTTGGAGATCGTGAAGCTGGTGGGCGGCGGCTGATCAGTTCAGGGCAAGGTTGTAGGAGTAACTGCCCGCCGCGTGGCTTAAGGTATTGTCCGGGTTCGTCCGCACCCGGATGGCATAGGAGCCGGGGGCCAGCGTCGGGTTGAGGGTTCTCGCGTTACCGTAAGGGGAAGCGAAGTTGTAGGCCACGGGACCGTTGGGGCCGACGAGGTCCAGTTCGAAATCCTGCCCGCCCGTGGGGGTCAGAGTGATGGTCCGGGTGCCCGTGGAGCCCTGGGTGAACCGATAGAGCGCCGCGCCATTGCGGTCATAGGAGAGGGCGGCAGCCGCAGGCGTGGCCGGGGAAACCAGTGTGGCTCCGGTCACGGTGAAGGGAGCGGCCTCGTTCGTCCAGAGGGCGGATCCCGTGGAGAAGTAGGTGGCACTGGGATCCGCGACGCCCCAGGCGCCGAAGGCCGTCTGGCAGGCGGGCCACGAGCTGCCCACGGCCGCCCGCAGACCCACCAGGTAGGTGGGGTAGCAGCCCAGGGGAGAGCCGTTGTAGTCACCCACGAAATCCAGGCCGGAATTGGAAGTCAGCGTGGCGTTCCAGAGCGCTTGGAGTCCCGACTGGCCGCCGCCCAGCGCCTGCTTCCATATGGACCATAGGCTGCCGGCCACGCCATAGCGGGAGAATTCGCCCAGGTTGGCGGGCTGTGAGAGATCCTCGTTCTGGACCCGCAGCACGCCGCTGCCGTCCCGGTAGCTGTCCAGGATTTGGGGGTTGTTGCGGAAGGCGGCGGAGAGGAAATCCGCGTAGCCCGTGATGAAGGCTTGGGAGGGCTCGGCGGGCACGCCCAGGCTGATGAAGGGCACATTCTCCGTGTCCGCCCGCAGGTAGGAAAGGGCGCTGCTGCCATCCGCCTTGAAGGTGTAGGGTGCGAAGAGCAGGTGGGCATAGGTTTCGCCCAGGGTGCCGTCGTCCCACTCGTCCTGCTCGGTGTTGGGCGCCCCGCTGGCGTTGCCGAAGACGGCTGCTTGGAACAGTGCATGACCATTCTGGAGGATGAGGTTGTTGCTCGAATCCAGGACCACCTGAGGGTAGACGCGGTACTGGTCGCTGGAGAGGGAGCTGGTGGTCCAGTAGACGGCCAGGTTCGGCAGCGCCGCGACGGCCAGTCCCTTCATCCCCAGGGCGAAGGTGACACCCTGATCAGCGATGTTGAAGGCGCCCGCGATGCGGCTGGAATCATCCAACGCCAGGACATTCAAGGTGCCCGCGCTGGCGGTGAAGGCGTCGCTCGTCACATACCAGTCGGAAGTGCTGTTGTAGGCCGCTCCGTAGGAGGCATTCACGACCTCTCCCTGCATGAGGTCCGACCCGGACGAAGCGCCCGGGATCTGCCAGGCGGCGTAGACCACGGCATAGGCGGATTCGCCAGTAGGCACCTGGAATGTCCCCTGCGCGTTGCCATCCAGGAATCCCCCGGAGCCTGTCACCTGATGCGAGGTGTTGTCCCGGAACTCCACATAGCAGTACCGGGCCGGGAGCGTGGTCATGGAGTGACCACCCCCGGAATTCAGAACTTCCTTCTGGAAAGCGGCCCGGACGGTCACCGGGGAGGTTCCCCCGCTTGAACCGGAACCGGAGCCGTTGCAGGCCAGGAGCAGGCCCAGGAGGGCTGAAGAGATCAGGGCGAAGGCAGGCTTGCGCATGGCGGCTCCAGGGGGCGTCCTCAAAGGTATCAAGCGGCGTGCCATCAAGCCCGGAACACCTGCCAGTGGCCCCCGACGAAAGGGGCTTCGGCGTGGAGGCGCCAGGCCGGGGGAACCTTGAGAGCCAAGGGCTTTCCCCCCATGGGCCGGTCCGACAGGAAGCAATGGAATTCATCCACCAGGTCTTCTTGGAGGAAGGCTTCGGCGACCCTCCCTCCCCCTTCCACCAGGACCCGACCCACCCCTTTTGCGGCCAGTTCGTGCAACAGGTGTCGCAGGCTGCAACCTCCCGGACCCGGGGGGAGTCGAAGATCCTCCACCTCTCTAATTGGGGCGGCATCGGCAGCGATGGCCCGGACGGCGGGTTGGCCTTCCACGGCCTGCCAGACTCGGCAGGTGGTGGGAAGGCGGCCCTGGCTATCCAGCACCACGCGCCAGAAGGTCCGGTGGGCGGGCACGGGACCAGACCAGCGATCCGTGAGCTGAGGATCGTCGGCCTCAATGGTGCCCCGGCCCACGATGATGGCCTCCGAGGCCCGCCGAAGGGCGTGAGCGAGGGATTGGATGGCGGCCAGGGTCACCTCCGTGCGCTGTCCCGGCTCGCCTATGGATCCGTCAGACCCCAGCGCGAGCTTGAGGCTGACCCAGGGCAGGCCCGTCTGGATGAGCTTGAAGAAGGGGGCGTGGAAGCGGGCGCAAGCCTCACCCAGCACGCCCTCTGCCACCTGGCAGCCATGGGCGCGGAGGATGGCTAGACCGCCGCCATCCACCCTTGGGTTGGGGTCCCGGACCCCGATCACGACCCGGGAGACGCCCGCCCGCAACAGGGCCTCCGTGCAGGGCGGCGTGCGGCCGTGGTGGCAGCAGGGTTCCAGGGTGATGTAGGCCGTGGCGCCGTGGGTGTCTTCGCCGTGTCCCTCGGCGTCCCGCAGGGCCATGATCTCCCCGTGGGGGTCGCCGGCCCGCGTGTGGGCGCCCTGCCCCAGAACCCGGCCATCCCGGACAAGCACACAGCCCACGGGCGGGTTGGGGCTGGAGAGGCCCACCCCTTGGAGCCCTTCGCGCAGGGCCAGGGCCATGAAACGCTCGTCACCCGAGAGCGAAGCCGCATCCGGCCCGGGCCCGCCGGTGGCGAGTTCCCAGGCCAGGGCCGCCGTCAGCTCAGGCATCCAGGAGCCCGTCCACGAAGGCTGTGGCGTCGAAGGGGATGAGGTCGTCCACGCCCTCCCCCACGCCCACGAAGGCGATAGGCAACTGGAGCCGCTCCAGGATGGGCACCACCACGCCGCCCTTGGCGCTGCCATCCAGCTTGGTGAGCACGAGGTCCGTCACTCCCGCGGCCTGCTTGAAGGCCTCGGCCTGGTGGAGCCCGTTCTGGCCCGTGGTGGCGTCCAGCACCAACAGCACTCGATGGGGGGCGCCCGGCAGCACCTTCTGGAGGCTGCGCCGGATCTTGTCCAACTCCTTCATAAGGTGGTCTTTGGTGTGGAGACGGCCGGCGGTGTCGATGAGCACCCAGGGGAGGCCCCTGGCCTTCGCGCTGGTGGCGCCGTCAAAGGCGATGGCGGCTGGATCGCCACCCATCTGGTTACGGACCACGGGCACCCCGGCCCGTTCGCCCCAGGCTTCTAATTGATCGATGGCCGCGGCGCGGAAGGTGTCCCCCGCTACTACGAGAACCCCCTCACCCCGAGCTTTCAGGTGCGCGGCCAGCTTGCCGAGGGAGGTGGTCTTGCCTACGCCGTTGACGCCTACAAGGAGGACCACCTGGGTGCCCTCGGTCTGGAAGGGCCGTGAAGGCCGCTGCTCGAGTAGCTTCAGCAGCTCGTCCTTCAGGACGGCCTTGGGATCAATCTCGCCACCGCGCTTCAGTTCCGAGCGCAGCCGCGCCATGAGCCGGTCCACGGCATGGACGCCGAGATCCGCCTGGAGAAGGAGATCCTCCAGTTCCTCCAGTTGGACCTCGTCGAGCCTACGCAGCCCCAGCAGGTGCCCCAGGGGCCGGAGCACCGTCTCCTGGGTGCGCCTCAGACCCTGCCGGAATTTATCGAAAAGCCCGCCGAGCATCGCCAAATCAGCTTCCTTGAGGGGTGTTCCACATGGAACTCAATGGGATTTCGCGTGGCGGGAGGGCTTGGCGCCCCCATGGACATAGGACTCGGCCGAGGCCAGGTCTTTGCGGATCTGGGGATCGCCCGGGTTGGCCAGGGATGCAGCTTTCAGATCCTTGAGGCTGTCCTCGTAGTGCCCGAGCTGGAATTGGGCGAGGCCCCGGTTGTAGCGGGCCTCCCACTCAGCCGGATCCAGTGCCACCGCTTTGTCGAGATAGGTGACGGCTTCGGCCCAGGCATGCTTGGCGTTGAGGCAGCGGCCCAGGTTGTTCCAGGCCAAGGCCTGCTGAGGGTCGCCCTCAACAGCCTGGTGCAGGAAGGGCTCGGCCTCTTCATAGCGACCCTGGCGTGCAATGGCCTCGCCTTTCCATGCAAGTGATTGATAATTATCATGCTTAATGGATAATAGCTGCTGAGAGCAGCGTTCCAGCCCTGGCCAGTCCTGGGTGTTCCGGGCTTCCACGCAGGCATTGATGAACCCATCGGCATAGCCCAGCTTCCCATTCTGCTCATGGGCGGCCTCGGCCTCCGCATGGCGGTTCAAGGCGCTCAGGGCCTGGGCTCTTTCCAGGCGGGGGATCGTGAGTTTGGGTCCGCTCTGAGCTTCAAGTTGGGGGATGACAGCATCGCAGACTTCCAGCAGCCGGGGCCACCGCTCCGCGCGCTGCAAGGCCTGGAGCCACGCGGACAGGTTGGCGCCCCGCTCCTTGGGCGTGAGCGTCTCGAAGTAGTCGGACAACGCGCCCCACTGCTGGGCCTTTTGCAGTGCCTCGATCTTGGGACCGGAGTTGGCGGATTCCATCTGCGCCGGTGGCGCTTGCATCAACCAGAGGATCATCGCTCGTTTCTCCTTCAGCGGGTCTTGGCGGGCTTCTTCCGCTTCTCGGGCCTCACCCAGCCCTGCAGGGCCAGCTCGAAGACCTCTTCCACATGGCGCACGGGGTGGAAGCGCAGGTGCTTGCGGACCGGCGCCTCGATCTCGTCCAGGTCCTTGAGGTTGGCGTGGGGGATGATGATGTCGTGGATGCCCAGGCGCAGGGCCGCGAGGCTCTTCTCTTTGAGGCCGCCGATGGGCAGCGCGTCGCCCCGCAGGTCGATTTCGCCCGTCATGGCCACGGTGTTCTTGATGGGAATGCCGGTGAGCGTGCTGAGGAGGGCCGTGGCCATCGCGAGTCCCGCGCTGGGGCCATCCTTGGGGATGGCGCCTTCGGGGAAGTGGATGTGGAGGTCGCGCTTCTGGAAGACCTCCGCATCGATCTGGAAGGCCTCGGACCGGGAGCGGATGTAGCTCAGGGCGGCCTGGGCGCTCTCCTTCATCACATCGCCCAGCTGGCCTGTGAGCAGGAGCCCACCCTTGCCGGGCATGGAGAGCGTCTCCACGAAGAGCACCTCGCCGCCCGTGGAGGTCCAGGCCAGGCCCGTCACCACGCCCACGCGGGGTTGGCGCAGGCGCTCGTCGGGAATGGACTTCAAGGGCCCCAGGTACAGCTGGATGTTCTTGTCCGTGAGGTTGATCTTGGATTTCCAGGCGCCATCCGCCAAGGCGCGGGCCACCTTGCGGCAGACGCCGCCGATCTCCCGCTCCAGCTGCCGCAGGCCCGCCTCGCGGGTGTAGCCGGTGATGATGGCGCGGAGGCCTTTCTCCGAGAAGGCCAGGTGCTTGACCTTCAGGCCGTGCTTTTCAAGCTGGCGCGGGATGAGGTGGCTGCGCGCGATGGCGTGCTTCTCCTCCAGCGTGTAGCTGGAGAGCGTGATGATCTCCATGCGGTCCCGGAAGGCGGGATGCACGGGCTCCAGCTCGTTGGCGTTGGCCAGGAAGATGACTTGGGACAGGTCCAGGGGCACATTGAGGTAGTGGTCCCGGAAGGTGTTGTTCTGCTCCGGGTCCAGCACCTCGAGCAGGGCCGCGCTGGGGTCGCCGCGCAGGTCGCGGCCGATCTTGTCCACCTCGTCCAGCATGATGACGGGGTTCTGGGTCTTGGCCTGGTGGAGGGCCTGCACGATGCGTCCCGGCATGGCGCCGACATAGGTGCGGCGGTGGCCGCGGATCTCGCTCTCATCATGGACGCCGCCCAGGGAGATGCGGGCGAACTTGCGGTCCAGGGCTCGGGCGATGCTGCGGCCAAGGCTCGTCTTGCCCACGCCCGGCGGGCCCACGAAGCAGAGGATGGTGCCGCGCTGGTCCGGCTTCAGCTTGCGCACGGCCAGGAATTCCAGGAGGCGGTCCTTGACCTTGGCGAGACCGTAGTGGTCCTCGTCCAGGATCTTCTTGGCCCGCTTGAGATCGAGCTGGTCCTCCGTGGAGATGCCCCAGGGCAGCTCCGTCATCCATTCCAGGTAGGTGCGGGTGACGGCCGTTTCCGAGGAATCCGGATGCATGCGTTCCAGCTTCTTCAGCTGGCGCTCGATCTCCGTCATGGCCTCTTCAGGAACCTTGAGCTTGGCCAACTTGTCGCGGAAGCCCTGGATCTCCTCCGCCAGCTCGGAGCCTTCGCCCAACTCCTGCTGGATGGCTTTGAGCTGCTGGCGGAGGTAGTACTCGCGCTGGCTCTTGTCCATCTCGCCGCGCGCTTCGAGCGTGATCTTCTGCTGGACCTCCAGCAGTTCGATCTCGCGGAGCAGCAGGTCGTGGGCCTTCCGGAGCCGCACCATGGGATCGGCGATCTCCAGGGCCTCCTGGTTCTGCGCCAGCTTGAGGTCCAGGTTGGAAGCCACGAGATCCGCCAGGCGGCCAGGGCTGTCCAGGTTGCCCGCGATGGCCAGCACCTCCTGGGGCAGGCTCTTGCCCAGGGTGGTGGCCTTTTCCAAACTTTGCTTCACGCTCCTCATGAGCGCGTCCGCTTCCACGCCGGCCGGGGCCTCGGATTCCACGAGGGGCTCCACGCGGGCCTTGAAGAGACCCTCCGTCTCCGTGAAGTACTCGATGCGCACGCGCTGCACACCCTGCACCAGTGCGCGCACGCGGCCGTCCGGCAGCTTGAGCACGCGCATGACGAGCGCGGCCGTGCCGACGCGGTAGAGGTCCTCGGGACCGGGCGTGTCCACCTCCACCTGTTTCTGCGCCACCAGCAGGATGAGGCGGCTCTCCACGAGGGCGGTGTCGATGGCGCGGATGGAGATGTCGCGGCTGACGGAGAGGGGCTGGATCACATAGGGATACACCACCACATCCCGGAGCGGCAGCACCGGCAGCACCTCCGGGATCTTGGGGGACTCGTCCTGCTGGATGGGATTCGCTTCCTCGGCCACGGCATCCTCGAAAGGCCAGTGTAGCGGGCCCTACTTCCGCTTCACCCGCGGCGGCTCATCGCCGGGGAAGAGCGGCGTCTCCAGGGCGGGTGGCATCGGCGGCCGGGGGCCGGCCTGCAACGGCGCGGCGCCCTCGCGGTGCATGAGCACTTCTTCCAGCGCCCTCACGAAATCCGGCAGATCCTTGAAGTCGCGGTAGACGGAGGCGAAGCGCACATAGGCCACCTGGTCCAGGCCCTTAAGCTCGTCCATCACCACCTCACCCAGGTCCCGGGCGCGGATCTCGCGGTCCGAGCGCTCCAAAAGCTTCGCCTGGATGTCCGTTGCCAGCTCCTCCAGCCGTGCCAGGGAGACGGGCCGTTTCTGGCAGGCGGCCAGAAGGCCCTTGAGCAGCTTGGCTCGGTCGAAGGGCTCGCGGCGGCCGTCCTTCTTCACGACGACGATGGGCACTTCCTCCACCCGCTCATAGCTCGTGAATCGGCGCCCGCAGCCCAGGCATTCCCGGCGGCGGCGGATGGCCTCGCCCTCCCGGCTTTCGCGGGAGTCCACGACCTTGTCCTCAAGGTGACCGCAGAAGGGACAGCGCACCATTCGACCGTAGCAGAGCGAAGGGAGAATAGGGCCCGCGTGCGTCAGCATGGCGGGGGCGTAGCCCCGGGGGGCCTGAGCCCGAGCCATGGGAGAGCTTATCCTTCGACCACCTGGGGCTCCATCGTCACCTTGGACTTGATGGAGTTGGCCACGAAGCAGTACTTGTGGGCTTTCTCGAAGAGTTCCTTCACCTTGGCGGGGTCAGTCCCCTTGGCCACACGGATGGTGGGGCGGAGGTGGATCTCCACGATGCTCGTCACCTTGTCCACGGTGTCCAGGACGGACTCGGCACGGTCCTCGTAGCCCAGCACCGCCGTGCGCGTCTTCGCGCAGAGGGCGAGGAAGGTGAGCATGTGGCAGGTGGCGAGGGCCGAACCCAGGAGATCCTCCGGGTTCCAACGGCTGTCATCGCCGCCGTATTCCGCCCCGCTGCTCACCGGGATGGCGGACTTGCCCGCGCTCGCGGCCACTGCGTCACGGGAGTAGGGATCGGCGAGGGTGTCGCCGTTCCAGGTGATGGAGAAGGGGTAGGCGTGGCTCATGGAAGCCTCCGCCGCCATTGTCACCCATACTGTCGCCCATCGTGCCGAGGTCCCTTCCCGATCCCATCAGCGCCCTGCGCGCCCGGCTCTTCATGAGGGCCGCGCACCGTCACGGGATGCCCTTGCGCGAGCACAACGCCGTCGGCCTGCTGCCGGGCGGAGATGCCATCTTCGAGGCCACGCTGGCCCTCATCCACAGCGCCACGCGCGATGTCCGCTTCGAGATGTACAGCTGGTCCGACGATCCCGTGGGCCGCGAGCTGATGGAGGCCCTCCGCGCCGCCTCGGCGCGGGGCGTGGCCGTGAGGGGCTTGGTGGACGCCGTGGGGAGCTGGGGCGCGGGCGCGATGGTTGCCGAGCTCCGAAACGCGGGCGCGGATCTCCGCTGGTTCCATCCGGTGGCGGCCTGGAGGCCCCGGCTCTGGAACCGCCGGAACCATCGCAAGCTCCTCATCGCCGATGGTGCGGAGGCCGTGGTGGGCAGCGCCAACTGGGGTCTGGACTACCGTCCCGCCGAGAACCAGGCGGCCTTCCTTGATGTGGGTCTCGTCCTACGCGGCCCCAGCGTGGCGGATCTGGTGACAGACTTCGCCTCCTCCTGGCATCGGTCGGAGGGTGGACCCCTCCCTGCTCCGGAACCGGCGGCACGCGGCCCCATCTGGACGGGACCTTGGCGGGAGGAGGCCCTCGTGCAGGTGGTGTCCAGCGCCGCGCCCGGCGGCCGGGCCTTCCTGCGCCGCCATTTCCGCCTACTCCTTAGCCAGGTGCGCGGGGAGCTGCTGGTAGCCAACGCCTATTTCATCCCCGGCCTGTCCGTGCTGCGGCGGCTCCGGCAACTGGCGCGCCGCGGCCGCCGCGTGGTGTTGCTCCTGCCCGGCGCCAGCGACCAGCCCTTCGTGCAGGCGGCCTCGCGGCATATCTACGGAACCCTCCTGGAGAGCGGCGTGCGCATCTTCGAACGGGAGCGCACCATGCTCCATGCCAAAGCGGCGCTGCTGGACGGCGAGACTCTCTTCACAGGCAGCGCGAACCTGGATCCCCGCAGCTTCCGTCTCAACCTCGAGCTGAACCTCCTTGTCCGGCAACCCGAGATCGTGGCCGAGGCGAAGGCCCGCTTCGAGCTCCAGCTTCCCTTGAGCAAGGAGCGCGAAGCCGCGGCCTGGCTCAAACGGCCCTGGTGGGCCCGGGCCTGGTCCTGGTTCGCGTACCAGTTCCGCTGGTGGCTGTAGCCGGGCGGGAAGATCGCTTCCCATCCGGGGAGAAGTGCGGAAGGATGCTCGCACTCCCGAAGGCCCCCATGGCGGATCCCGAGCTCAAGACTGTCGCGGTGCCATCCCAGATGGAGCCGCTCTTCCGCCACGCGGAGGAGGTGGTCTCGCGCTACTTCCGGGAACGCCAGGACCGGCCGGAGGAGGGGACCATCGAGATCTTCGGCCAGCGCTATGTGCTGGTGCGGGCCGCCTCGCTCTCCGTGGAGTTTTTCTCGCTCGTGCGGGATCTCTACGGCGAGGGCCGGGAATCCGATGCCGACGCCTTCGCGCGCAATCTCCTCTTCGATCTCGCCCACGCCATCGGCAAGGCGGACGCGAAGGCGTTCCACGTCCGTATGGGATTGCAGGATCCCGTGGCCAAACTGAGCGCGGGGCCGGTCCACTTCGCGCACACAGGCTGGGCCTTCGTGGACATCAGCCCGGAAAGCCTTCCCTCGCCGGACGAGGATTTCTACCTGCTGTACGACCACCCCTACAGCTTCGAAAGCGACGCTTGGGTGCAGGCGGGTAAATCGCTCGAAACGCCTGTCTGCATCATGAACGCGGGCTATTCCAGCGGGTGGTGCGAGGAGAGTTTCGGCCTTCCCCTCGCCTCCGTGGAAGTGTTATGCAAGGCGAAGGGCGATTCCTGCTGCCGCTTCATCATGGCGCCGCCCGCGCGGCTGGAAGCGCGCCTTCGGGCCTACAGCGAGGCCCAGCCTGAACTCGCCACGCGCATCAAGGGCGCTGAAATCCCGGATTTCTTCTCCCGCAAGCGGCTGGAGGAAGAGCTGCGCCGCCACCGGGATGAGCTGGAGCTGCGGGTGGAGGAACGCACCCGGCAGCTGGAGGAAGTCTCGGAACGCCTGCGGCGCACCCAGAAATTCGAAGCGCTGGGACGGCTGGCGGGCGGCATCGCGCACGACTTCAGCAATCTCCTCACGGCCATGGTGGGCTTCGCGGGCCTGGCCCGCATCGAGTTGCCGGAAAACCATCCTGCTGTGGAAGCCCTGGACCAGCTGGAGGCCACAGGACTGCGCGCGGGAGAGCTCACGCGGCAGCTGCTCGCCTTCAGCCGCCGCCAGGTTCTGCAACCGGTGGTGCTGGACCTCAACACGCTTCTGCAGGGCATGACCCCGCTGCTGAAACCTCTTCTCGGTGAGCGCGTTCAGCTGGAACTGGCTCTGGGCCCCGGCACACTCAAGGTGAGGGCGGATCCGAGCCAGATGGAACAGGTGGTGTTGAACCTGGCCGTGAACGCGCGGGACGCCATGCCCGAGGGAGGGCGGCTGCGCATCGAGACAGCCTTGGAAGGGCGCGAGGTGAAGCTGGATGTGCTGGACACGGGCACAGGCATCCCTCCCGAGGCGATGACCCATCTCTTCGAGCCGTTCTTCACCACCAAGAGCCGCGGGCAAGGCACGGGGTTGGGCCTCTCGACGGTCTACGGCATCGTCGAGCAGAGCAGCGGACGCATCGCCGTCGAGAACGAGCCCGGCGGAGGGGCCCGGGTGCGGATCCACCTGCCGGCCAGCGATGAGCCGCTTTCGGTCGGGAATGAGGGGGCGGCTCCCATCGGCTCCACGGAAAAACGGGTCGCCCGGATCCTGGTGGTGGAGGACGGGGATGATGTCCGGTCGGCCCTCCTCGGGGCGTTGAAGAGTCGGGGCTACGAAGCCGTGGGTGCGGCCGATCCGCGGCGGGCCCTCGACCTTGAACCGGAACTGGGGCACCTCGACCTGCTTGTCACGGATATGGTGATGCCGGGCATGGATGGCAAGCAGCTGGCCGACGCCTTCAGGATCCGGCGCCCTGATCTCGCGGTGCTGTTCATGTCGGGGTTCACTGAAGCGCTGGGAGAGGGGGAGGCGCACCGCTTCCTTGCGAAGCCCTTTTCCCTATCCGTGTTCCTTGCCAAGGTCTCTGCGCTGCTGCCCGCGCGGCCCGGCTAGGAAGAGGCGGGTCAATAGCAACAGCGCGACCGCGCCTGCGAAGACCAGCACCCGCGGCTCCTTCCATCCCACCTTCTCCTTCCATGCGAAGTGGATGACGCTCAGGATGGCGGCGAGGTAGACGAGCCGGTGAAGACGCTTCCAGTTCCGCTTCAAGCGCTTCTGCCAACCCTTCGTGCTCGTGATGGCGAGGGCCAGCAGGATGAGCAGCGTCAGCATGCCGATAACGATGAAGGGCCGCTTCACGAGGTCGCCGGGAATCTGGCCCCAGGCGCCCGCTTGGTCCAGCAGCGCGTAGGTTAGGAAGTGGAGGACGGCATAAGCGAACGCGAAGAGGCCCAGCGGCCGCTGGAAGCGCGCGAGCCAGGTCCAACTGCTCGCGAGCCTCAGCGGCGTGATGGCTAGCGTCAGTGTGAGCCACAGCAGCGCCCACCATCCGAAGGCCCACAACAGGTATTGCACCGGGTTCACGCCGAGGAGGTTCGTCTCGGGATGGAGCGCACCCCACCCCAGCCGCGCCGCGGGCGCGAGGCAAATGACCCACAAGGCGGCCTTCGCCGCGATCCGGCCCTTGTTCATGCCGCCCTCAGAAGGAGGTGTCCAGGTTCATGCCCGCGTACATCCCCGCTACCTGGTCGCTGTAACCGTTGAACATGAGCGTGGGCCGCCGCAGCAGCTCGCCGATGCGGCGCTCCGTCTTCTGGCTCCAGCGCGGATGGTCGTGGTGGGGATTCACATTGGCGTAGAAGCCGTACTCGCCGGGACTGGATTTCGCCCAGGAGGTCCAGGGCTGGTCCTTCACGAGGCGGATCTCCACGATGGATTTGCCGCCCTTGAAGCCGTATTTCCACGGCGCCACGAGGCGGATGGGCGCGCCGTTCTGGTTGGGCAGGATCTGGCCGTAGAGCCCCATGGCGAGGATGGCCAGCGGGTGGCGGGCCTCGTCCAGGCGCAGGCCTTCCAGGTAGGGCCAATCCAGGATGGGCAGCCGCACGCCGGGCATCTGGTCGGGCCGGTCCGCGCTGAAGAAGGCCGCAAACCGCGCATTTCCCAGGGGTTCCACCTTGTCCAGCAAGACCTTGAGGGGGAAGCCCACCCAGGGAATCACCATGCTCCAGCCCTCCACGCAGCGCATGCGGTAGACGCGCTCCTCCAACGGCGCGAGCTTGAGCAGCTCCTCGATGCCGAAGGTGCGGGGCTTGGCGCACAAGCCCGTCACCTTCACCTCCCAGGGCCGCGTCTTCAGACGCCAGGCTTCGCGGGCGGGATCCTCCTTGCCAGTGCCGAACTCGTAGTAGTTGTTGTACTGCGTCACCTGCTGGTAACTGTTGGACGCTTCAGATGTGCTCAAGGGACTCTTGGTGAGCGGGCCCAGGTTCGCGCCCGGGCCCTGCGTTTCCTTGGCCTGGAGCGGCAGCGCGGCGGCCGCGAGCAGCCCGGCGGCCGCCGCCATGAACCCCCGCCGGTCCAAGTAGGCGGCCTCCGGCGTGATCTCAGAAGGCGGGATGTCGGCGGGTCTGCGGATGAGCATGGCGGCGCTCCTGGGCTTGGGATGCCTCCGGGCGGTCCGTCGTCCCCGATTATTCGAGCCGGTCCACCAAGGCGTAGAGGCCGTGGTCTTCCCGGGCGATGCGGTGGTCCACCCGGTCCAGCAGATTTCCCACTTCGCGGACGAAGGCGCCGAAGTCCCTTTCCGCTCGCTCCAGACGATCCCACCGGCTGTCCAGAACCTCGAAATCCCGGCCGATGTTTCCCATTTCCGCCTGGTAGATCTGAGCCGTGAGCCTCACCTGCTCGTCCGGGTGCACCAGCAGCTGCGGGTAGAGGCCGCGGTCTTCCATGGCCAGGTGCTGCTGGAGCTTCTTCGCGTAGGTCCTGTACGCCGTGTAGGCCTCCACCACCGCCTGATCGGCGAGCTGTTTCCTCAGCTCCGCCGTGAGGAGGCTCAGCTCCTCATGCTGCTGGCGGAAGAGACGGGTGGAGGACATGCCGGGGCCAGCTTATCCTCCTTGATGCCGGCCGGCCATCTCAAGCAGGAAGCCGCGTCGGCCTTTGGAGCGCGTCACGCTGGAGGAGGGGCTCCAGTTCTTCCGGTGGTGCGGGGCGGCCCAGCAGGTAGCCTTGGAGCGCATCACAGCCCAGGCGTGTGAGGAAGGTCCTCTGGTTCTCTGTCTCCACGCCCTCCGCCACCACCTGGAGGTTCAGGTGCCGGGCCAGGCCCACGATGGCCTGGAGGATAGGACCGCTCCGTGCCTCGCTGCCTGGCTGGAGCTCATGCACGAAGCTCTGGTCGATCTTCAGCACGCTGATGGGCAGGCGGTGGAGGTAGCTCAGTGAGCTGTACCCCGTGCCGAAATCGTCAATGGCCAGGCCCACGCCCATCTCTTGGAGCCGCGCCAGGCGCCGCCCTGCTTCAGACGCGGGATCCATGACGAGGCTCTCCGTGAGTTCCAGCTCCAGGCAATGGGGCGGCAGCCCGTGCCGGTCGAGTACCTGGGCCACGGTGTCCACCCAGCCCGGATCCGCGAACTGGATGGCGGACACATTCACGGCCATCACGAGATCCCGCGCCCCGCCTTTGCGCCAGCGCACCATCTGGCGGCAGGCCTCCTCCAGCACCCAGCGGCCCAGGGGGAGGATGAGCCCGGATTCCTCCGCGGCGGGGATGAACTTGGCGGGCGGGACGAGACCGAGCTTGGGGTGGTTCCAGCGCACAAGGGCCTCGAAACCTGTGAGCCGCCCGCCCGGATGGAACTGGGGCTGGTAGTGCAGGGTGAACTCGTCCTCGCGCAGGGCCTGATCCAATCGCCGGTCCAGATCCAGCCGCGCCTCCATCTGGTCCTGGAGCTCCGGCGTGAAGCAGCGGCAGGCGTTCCGGCCCGAGGCCTTCGCGCGGTACATGGCCACATCCGCGTGGCGCAGCAGTGTCTCGGCATCCGTGCCGTCCCCGGGGAAGAAGGCCACGCCGATGCTGGCGGAGATGCGCAGGTCGCGGCCCTCCACCTGGAAGGGGAGGCGCAGAGATTCCAGCAGCTTCTCCGCCACCCGCGCGGTGGAGGGCGTGTCGCGGACCTCCTGGAGCACGATGGCGAATTCATCGCCCCCCATGCGCGCCAGGGTGTCGCTGGCCCGCACGCCCGAGCCCAGGCGCTCCGCCACCTGCCGGAGCAGCGCGTCGCCCGCCGGGTGTCCCAAGGTGTCGTTCACGCCCTTGAATCCATCCAGATCGATGAAGAGCAGCGCCACCTGTTGCTCGTTCCTGCGCGCCTGGGCCAGGGCCTGGGTGAGGCGGTCCTCCAGCAACACGCGGTTGGGCAGGCCCGTGAGGGCGTCATGATGGGCCTGATGGGTGAGGCGGCTGGCCATGGCCCCGTGCTCGGAGGCGAGGGCCGCGATGCGGGCGGCCGTCTCCATCAGTTCGCGTTCGTCCGGTCGCGGCGAGCGGGGCTCCACGGGCCGCACCGCCAGCACGCCCAAGGCGTTTGAGGCGCGGTCTAGGATGGGCCAGGCCCAGCAGGGCGCGTCATCAAGTGAGACGACAGGACCGCAAGTTCGGGCGCAGGCCTCCACAGCGTGCGGCCGCGCCGGGAACGCATCCAACGCGCCGGCCGTGGGGACGGGCAGGCCTTCTTCCAGCAGCCAGATGGCGCTGCGGAGATCCGTGCCCATGCGCCCCACGAAATTCGCCAGGCCTTCCAGCACCTCCGGCAGCTCGCGGGCCTGGGCCACCATGGCCAGCAGCTCCCGCTGACCCCGCTCCAGGGCCTGCGATCGCGCCAGGGACCGCTGCGCGCGGATGCGGAGGATGGCTTGCGTGGCGGTGCCCACCAGGTGCTCCAGGGCCTGCACATCCAGAGGGTCCAGCTCCCGCTCGTCATCGGCGCCGAAGCTGCCGCCGATGAGGGCGCCCACGATCTCATCGCGGTGGATCATGGGGATGGCTAGGTAGCTCCGCAACGGATGGGCGTCCACCTCGGGGTCGTGGTACCGGAGCGAGCGGTCGCACCGAGGGATGGCGATGGTGGCTTTCTCCCGGTGCAGGCGCCGGTTGAGATCCACATGCAGGGACTCGGTCCGCAAGGGCGCGGTGATGAGCTCCGTGGGGAACAGTTCCAGGAGTGAGGGCGTCCAGTGGGTGGTCGTGGCGCCGCCTTCAGCGTCGAAGGCGTTGCGCCACCAGTGGGGCAATGGCAGCAGCTCGCCCGCGGAGGCGAAGAGTTGGGCCGTGAGCCGGTCCTCGTCCTCCGCGTCCATCAGCTTCCGTCCGGCCTCCGCCAGGACCAGCGCCCGCTGGGCCGTCCGTTTGGCGTCGTTGAGCGTGCGGTAGGCGTCGGTTGGACGCATGACTTCCCCAAGGGCCTAAGCGGCTACCCCTCTCATCGGGCTAGGGCTTGGGAAAAATGAATTAAGTTTTGTTAAGAACAAAAGCCCGCCCTATTTCTTTGAAAATAAGGCGAGGCTTTTGAAAAAACAGAGGATTCAGGCCTGTTTCGTCCAGCGGAGCACGGGCTTGCGGGCGGCCGTGGTCTCGTCCAGCCGCCGGAGAGGCGCCGTCACGGGGGCCTGATGCAGGAGGTCGGGATTCTCATCAGCCTCCCGGGCGATCTCCTTCATGGCGTGGACGAAGGCGTCCAGCTCGTCCTTGCCCTCGCTCTCCGTGGGCTCGATCATCAGCGCGCCGCTCACCACCATGGGGAAGTAGATGGTGGGGGGGTGGAAGCCGTAGTCGATGAGCCGCTTGGCGATGTCCAGCGTGTGCACGTCCTTCTTGGCTTGGATCGCGTCGTTGAAGACGACCTCGTGCATGGAGGGCGATTTCACGGGCAGGTTGTAGACGCCCTCCAGTTCCTTGCGGATGTAGTTGGCGTTCACGATGGCCCGCAGCGTGGCCACGCGGAGTCCGTCCCCGCCATGGCTGTAGCAGTAGGTCAGGGCGCGCACGAGCATGCCGAAGTTGCCGAAGTAGGTGTGCACCTTGCCTATGCTCTTGGGCCGGTCCCAGTCCCAGCGGTAGGTGTGATGGGGCACCTCGCCCTCGCCGACCTTCTCCGTCTCGCGCACGACCACGGGCCGGGGCAGGAAGGGTTCCAGGATCGCGCGGCAGGCCACGGGGCCCGCGCCGGGACCGCCCCCGCCATGGGGTGTGGACATGGTCTTGTGCAGGTTCATGTGCATCACATCGATGCCGAAGTCGCCGGGCCTGGCCACGCCGACAAGCGCGTTCATGTTTGCGCCGTCCATGTAGACCAGGCCGCCCACCTCGTGGATCTTTGCGCAGATATCCGCGATGCGGTGCTCGAAGATCCCCAGCGTGTTGGGGTTCGTGATCATGAGGCCGGCGATGTCCTCCTTGTATTGCGCGAGGACGGAGAGGAACCCCGCCTTCACCTTGCCGGTCACAGGGTCCGTCATATCCTCGAAGCTCACGGTGCCGTCGGATCCGGAGGCGATGTCCACCACCTCGTAGCCCGCCATGGCGGCCGTGGCGGGGTTGGTGCCGTGGGCGGCATCGGGGATGAGGATGACCTTGCGCTTGCGGCCGTGGCTCAGATGGTAGGCGCGGATGAGCAGCACGCCCGTGAGCTCGCCAGCGGCGCCAGCGGATGGCTGAAGCGTGACGGCATCGAGGCCCGTGATCTCCTTCAGCCACTCCTGGAGCGTGAAAAGCAGCTCCAGATTGCCCTGGATGAGCGCGTCGCCCGCCATGGGGTGGCTTTCCGCGAAGCCGGGGATGGCGGCCGTTTTCTCGTTGAGCCGCGGATTGTGCTTCATGGTGCAGGAACCGAGCGGGTAGAGGCCGTCGTCCACGCCGTAGTTGTCCTTCGACAGCCGCGTGAAGTGGCGGATGACCTCCACCTCGGAGCAGCTGGGCAGCGCGTCGAAGCCCTTGCGGCGAAGGTGCGCGGGCCGCGTGTCTTTGGGCGCGGGCACATCCAGCTTGGGCAGGTCCATGCCGACCTTGCCCGGCACGCTGCGGTCGAAGATGAGGGATTCGCGGGAACGGAGGCTCATGTTCAACCCACCACGGAGGCCACGCGGGCCAGGACTTCGATGAGGTGCTCGATCTGTGTGCGCGTGTTGATCTCAGTGGCGCACCAGAGGATGTGGTTCTGGAAACCGTAGGGCGTGAGATCCAGGCCTGGCAGGATGCCCTCGGTGTGCATCGCCTCTTCGGCCGCCTTCCAGTCGCCCGTGTATTGGAGGGCGAACTCGTTGAAGAAGGGCCGGCCGTTCACGGCCTTCCAGTCCGGCAGCTCCAGCAGGCGCGCCTGGAGATACTGGGCTTTGGCGACATTCTGCGTGGCCAGGCCCGTGAGGCCTTCCGGCCCCGCGAGCTGGAGGAACATGTTGGCGCGGAGGGCGATGAGGCCCTGGTTCGAGCAGATGTTGCTCGTGGCCTTGTCGCGGCGGATGTGCTGCTCGCGGGCCGTGAGGGTGAGCACGAAGCCCATGCGGCCTTCGAGATCCTTGGTCTGGCCCACCACGCGGCCGGGGATCTCGCGCTTGTGGGCGTCCTTCACGGCGATGAAGCCGAGGAAGGGCCCGCCGAAGCTGGTTTTGTTGCCGAAGGACATGGCCTCGCCGCAGGCGATGTCGGCGCCCAGGTTGCCCGGAGCCTCCAGCCAGCCGAAGGCCAGGGCCTCCATGGTCACGCTGATGAGCAGCGCGCCCTTGGCGTGGACGGTCTGGGCGGCGACCTCGAGGTTTTCCACGCAGCCGAGGAAGTTGGGGTAGCCCACGAGCACGGCGGCGACGGACTCATCCAGCTTGGCGGCGAGGTCCGAGGGGTCCGTGACGCCGTCATTGAGCGCGACTTCCACCAGCTCCAGGCCTTCGTGAGCAGCGAAGCCGCTGCGGAGCACTTCGCGGTAGTGCGGATGCAGCCCGGCGCTGACGAGCACCCTGTTGCGCTTCTTCTGGACGCGGACGGCCATGAGCGCGGCTTCGAGGCAGGCGGTGCCACCGTCGTAGAGGCTGGCGTTCGTCACATCGAGCCCGGCGAGGTCGCAGATGATCGTCTGGTATTCGAAGATATGCTGCAGCGTGCCCTGGCTGATCTCCGGCTGGTAGGGCGTGTAGGCCGTGAACCATTCCTGGCGGCCCACCTGCATGTCGATGGCCGTGGGGATGAAGTGCGCGTAGGCGCCCGCGCCCAGGAATCGCGTTCGGAAGCGCCGGTTCTTGTCCGCCATGCGCTCCAGGTCCCGCAGCACCTCCAGCTCCGAGCTGGTGGGCGGCAGGTCCAGGGCGCGGTTCAGGAGGAGGTCCGCAGGCACGCCGCTCAACAGATCCTCCGGAGCCTTCACTCCGATGGCATCGAGCAGGGCGCGATCCTCCGCAGGGGCCGTGGGCAGATAACGCATGGGCGGTCCTCCAGCAGACGAGCCAAAGGATCAAGTATATCTAGGGGCCCGCCGCTTTCTAAGCGCGGAAACCCCGATGCGGGCCCGAGGGCTCGCGGTCTTCCCTGGGATCCCGGGGTTCCCGGTGGATGGGCGCGGCCTCCAGGGGCAGGTGGATGCGGAAGCGGGTGCCGTGGCCCAGCTCGCTGTGGCAATCGATCCACCCGCCATGGCTTTCGGCGATGCCGTAGGCCACAGCCAGGCCCAGCCCGGTGCCATGCTCCCCCTTGGTGGTGAAGAAGGGCTCGAAGATCCGCGGCAGCACCTCGGGAGGTATGCCCTTGCCGGTATCTTCCACCTCCACAAAGAGGTAGGCGCCCGGCACGCGCAGCACCTCGAAGGCCCGCGACTCCTGAAGGATCGTCTGGCCCGTGCGCAGCGTCACGGTGCCCGGGCCCTCGATGGCGGCCTGGGCGTTCAAGACGAGGTTCACCAGCACCTGATGCAGCTGGTGCGGATCCGCCTGGGTCGGCGGCAGGGAGGGGTCGGGCTGGGTGATGAGGCGGATGGAGGTCCCCACGCTGGGCCGGAGAAGGGCTTCCACCTCCGTCAGCAACTGGTTCAGGTTCACGGTGGATTTCTTCACCGGCTCGTTGCGGCTGAAGGCGAGCAGTTTGGCGGTAAGAGCCCTGCCCCGCTCCACGGCGTGCTCGATGGCATCCAAGCTGTGCCGCTGGCGTTCGGAGAGCGGATCGCGCAGGCCCATCAGCTCCGCGTGGCCGCCCAGGCCCTGGAGCAGGTTCTTGAAATCGTGGGCGATGCCGGCGGCCAGGGCGCCCAGGGATTCCAGCTTCTGGGATTGGAAGAGCTGGTCCTGGAGCCGCCGCTGCTCCGTCACATCCTGCACCACACCGCCTTGGGCGAGGTCGGTCCCGAAAGTCCACCGGGTCCAGACCCAGCCGCCGTCATCCTTCCGCATGCGGCATTCGAGGCTGCGGGTGGAAGGGCCGGGTTGGTCCACCACCCGGCGGAACCGCATGCGGTCCTCGGGATGGATGAACACATCCACCTCATGCAGATCCCTCACCTGCTCGGAAGGGTCGTAGCCCAGCACATCCCGGATGGATTCGCTCATCATGAGCTGGCCGGCTTGGATGGACCAGGGGGCGACCTTGACCACCCTCGCCGCGTCCAGGAGCCGTCGCTGCGCTTCTGCCGAGGCGAGGAGCGCGGCCTCCGCCTGGGCCCGCTGGCGCTGCTCCTGGGTTTCCTGAAGGGCCCGGCGCGCCACGGGCCCCAGGCGGGAAAGGCGGTCCTTGAGCACGTAGTCCGTGGCCCCCAGCCGCATGGCTTCAATGGCGATCTCTTCGCCGATGGTCCCGGAGACGAAGATGAACGGCCATTCGGGGCGGATCTGACGGGCCAGCTCCAAAGCGCTGACGCCGTCGAAAGAAGGCAGCTTGTAGTCGGAGAGGATGAGGTCATAACCGCCCGCCCTCAGCTCCGTCTCGAAACCGGAGCGATCCTCCACGCGGATGAGCTGGACATTGAGCCCATAGGTTTTCAGGGTCATCTCCGCCAGCTCGCCGTCCAGCTGGTTGTCCTCAAGATGGAGAAAGCGGAGATCGGTCATCGTCAACCCTTGGCGGAGCGGGACCCCGGAGGAGGCTGGTTGATGAGCGCCCAGAATACGCCCAGGTTCCCCACGGCCCGGATGAAATCGCTGAAATCCACAGGCTTGACCACATAAGCGTTCACGCCCAGCTCGTAGCACCGATGGAGGTCCGGCTCCTCCCGGGAGGAAGTGAGCACCACGATGGGCAGGGTGTGCAGAGAAGGCTCGGCCCGGACCGCCTCAAGAACCTCCAACCCATTCACTTTGGGGAGTTTGAGGTCTAATAAGACCACAGCTGGATTGCCCGCGAGACGGCCCGTGTAAGCGCCTCTCCGGAACAGGTAGTCGAGGGCGTCAGCGCCGTCGCGCATCACCACGACCTCGTTGGCGAGATGGTGCTCGGTAAAGGCGGCGAGTGTGAGCTCCACGTCGTTGGGATTGTCTTCGACCAACAGGATGCGCTTCAGACCGGTCATGGGGTCTCCAAGGCGGGCAGGGTGAAAGTGAAGGCGGCGCCTTCGTTCAGAGCGCCTTGAGCGGACACGGTGCCACCGTGCTTGTGGATGATGCGGGCGACATTGGCGAGACCGATGCCCGTGCCTTCGAATTCGTCCTGGCGGTGGAGCCGCTGGAAGACGCCGAAGAGCTTGTCCGCGTACAGCATGTCGAAGCCCGCGCCGTTATCGCGGACGGTGACGGAAACCGCTTTGTCCAGCGCCTCCGCGGAGATCGCGATGCGCGCTGGCATCTTCCCCCGCGTGAATTTCAACGCGTTCCCGATGAGGTTCGACAGCGCGAGGCGCAAGAGGGCCTGATCGCCTTGGACGCTGGGAAGGTCTCCAATGCGCCACTCGATATCGCGCCCGGCCGCGTCCGGCGCCAGGTCTTCGATGACCCTCCGGGTGAGGGTGCCGAGATTGAAGAGAGACGCGTGGATCTCGGCGCGGCCCATCCGCGAGAAACCGAGAAGATCATCGATGAGCGTCCCCATCTGGCGAGCGGAGCCGGAGACCACATCCAGGTGGTGTTTCGCCTTTTCGTTGACCTCCTCGCCCAGCGAGCGCCGGAGCAGGCCCACGAAGCCGTCGATGTGCCGGAGCGGGGCCCGCAAGTCATGGGAGACAGAGTAGGCGAAGGCCTCCAACTCCTGGTTCACGGCCTCTATCTCATGGGTCCGGAGGGCGACCCTGGCCTCCAACTCCTCGTTGAGGACGCGGATCTCCTCCTCGGCCGCCTTGCGGGCCGTGATGTCCGCGCGGATGGCGATGTATTGGACGGGTTTGCCGTCGGCGCCGAGGAACGGGACGATGGTGGTGTCCACCCAGTAATGGGTTCCGTCCTTCGCCCGGTTCTTGATTTCGCCCTTCCACACCCGTCCAGAAGTGATGGTGTCCCACAGGCCTTTGATGAACGGCTTCGGGTGGTAGCCGCTGTTGATGACGCGGTGGTCCTTGCCCAGCAGTTCCTCCCGGGCGAATTTGGAGATGGCGCAGAACTTGTCGTTGACATAGGTGATCTTGCCGAGCCCGTCAGTGATGGCCACGATGGCATGCTGGTCCAGCGCCGCCTTCAACTCTTCCAATCGGCGATAGGAAGCGACCCGTTCCTCGTTGAGGGCGCGGATCTCTTCCTCGGCCGCTTTACGGGCCGTGATGTCCGCGCGGATGGCGATGTATTGGACGGGTTTGCCGTCGGAACCGAGGAACGGGACGATGGTGGTGTCCACCCAGTAATGGGTTCCGTCCTTCGCCCGGTTCTTGATTTCGCCCTTCCACACCCGTCCAGAAGTGATGGTGTCCCACAGGCCTTTGATGAACGGCTTCGGGTGGTAGCCGCTGTTGATGACGCGGTGGTCCTTGCCCAGCAGTTCCTCCCGGGCGAATTTGGAGATGGCGCAGAACTTGTCGTTGACATAGGTGATCTTGCCGAGCCCGTCAGTGATGGCCACGATGGCGTGCTGGTCCAGCGCCGCCTTCAGCTCTTCCAGCTGGCGGTAGGAGGCGGCCCGATCGGCTTCCACGGCTTCACGGGCTTCGCGGGCCCTTGATTCTTTTTCAAGCTTTGTGCGGATTGTGGTGTCGCGGATGAGGGCTGTGAAATAGCGCTCCGTCCCTTGCTCCCAGGCAGAGAGCGAGAGCTCGATCGGGAAGGTGTGGCCGTTCTTGTGCAGGCCTTCCAGCTCCACGACCCGCCCGATCACATGGGCCTCGCCCGTGGCGAGATACCGGGCCATGCCAGCGCTGTGGGCGGGCCGGAACCCCTGAGGCACGATCAGCGAGACGGCTTGACCGACGGCCTCCTCGACCTTGTGCCCGAAGATGGATTCCGCGGCGGAATTCCAGTAGACGATCTTGCCCCGTTCATCTGTGGAGATGATGGCATCTGACGCGGATTCGGCGAGCGTGCGGAACCGGTGTTCGCTGCCCCGGAGGCCCTCCTCAGCGCGTTGGCGTTCCGTGAGGTCCCGAGTCACCTTCACGAACCCGAGCAGGTCGTCCCTCTCATCGCGGAGAGCGGTGATCACCACATCAGCCCAGAACCGCGATCCATCCTTGCGGACCCGCCAGCCCTCTTCTTCGACCCGGCCCTTCTCAAGCGCGCCCTGGAGCAACTGCTCGGGTTTGCCATCGGCCACATCCTCCGGGGTGTAGAAGCAGGAGAAACGGCGCCCGAGGATCTCCTTGGCTTCGTAGCCCTTGATCCGCGAGGCCCCGGTGTTCCAAGTGGACACGCGACCCTCCGGGTCCAGCATGAGGATGGCGTAGTCGCGGATGCTCTCCACCATGAGGTGGAGCCGCGCCTCCGAAGCCGCGAGGTCCCGTCCGCTGGCGGTTCTCGATTGAATATCCCGGTGGAGGGTCCAGGCACTGAGGGCGATGCACAGGAGCCCAAGGCTGCCGAGAAGCAGGAGCGCGCGCTGGGTGCGCTGGCGGGAGGCCCGCATTATCTGGTCGTCCAGATCCCTGCGGGCCTCCAGCGAGGCCATGAGTTTGTCGTGAAGGGCGCGGAGCCGGTCCATGATCTGGCGCCCGTTGCCCGCCGCCACGAGGGCGAGCGCTTCATCTCCCCTTCCTGTTTGAGCGAGCCGGATGGTCAGCGCCAGCTCGTCGATCTTGGCTGTAGTGAGAGATTGGAGTTCGGCAAGATCCTGCGATGGCAGATTCCGCGCGCCCTCCGAGCCCATGAAAGCGCTCATGGTTGCCGCGGTTTGGCCGCGTCCAGCCTCGTAGGACGCGAGGTAATCGGTCCGTCCCGTCAGCAGGAATCCGCGTTGCGCCGTCTCCATGTCCTTGAGCTGGGAAAGCCCTTGCTCGAGGGTCTGAAGGGCCACATTCACCTTTCCGCGGCTTTCGGCGGAGGCCTGGGTCTGGTCCATGAACCGGAAAACAGCGGCGAAAGTGATCCCCACCAGGAGCACGGCCAGCGCCGAGCCCACCAGGTTCCGCGTTTCAATCGAGCCGACCATCGGTCCAGCCTCGGAGTTGTGCTGCCCAGGATAGGCTTTGAAAAGTGTCGAGCAAGTGGCTTTTTTCTTAGCGGCACACTGATTTCATGCGCCCTAAAGGCGCTAATGACGCTTCCAAAGATCGAAGGGCTGAGTGGCTATGGCGATGTGGAAACTGCCGTGGACCCGGCCATCCAGCCCCGGGGCGCTGTTGTAACGGAGAAAGCCGTACCCCGTCTCGATGAAGAAGCTGGCGAGCGTGGTGCGGAGGACGACCCCCGCGCCTGTGGCCCGCACAGAGGCGGGACCGGTGAGCTGGCCATCCAGCCCCGCGAAGCGGGCGGTGTCGAAGCGGGGCTCCACCTCCATGTTGAGCCCCAGGCCGCCGTGGAAGCGGATGGGCACGCCGAAACGGATCGCGGCGAATTTCGGCGCGAGCACGCTGAGGCTGTCGGAGCCCAGCAGGGTGGAAGTGCCTCCGAAGGACCACCAGCGGTCCAGGGGCAGGTGGGTGCCTGCGCCGCCTTCCATATCGAGATCCAGGCCGAAATGGTGGCTCAGTGGCCAAAGGCCCCGGGTCCTCACGTAGGCGGACGAGAAAGTATCCGATGGAAAGGTGCTCGCCACCGACCGGCCGTAGAGGACACGGGCCCGGAGCAGCAGGCCCCGGCTGGGGAGCGTCACGCGGTCGAAGTCATCCCATTCGCCGGAGCAGGAGGCCGTGCGTTCCGTGCGGTCCTGGTCGAGGCCGGGGTAGAGGTAGGTGGCCTTGCGCTGGCCTCCTTCCAGCGACAGCTTGCCCGTGCCCTCGTCCCCGAAGCGGACGTAGGCGCCCAGGGCCCCGTCCACGGTGCGGACGCGGGCATCGAAGGGGAAGCCGCCCAGCTCGGGGTTCGGAAAGGCGAAGGCCGTCTCGAGGCGTTGTTCCTGCGCGGCCCCGCGCAGTTCCAGACCCGCGCCCGGGAAGGCGCGGAAGGGCCCGCGCAGCGTGGCGGAGGCCTGCTCCTGGAGCCGGTTCCGCGCGGCCTGGATATCGAAGCCGAGGCCGCTCCCCCTGAGGTTGCGCGCGGCGTAGGCCAGGCCCCACTGGCCGCCCAGCGTGGTCTCGTAGCCCAGGGAGGCGTCGATGCTCTGCTTGCGCCGGGGCACCGGCAGGAAATCCAGCTCCACGCCATCCGGCCCCGCGTCCGCCTTGGTGGGCGCCTGGCGCCACCGCAGCTCGCCCAGATCCAGGCGCTCCTCGCCCAGGGCCACGCGGCGCTGGAGATCATCCGTGCGGATGGGCTTCTCCAGGAGCGGCGTCATCAGATCCTTGAGGTAGCTCAACCGCAGCGGCTTGCCCGGCGGGGGCCGCATGTCGATGGCGCGCACGACGGGCTCCACAAGCCGGAGCGTGGCGATGCCGGTATCCGGATCGAAGCCCGAGCCCCGCACATCCACCAGCGGCGTGTTGGCCAGGGCGCGGGCGTGGACGATGCGGCTCAGGAGGGAACCGAAGGCGACAGGGTCGAAAGGTGAGCCCGGCGTGATGGCCGCCGCCGCGTCCTTCCTCAGCGCATCGCGGAGCTCATCCGGAACCACGATGTGCCAGCGCTTGAGCAGGGGCCAGGGTTCCGCGTGAAGAATCAGCACGGGGCCGGGCCGCAGCTCAGCCCAGGCGTGCTGGGCCCAGCCATGCACCAGCAGCTGCTGGAGCGCGATGTAGACATCCCGTTCCGACAGATTCGCGGCCTGGGCTTGGAGCCGCGCGAAAGCCGCTTGAGCCGCGGGGGAAAGGCCGCCGGCTTCGACCGAGATCGTCATTCCGGGCGGCAGCGTGGGCGAGTTCCACTTCGCCTCCAGGGCCGCGGCCAGCGCGTCGCGCCGCGCGTCGTAGGCCTCGCGGCCCGCCCGCACTGTCGAGTCGAAATGGACGCTGTAGTCCGTGAAGGAGGTGTCCTCCCCCAGCTGCGGGCGCAGGAGGAAATCGGCGTCCTTCCGGCTTTCCCACTGGCGGCGCTCGATGGTGAGATCGAGGCTCCGCGCGGCCACGGAGAAGATGCTGTCCGTGGGGCCCGAGGAGAGCGGCGCGCTGATGTCCACGGCGAGGACGAAGCCGCCGGGAAACTGGCTCTGGGCCGTGTCCACCGGCAGGTTCTCCACGAGGGCGCCGTCCACGAAAGGCTGGCCATCGATGGTGACGGGGCGGAAACCACCGGGCACGGTCATGGAGGCGCGGATGGATTCCGCGAGATCGCCCGTGGCGAAGACGCGCCCCTGCCCGGTCTGGAGATTGGTGGCCAGGGCGCGGAAGGGCGCACGCAGACGGTCGAAGTCGCCCTCGCTGAAATAGGCCGCGCGAGCGAAGAGCGACTCCAGCACACGCTGGATGGGCAGCCCCGATTGCAGGCCCTGGGCGAAGCGGAAGCGGCCATCCGGATCCGACTCCAGACTCACGAGGCTGGCATCGCTGTCCTCCTGCTCCGCCAACGTCTTGCCGGGCTGACGCCGCAGATGGTCCAGGAAGGCGCGGCTCAGATCCTGGGTGCGGAAGAGCTCTTCGATCTCGCGGCCCGAATACCCGGCGGCGTAGAGGCCGCCGATGAAGGCTCCGATGCTGGTGCCCGTGACGGCATCCACAGGGATGCCATCCTCGTCCAGGCGTTCCAGCACGCCCATGTGGGCCACGCCGCGGGCGCCGCCGCCACTGAGGGCGAGGACGATGCGGGGCCGCCCCGGCATCTCCACCGTGGGCGTGAAGTGGAAGATGTAGTCCGGCGGCTTCACCTGCACATCGAAACGCTTGAGCGCCGCGTCCTGCGCGCTCAGTCTGAGCGCAACGAGGCAGGCCAGCGCGGGCAGGCGCCTCATCGCGGAGCCCTCGGATGGAAGATGCGGCCCAACCCGCAGGTGACGCCGCAGAAGAGGTTCCACCGCGGCGCGCTGTTGGAGAGGCCGCGGTCAAAGCCCGCGTCGAAGACCACGCGCGGGGAGAGCTGGTACGAGGCGTAGGTGAGCAGGGCCGTGTCCCGCTCGGTTCCTGACAGGGGCCCGACGGTGTAGACCTCCGTTCCCATGCCCCAGCTGCCCGACAGCTGCCAGCTCAGGGACACCGTGCCGGATGTCTGCCTCGCGCGGCCGTCTTCTGGCTGCCCGATCCATCCATGGAGGAGGTTCACATCTACATGAATAGGTCCGGCGTCCTTGCTCGCCAGGAGGATCAGCGTGTCATCCGCCTTGCCGGAGCCGAGGCCCTGGGCCGCGTTGGCCGTGGCGAACTTGTGGAAGAGGCCGATGGCGCCATCGAAGCCCAGCTTGTCCTGGTCCAGGGGATGCCATTGGAAACCGAAGCTGGGATCGCTGAAGCCCTGCGCCCGCGAGCCGTCCGGCGCGGTCTGCGTGAGGTAGCCGTTCCACCCGAGGCGCCATTCAAGACGCGCCTCCTGGCCGAACTTCAGGAGGAAGGGCTCGAAGTCCGAGCGCGACCCGTCGCGGAAGAGGCTTCGCTGCAGGCCTGCTTCCAGTTCCAGGACGCCCGCCTGCGTGGTGCGCGCGGGCGTGGCGAAGGTGGGGCGGTTGGGGTTGACGGTGATGGCGTCCGCGTCCTGCGCCGCCAGCGGGAGCGCGAGCAGGACCGCGAAGGCGCGCTTCACGCAAGGGCCTGGAGCTGGGCCGCCATGAGCTGTCCGCATCCTGCGAGCCCCAGGTCCAGCAGCGCGGAGGATTCGCCTCGCGTGAAGCTGCGGCCCTCGCCCGTGGCCTGAGACTCCACCAGCTCCAGGTCGCCACCCGCCATGGGGCGGGCCACCACGAGGTTGCTGTCCACGGCAGCGAGGTGGTCCTCTTCGTACTCCAGATCCAGCAGGATCCCGCGGCGGCCCTCGCCGGATTCCACGATGCCGGTGCTCACGGCCGCCACCTGGCGGATGAGAGCGGCGTCAAGGCAGTGCTTCCTCAGCGCGAGTGCCAGCGCCACCCAGGCGCCGGTGATGGCCGCGCAGCGCGTGCCGCCGTCCGCGTCCAGCACATCGCAGTCGAGCGTGAGCGTGCGTTCGCCCAGCGCCTTGAGATCCACCGCCTGGCGCAGGCTGCGGCCGATGAGGCGCTGGATCTCCACCGTGCGCCCTTGCTGTTTGCCCCGGGCCGCCTCGCGGTCCGTCCGCGTGTGCGTGCTCGAAGGCAGGAGGCTGTACTCCGCCGTGAGCCAGCCCGCGCCCTTCCCCTTCATCCAGCCAGGCACCTTCTCCTCTAAAGACGCGGCGCACAGTACCCGCGTCCCCCCCATGGAGATGAGGCAGGACCCCGCAGGATGCGACTGGGCCCCCGTCTCGAAACGCAGGGAGCGGAGCTGGTCGGGTGCGCGCATGGGACTCCGTCGAAGGTTCGACTAGAGCCTAAAGCCTAGATCCAGAAGGCCCAAGCCCTCTCGCGGAGGGTCAGCATTCGATCTTGTCCACCCGTCCCTGGTGGCGGCCGCCTTCAAAAGGGGTTTCCAGGAAGGTTTTCAGGTAATATTCGGCCTTGAGCGGGTCAGTGAGCCGCTGGCCAAAGGCGATGGCGTTCGCATCGTTG
>Ga0210400_10000414_pt1 | contig 48899 bp, 37 predicted proteins | sample IncBWH26MmetaG_FD_155456 | JGI IMG/M metagenome (GOLD analysis project Ga0210400, IMG submission 155456) | Forest soil microbial communities from Barre Woods Harvard Forest LTER site, Petersham, Massachusetts, United States - Inc-BW-H-26-M | ecosystem: Environmental > Terrestrial > Soil >... | reverse complement strand
ACGCTAAGTAGCGAAAGCGAGAAACGCGCTTGTTTGTCGATTTCTTTATCCGGCGGCCGGTGTTTGCAACGGTTTGCGCAATCCTGATCGTGCTGGGCGGCGCAATTGCCATTCCGACGCTGCCGATCGCGCAGTTCCCTGACCTCGCCCCGCCGCAAGTGGTGGTTTCCAGCTCCTACATTGGCGCGAACGCGCAGACGGTGGAGTCGGCGGTGACGATTCCGCTGGAGCAGGCCATCAACGGCGTGCCGGGGATGAAGTACATCACCTCGTCGAGCGGCAATGACGGCTCAAGCAGCATCACCGTGGTGTTTGACGTGACCCGTGATGTGGACCTGGCTTCAGTGGATGTGCAGAACCGCGTGAACCAGGCGCTGGGACGCCTCCCCAACGCCGTCAAGAATACCGGCATCATCATCACCAAGCAGACTTCGGGATTCGTTTTCGGCGCCGGCGTCTATTCGGAGAAGGGGCAGTACGACAGCCTGTTTCTGAGCAATTACTTGGACGTGTATGTGCGGGACTCGCTGAAACGCGTGAAGGGCGTCGGCGAAGTGGACATCTTCGGCGAGCGCAAGTATGCAATGCGCCTTTGGCTCGATCCGACGCGGCTCGCCCAGCGCGGATTGACCGCCACCACTGTGCTCAACGCACTGAACGAACAGAATGTGCAGGTGGCCGCTGGGCAACTCGGCCAGCCGCCTTCCGATCAGGGCCAGAGCTACCAAATCAGCGTGCGCGCCATCGGGCGGCTTTCCGATGCGAAGGAATTTGAAAACATCGTTCTGAAAACGGGCACGGATGGGACGCTGGTGCGTGTGAAGGATGTGGGCCGTGCGGAACTTGGCGCGGAAGATTACAGTTCCATCCTGCGATACAACGGGCACGACGCAGTGGGGGTTGCCGTGACACAACTTCCGGGCGCCAACGCGCTGGATGTGGATCGCGCGGCCAAAGAGGAATTGCTGAGGCTCTCCAAGAATTTCCCGCCGGGATTGAAATTTGCGGTGGCGTTTGACACTACGGAGGTGATCTCGGAGTCGATCCGCGACGTGCTGATCACCCTGCTGCAGGCGATCTTTCTGGTCGTGCTGGTGATTTATATTTTCCTGCAGGACTGGCGCAGCACGTTCATCCCGGCCATCACCATTCCCGTTTCGCTGGTTGGAACGTTCATCTTCGTCAAGCTTCTGGGTTTTTCCATCAACACCCTCACGCTCTTTGGCATCACGCTGGCAACGGGCCTGGTGGTGGATGACGCCATCGTGGTGATCGAGAACGTGGAGCGGCACGTGATGGAGGGCATCTCCGAGCCGCACAACGCGGCGAGCGTGGCCATGAAGGAAGTGGCCGGGGCGGTCGTGGCGACTTCGCTGGTGCTGGTTGCGGTGTTTGTGCCGGTGGCACTGTTTCCGGGGACGACGGGAATCCTGTTTCGGCAGTTTGCTCTGACGATCGCGTTTTCGGTTTCGATTTCCGCATTTAACGCCTTGACACTGACGCCGGCGCTTTCGGCCATTTTCCTGGGGCATCACCGAGAAAGGGCGCAATGGGCGGGTTTCCGCTGGTTCAATAAAGTGTTCGACGCCGGCGCGGCATTTTACCGGGAGACGGTGCGGCGCGTGGCGGAGAACCGGGTGCCCGCGTTGCTGGTTTTCGCGGTGGTTCTGGCCGGAGCGATTTTTCTGTACCTGCGGATCCCGCAGGGTTTCATCCCCGAGGATGACCAGGGCTACCTGATGGTGATCGTGCAAACGCCGCAAGGAGCTTCGCTTGCCTTCACGCGAGACGTTTGCGCCAAGGTGGAGGAGTCCGTCTCGCACATTCCGGAGATCACCGGCGCGTTTACCGTCGTGGGATTCAGCTTTACAGGAAACGCTTCGAACCGGGCGATGGTCTTTTTGAACCTGGCGGATTTCAAGGACCGCAAAGGCAGCGAGCACAGCGGGCCGGCGGTCGTGGAGAAAATGCGCGCTCAGCTGGCGGCGATTCCCGGTGGCCTGGTGATCCCCTTCAATCCGCCTTCCGTGCAAGGCTTGGGGCAGTTCGGCGGATTTACGTTTGAGTTGGAAGACCTGGGAAGAAACACGCTGCAAAGCCTGGCCGACAGCGCGAACCAATTGTCGGCGGCGGGAAATCAGACCGGGAAACTCACCGGGCTTTTTACGAGTTTCACAGCGAACGACCCGCAGGTGCTGGTGAAGATTGACCGCGAAAAAGCAAAGAGCCTGCAGATTCCCTTCAGCCAGATCACCGATGCGCTGGAAGTGTTCATGGGCTCGGTGTACGTGAACGACTTTGATTTCAATAATCGGTCGTATCGCGTCTATGTGCAGGCAGACCAGAAATTCCGATCGGAATCGAAGGATATGCGCGGCTACTACCTGCGCTCCGATACCGGGAAGATGGTGCCGCTGGACAACGTCGTGCAGATCGAGCAGACGCAAAACCCGCAGGTGATAAGCCACTACAATTTGTTCCGCGCGGCCGAAATCGACGGCTCGGCAGCTCCCGGGTTAAGCTCCGGGCAAGCTTTGAAGGAAATGGAAGCACTGTCGAAGAAGAACCTGCCGCGAGGGATGACTTACGAATGGAGCGGGCTTTCGCTGGAGGAGATTGAGTCGGGCGGAAAAGCAATGATCCTGTTTGGACTGGGAATCGTTTTCGTGTACCTGACGCTGGCGGCGCAGTATGAGAGCTATGTGCTGCCGTTCATTATTTTGCTGGGTGTGCCGGTGGCGCTGCTGGGTGCATTGGGGGCGATTGCGCTGCGCGGATTGAGCAACGATGTGTACGCGCAGATCGGGCTGGTGATGCTGATCGGTCTGTCGAGCAAGAATGCGATTTTGATCGTGGAGTTTGCGGAGCAGTTGCAGGACGACGGGCTGAATACGATTGACGCGGCAGTGGAAGCGGCGCGTATCCGGCTGCGGCCGATTCTGATGACGTCGCTGGCGTTCATCCTGGGCGTCGTGCCGCTGATGGTGGCGACAGGCGCCGGGGCGGCGGGCCGCGTGTCCGTAGGGACGACGGTGTTTGGCGGAATGATCGCGGCTACGACGCTGAATCTTTTGTTTATCCCGATGCTTTACGTGGTGGTGAGGAGCATTGTGCCGCGGAAGAAGGCGCGGGATGAAGTGGCGGCGTAAGTTTTGATTCGGTGACCGTTCGGGGTAACGCGAAGAAATTCTGTTGGCGGAAATTTAGAAACACAGAGATCTCTTTATTGCTGGCGGCTGATAGCGCCCCATTGCGGTAGAGATGCAAGGAAAGGACTGGCCGGGCAGAGGGCGGGGCCACCTGAAGGTGGCCGCTACGCGGAGCGGAAATCGGCGATGGCTTGGACTACGCGGTTTTGATGAGAGTCCGGGAGTTCGGGATAGGCGGGGAGGGAGAGGACTTCCCTGCTGGCTTTTTCAGATTCGGGAAAATCGCCGGGAGCGTGGCCGAGGTAGGCGAAGGCTTTCTGCAAGTGGATGCAGAGGGGATAGTAGATTTCGGAAGGCACGCCGGCGGCGTGAAGAAAAGTTTTGAGGTCGTCGCGGCGTGTGGAGCGAATGGTGAATTGATTGTAGACGTGTTCGAATTTTGCGGGCGGGCGGGCCGGGGCGGTGATGAAGGAAGAGAGCCCGGCGGATTCGAAGAGGCGGCGATAGCGATCCGCGCGATTTTGCCTTCCCTGCTGCCAGGCGTCGAGATGCCGCAACTTTACGCGTAAGACGGCGGCTTGCAGCGCATGCAAGCGGCTGTTGGTGCCGATGATTTCGTGAAAATACCTTTTTTTGCTGCCGTGGACGCGGAGCATTTGGAGTTTTTCGGCAATGGCCGGATCGTCGGTGGTGATCATGCCGCCGTCACCCGCGCCTCCGAGATTTTTCGAAGGGAAAAAACTGAAGCAGCCGTAGTCGCCAAAGGTGCCGGTGAAGCGGCCTGCGTAGCGGGAGCCGATGGCTTGCGCGGCGTCTTCGATGATGACGAGATTGTGCGCGCGGGCGATGGCGAGGATAGGGTCCATGTCCGCGGGCAGGCCGAAGAGGTGGACGGGCATGATAGCGCGCGTCCTGGGGGTGATGGCGGCTTCGAGCAGCGCGAGATTGATGTTGTAGGTGACGGGGTCGATATCCACGAAGACCGGCTTGGCGCCGACGTAAGCGATCGAGCCTCCGGTGGCGATAAAACTGAACGGCGTGGTGATGACCTCGTCATCTTTGCCGATACCCGCGCACAGGAGGGAGAGGATCAAGGCATCGGTACCGGAGGCGCAGCCTACGGCGAATTTTGAGCCGAGCTTGGCGGCAACTTCATCTTCCAGGAATTTTACTTCCGGACCTAGAATGAAATATTGGGATTCAAAAACCTGGGAGACGGCTTGCATGACTTCTTCGCGGATGGTGGCGAACTGCGCGCGGAGATCGAGGAAATCGAACGGGGCGCCTGCGGCGGAATTTTCGGCGTGTTTCGCGGAGGAAGACATTTCGTTGGCTCCTGTAATTATTGTACGGCAAGCGAGGGGTGGCCGACTGGTTTCGGGGCGCTCCGGAGGCCAGGCGGAGACCGGCCTCACAAGTACGGGAAAACCCAAGAGCACAGCCCCTTCGACTGCTCAGGGCAGGCAGGAATGGCTGTGCCACGAGGGCATTGGAGAGGAGCGAAGTTATTTGCGGGAATAGGTGGAGATGGCCTGAAGGACACCGTCCTGCGTTTCCTGCACGCTCATCTGGACATTTTTGTCCATGGCGGCGGCGACGTCGGCGACTAATTTGCCGCTTGAAGGTACGTCGTGGTTGTACGTGTGCCGCCAGATAACTTTGTCGAGCTTCTGGTCCTTGAGTTCCACGTCGAAATTGAGCCGGGCGACCACGCTGCCGCCACTGATTTCACGGAACGCATAGAGATGGCCAATGAGAACAAAATCGACATTGGCTTCGGTACGAAGGGTGGTGACCAGCTTAAATTGGCCGGAGGTACGTAGGCCGCGAGCCAGGGCGTCCTGCAAGAGCTCAACGGGCGGCTCGACCCAGCGGTGATTTTCGTAGAGGCCGAGTTGTTCGCCTTCCCCGCCGTAGACGATGCGATCTTCCCTGTAGAGGTGGGAGGTCTGAAACGGCCGAACGAGGAGAGCGATGTCAACCGGAGACTGCGAAGGGCCAAGAGGGGTCGTGGGCGGGTGCGTCAGCTGATAATACTTTACGGGCTTCATGCTGCCGCAACCGGAAAGAACGAGGGCGAGGAGGGTGGCCACGGCTAGCGCTGCGCCGGCTTTTGCAAAACGCAGGCCCGAAGCCGGGGGGATTAGATTCCGGATGTTGGTGCAATCGTTGAGTCTCATTGGTGCTCTCCGGGTTTATGTTCGCGGGGGGTGGTGGAGCGAATCAATTCGGACGGCCGGGTTTTGATGATGTCGGTGAATTCGCGCAGGTTTTCTGAAACGTCGCGAAGGTTCATAAGGAGTTCGTCGAACGTTTCGGCGTTGATGTCGATGGTCTGGTTGAGGTGGCGGGTAAGGATGGAAACGTTGTCCAGGGATTCGCGCAATTTCTTGATGGAAGCACGCAGGTCTTCGCGGTTATCACCGATGACGGAATCAATTTTTTTCAAGGTTTCGTTGGCTTGATCGGAGGTCTTTCTCAAATCGTCGAGCATGGGGGAGAGCTTGGCGCTGGCGACGTTCACGTTGGTGAGTGTGGATTTGACGACGGGCCGGTTTTCGCGGAGCATCCCCTGGAGGTCGGAGATGCTGGCGGAAATATTGGCGCGATTCTGATCGTTGAGGAGATCGTTGACGCGGGCGAGGGTGACGCTCAATTCCTTAACACGAAGGTTGAGATTGCCCATAAGTTCCTGGGCCTGCGGAATTACCTTGTTGAACTCCTCGGTAAGATCGTTGAAGCCGACGTAGGGATCCGAGGGCAGTATGGCGCCATCGGCGGCGCGGGGCGCGGCGGGAGAACCGGCCTTCACCTCCAGGTGGTTGTCGCCAAGCGGGCTAAAGCTGAGTATGGAGACGCGGCTGTCCGTCTTGATCGGCAGGTCTTCCTTTACGCTGAACTCCATGTCCATCAAGGTCGGATCTTTAGGATCGATCTTTACGCCTTCGACGCGCCCTATTTTCGGGCCGCCCTCATAGCGCACGGTAGTGCCGCGATCGAGTCCCGCGGCGTTACGGAATTTCGCGTGAAAGTGGCGCGCGGAACCCGCGAAAGCGCCGGAGAGCGAAAACACGGTGGCAGTCAACAAAGCCACGGCGATGATGACGAATAAGCCGACAAAGACCTGTTCGCGTCTTTCTTCCATCTCTACCTGCTCTTCCCCTGACGGGCTTCGCCGGATTTCGAGGAGGGCTCCGTCAGCATCTGCAGATAATCAAGTTCCTGGGCAACCGCGGGTTCGGGGATACGGTCGAGAAATTGCCGAACCTTGGGATGCTTGCTGTTTTTCATTTCTTCGGTGGTGCCGAGGGCGACGACGTCGCCCTTGTTGATGAGAACCATGCGATCGGCAATCAGAAAAGCGCTGGCCAATTCGTGGGTGACGACAATGATGGTCATGTGGAAGGCCTTTTTCAGTTCCAGGATGAGCTGATCGATGCCGGCGGCGATGATTGGGTCGAGGCCGGCGGAAGGCTCGTCGAAAAACAGGATTTCCGGGTCCATGGCGAGAGCCCGGGCAACGGCCGCGCGTTTTTTCATGCCGCCGCTGAGCTGCGAGGGAAGAAAATCCTCAAAGCCGGAGAGACCCACCTGGTCGAGCTTCAGGCGAACCATGATCTCGACAGTGGATGGCTCGAGCTTGGTGTGTTCCTCCAGGGGCAAAGCGACATTTTCGCCGACGGTCATGGAGCCGAAGAGCGCGCCACCCTGGAACGACATGCCGAGGTGCTTGCGGATTTCGTCGCGCTCGGCTTCGGAAATGGCGGAGAAATTCTGGCCGCGAATCCAGACTTCGCCGGAAGTGGGTTTTTCGAGGCCGACCAGCGTGCGAAGCAACGTGCTTTTGCCGGAGCCGGAGCCGCCGAGAATGACGAGGGTTTCGCCACGCTGGACATCGAAATTGATGCCGTGGAGAATTTCCCTGCCGGTATAGCTGACGCGGAGGTTGCGAAGAGAAATCATCGGACCATCGAAGGAGCCGTCCGCGCCCAGATTTTGCACCGATGCAGCCATAAACCTTTAGTGTTCTCCCAGGAAGTAGAAAAGCATTGTAAAGACAAGGTCGACCAGAATCACAAGAAAAATGGACATAACGACGGCGCGCGTGGTCGAGCGGCCGACCTGTTCGGCGCCGCCGGTGGTGTTTAAACCTTCGAGGCAGCCAACGGCGGTGATAGTGACGCCGAACATGAAACTCTTGACCAAACCGGTGACGACATCGCGCATGAAAAGAGCGTCGAGGGAAGCGACGATATAGCGAGGAAAAGTGAAGTCCGCCTGGGCGACGCCAAAGAGGGCACCGCCGAGGATGCCCATGAAGTTGGCCCAGATGGTGAGGCAAGGAAGCATCAAGACCATGGCGGCAAATTTGGGAGCGACCAGGAATCCGACGGGATTGATGGCCATGGTTTCGAGGGCGTCAATTTCCTCGGACACTTTCATGGTGCCGAGTTCCGCGGCGAAGGCCGAGCCGGAGCGGCCGATAACAATGACGGCGGTGATCAACGGCCCCAGTTCTCGTGTCATGGAAAGGGCCACGGCGCTGGCGACAAAACTGATGGCGCCGAAGCGGCGCAGTTCGTACGCGGCCTGGAGCGCAAGGATCAAGCCGATGAAAAACGTGATCAGGGAGAGAATGGGAAGCGCGCGGACTCCGGCTTCCATGGCCTGGGAGACGGCACGCTGAAAACGAACCGGCGTTCCCCTGAAAGGGCCGATGAACGTGAAATAGGCGGCGCGTCCGGCAAGAGACGTGAGCGCGCCAACGTAGGCGAGGCTGCCTTCTACGGAGCGGCCTATTTTTCCAAAGAATTCCACTTGGTCCGGCTACCTTTGCGGGGAAAAAAGCTGGCCCGGGCGCTAGGAAGCAAGCGCCTGAGCTTCACTATCGTGAATCTCGAAAATTTTCTGCAAGCGGGAAAGCTCCATCACTTCGCGGACGGTTTTGCTGAGGCCATAGAGAATCAGGCGGGAGCCCTGGTCGCGCGAAGCTTTGAGACCTTCGACAAGGGAGGCAATACCGGAACTGTCGATGTAGCGGACTTTCTCGAGATTAAGGAACACCTTGGGAGTCCTTTTCTCCTTAATTTCCTGAAGCAACGCCTTGCGCATCTCCGGCGAGTGAGCCAGGTCAATGTCCCCGGTGATATCGAGGATGGTGCCGCCAATTGCCAGTCGGACCGCAATCTGCACTTTCTATTCTCCTTCGGATGCCGCTGCCTGGGGGGTTGGACACAAATACTTCACCATGCGTAAGAGATTCTTGCCTTTCTTGCGGCTAAATTCAACTTCGTCCATACTCTGACGGATGAAATGAAGCCCGAGGCCACCGGGACGCACGTCATCGAGCGGGCGACCCTTCAAGGTTGAAGGTTTGACGGGCACGCCGCTATCCTTCAGAAGAATTTCTATCCCGTCCGAGGCGGCGTTCTGCGGGCCGAATTGCAGCTTGCGACAAGACATCTCGATGGGATGCCCGGCGCGGCCGCCGTAAGCGTGGCGAATGACGTTGGCGAGGGCTTCATCCACGGAACGGACGATGGCGCGGGTTTCGTTGTCGCGAAAGTGCAGGACCTCGGCAGCACGTTCCACAGTGGCGCGAACAAGGCACAACGCTTCCGGATTGCTCTGCAACTCCAATTTCAAAAGCATTTCGGACTTTGCCTGGGCCTTTCCGCGACCCTTCGATCTGTTTTTGGTCACCCGTACGCCGCGCACTGGTACACCCATCCCGGAAATGATGTTAGTGGAACTCCGTTGTGCCCCGGTTGCCCGGCGGGGAGACAATGCCATGTTCCACGTCACCTGACAACCGAAAAATTTTGACTGGCCGCGACGCGAAAATCGGCGGCAGCGTGTAAAATCGCTGGCGGCGCGAAGCAATAAATGGAAACCGCCATAACGCAAAAATCCGGCATTTTGAAATGGGGAAAACGTCCATGCGGGCAGCGACAGGCGAAAGAATCGCACGGTTATTCGGAACGTTTGTGATTGCGCTGTTCATGGCGAGCGGTATGCGGGCGGCACAGGGACCTGGCGCCGACACCTCGCTTAAGCCGCTGATTGACCGATTGGAATCCATAGTTACCTTGCCGCTGGATGAGTGGCGCTACCATGCGGACGTCGCGCACCCCGAAGATTCTTCATTAGACGATAAAGAGTGGCCCGTCGTCAAAATCCGCGAGGCATGGAAGACGGGTCCGCGAGTGCTGCGGCGGCGAATCGAACTGCCCGCGGCATTGAACGGGTACAGCTTGCGGGGAGCGAGAGTCCGGCTGGAGCTCGGCGTGGACAGCGGCGACTTTGTGATGGTGACGGTATTTTCCAATGGCGCGATGGTCTCCCGCACGGATGCGGACACGCTGCAGCCGATCGTGCTGACGGAGAATGCGCAACCCGGCGATACGTTTCTGATGGCGATACGCATTCAGGCCGGCGAAACCAACACGCGGATCAGCACGAGCCGCTTGTTGATTACTCCTCCGGCGAGCCGGCCCGATCCTGGAATTTTGCGGGAAGAAATCCTTGCCGCGCAGCCGATGGTGGCGGCATTTCCGGAGGGCCGCGCGGAGCACCAGGCAATCCTGGAAGATTCGGCGAAATATGTGGACTTGAATGCTCTGGACCACGGTGACCAGGCCGCGTTCGACGAATCGCTGCGGAAGGCGCAGGGCAAACTGCAGGCGCTGACACCGTGGCTAAAGCAGTTCACGATCCGCGCGGATGGAAACTCTCACATCGACATGGCGTGGCTGTGGCCGTGGACCGAGACAGTGGAAGTGGTGCGGAACACCTTTCGCAGCGCGCTGGACCTGATGCGCGAATATCCGGATTTCAAATTCACAATGTCCTCGGCGCGAACGTATTCGTGGATGGAAGAGAAATATCCGGACCTGTTCAAGGAGATTCAGCAGCGAGTGAAGGAAGGCCGGTGGGAGATCGTGGGCGGAATGTGGGTGGAGCCGGACTTGAACATGCCGGGAGGCGAATCGCTGGTGCGGCAGATCCTGGTTGGAAAACGTTATTTCCAACAGAAGTTCGGCGTGGACGTGAAGATCGGGTGGAACCCGGACTCGTTCGGTTACAACTGGCAACTGCCGCAGATCTACAAGAAATCGGGCATCGATACGTTCGTGACGCAAAAGCTGATGTGGGCACATGAGTTCACGGTGTTCCCGCACAAGCTGTTCTGGTGGGAGGCACCGGACGGAAGCCGGCTGCTGACTTACTTTCCGCACGATTATGCGATGGGGATCGACCCGGTGCAGCTCGGGAAGGATGTGTCGGTGTGGGTGCCGGCGATTTACGGCTCGAAGCCGCCGGCGAACGCGGAGATGATGCACCTCTATGGCGTCGGCGACCACGGCGGCGGGCCGACGAGGACGATGCTGGACACGGCCACACGATGGATGAAGCCGGACGTGGCGTTTCCCAATTTGCAGTTGAGCACGGCCACGGACTTTTTTGCGGATTTGCAGCCGAAGCTGGCGAACATGAACGTGCCGGTGTGGCGCGATGAGCTTTATTTCGAGTATCACCGCGGCGTGTTTACGACGCAGGCGGAGACCAAGCGGCGGATACGGAAGACGGAGGCGTTGTTGCTGAACGCCGAGAAGTTTTCGGCGGTCGCGAGTTCCTTCGGGCGAAAGTATCCGAGCGAAGAGTTCGATCGCGGCTGGAAGGATTTGCTGTTTGACGATTTCCACGACATTTTTCCGGGATCGGGAATCGCGGTGAATTACCTGGACGCGAAAAGGAATCTGGAGGACGTGGGGCGCGTGGGCCAGGGAATTCTGGACGGTTCGCTGGACGAGATTGCGGAGCACATCAACGTAAAGGGGAACGGGGTTCCGGTGGTGGTGTTCAATTCCCTTTCCTGGGCGCGGGACGAGGTGATTGAAACAGAGGCACGGCTGCCGGAGGCGGCGAGTTCGCTGGAGGTGGTGGACTCGAGCGGGAAGCCGGTGGCTTCGCAGGTGCTGTCGAGCGAACGAGGGACGCGGCGCGTGCGGCTATTGCTGAAGGCGAGCGTGCCGGCGTTTGGATACGCGACGTACTTCGTCCGCGCGAACCCGAAACCCGCGCCGATGGCAGCGGGTGTAAAAGCTTCGGGAGATACGCTGGAGAACGAGTTTCTGCGCCTGAAGGTCGATTATAAAACGGGGTGCATGACCAGCCTGTTCGACAAACGCAGCAACAGCGAATCGCTGGCACCTTCGGAAACGGAAACGGGCGGCCCGAAGGATTCGATTTGCGGCAACCTTTTGCAAGCGTTCCGCGACAAGCCCAAGCAATGGGATGCCTGGAACATCGACGAGGATTTCGAAAAGGAGCATTGGGACCTGAACAAGGCCGATGAGGTGAGCCTGGTTGAGAACGGGCCGCTGCGCGCGATTCTTCGCGTGAAAAATCACTTCCAGAATTCCACGTTTGTGCGCGATATCACAGTGACGGCTGGATCGCCGCGCGTGGACGTGAACATGACGGCGGACTGGCACGAGAAGCACATCCTTTTGAAGGTGGCGATGCCGCTGAGCACGCACAACAAGATGGCCACGTTCGAAATTCCCTACGGCAGCATCGAGCGGCCGACCACGCGAAACACGCGGGCAGAGCAGGGGAAATTCGAAGTGCCCGCATTGCAGTGGGCGGACATTTCGGACACGAGCCACGGGCTGAGCTTGCTGAACGATTGCAAGTACGGCTATGACGCGAAGGGCAACGTGCTGCGGCTTTCGCTGCTGCGTTCGCCGGAATGGCCCGATCCGCACGCGGATGAGGGCCTGCACGAGTTCACCTATTCGCTTTACGCACACGCGGGAAATTGGAAGGATGCGCTTACGGTGCGGCAAGGCTACGAACTGAATTATCCGCTGCTGCCGCGGCAGGCGGAGCGGCACACGGGAAGTTTGCCGGAGCGGCATTCGTTTGTGGAACTGAACGGAGAGAATGTGGTGCTGACCGCGGCGAAAAAAGCCGAGGACGATGGCGCGATGATTTTCCGGTTCTACGAGTGGGCCGGAAAGGAAGGCGACATTATGTTGCGCCCCGATTCGGGCCTGGCGAGCGCCGCGGAAACGGATCTGATGGAGCGGCCGCTGAAGACGCTGGCGATTGAGAACGGCGGAGCAACGATCCATACCAAGCCGTTCGAGATAAAGACCGTGCGATTCGTGATCAAAAGTGTGGGGACCAAGGACGGAGAGGCGAGGCCTTAAAAGTGAATAGGAATCTGGCGAAGGCGGCGGCGGTTGGGGCGCTGGGCGGTTTTCTTTTTGGATTTGATACGGCGGTTATTTCGGGGACCACGCAGGCGCTGACGGGCGTCTACCACCTTTCGCCGGAGCAGCTTGGCCTGACGGTTTCGATGGCGCTGATCGGAACGGTGATCGGCGCGATGACGGCCGGCATCCCCGGGCAGAAATACGGCGGACGGGAAACGCTGCGGTTCCTGGCGGTGTGCTATGTGATTTCGGCGCTGGGGTGCGCGTTTGCGTGGAACTGGCACGTGTTGCTGGCGGCGCGGTTCATCGGAGGGCTGGGGATTGGGGGATCGTCGGTGCTGGGGCCCGTGTATATCGCGGAGCTGGCACCGGCAAAATTGCGCGGGCGGCTGGTGGGAATGTTTCAGATCAACATCGTGATCGGCATCCTGCTGGCGTATCTCTCGAACTACATCATCGCCAGCCTGGGGCTCGGAAGCGCGGAGTGGAGATGGCAACTGGGAATTGCCGCGCTGCCCGCGTTTATTTTTCTGCTGCTGCTCTTCGGCATTCCGCCCAGCTCGCGCTGGCTGGTGACGCAGAAGCGCGTGGAGGAAGCTCGGGGCGTGCTGCAATCGATGGGCGCGGAGGACGCGGAAGGCGAGTTGCGCGAGATCGTGGAATCGATCCACCTGGACAAGCTGCAATCCTCGGAGCCGCTCTTTGCGTGGAAATACCGGCTGCCGATTTTTCTGGCCATCACGATCGGGATGTTCAACCAGCTTTCGGGTATCAACGCGATTTTGTATTACCTGAACGATATTTTTGCGGCTGCGGGGTTCAGCAAGATTTCGGGAGGCCTGCAAACCGTGGCGATCGGTAGCATGAATCTGCTGGCGACGCTGCTGGCCATGACGGTGATCGACAAGCTGGGGCGGAAGACGCTGCTGTTAATCGGCGCGGTGGGAACAGCGGTGTGCCTGTTTGGGGTCTCGGCGATTTTCTATACGCAGAGTCACCAGAGTTCCCTGCTGTGGCTGCTGGTGGCATACATCGCGTTTTTTGCGATTTCGCAGGGAGCGGTGATCTGGGTGTACATCAGCGAGGTGTTTCCCAACCGGGTGCGAGCGAAGGGGCAAGGGCTGGGGAGTTCTTCGCACTGGGTGATGAACGCGCTGATTGCTTATATTTTTCCGCAGGTGGCGAAGTCTTCGGGCGGCGCGCCGTTTTTACTTTTTGGCGCGATGATGGTGGTGCAGTTTTTTGTGGTGCTGTTTTTTTATCCGGAGACGAAGGGCGTCAGCCTGGAACAGTTGCAGCACAAGCTGGGGATTGAGTGAGGGTGGAGCGATGCGCGATGAGAACCCCAAGAGCACAGCCCCTTCGACTCGCTCAGGGCAGGCAGGAATGGCTGTGCCACCTGGAACAGTTACCACCAGGACTCAGCCTGGAGCCCGAAGGAGATGCCCGCGTTCTGATTCATGTAGGGGATCCCGCCGACGAAGCCTTTGTAGCCGTCCGTCCAGTTGGCATAGGTAAAAAAGGCGCGAAGCACGGGACGGCTGAAAAAATCGCGCCCGCTGGCGATTTGCAGAGCGACCGTGGACTTTGCCAGCCAGCCGCTGTAGAGATTTTGTCCGCTGGTCGTGTGGTCGATTCCCGGCTCAAACGCGAGCGAGACGTGATCGGTGAAATTGAAAATTGGGCGAGCGCCAAAGGAGAGCCAGGTGTTGACGCCATGCGCGGGATTCCCGTCCTGCGTCCGCTGGTAAAGGAAAATCGGCATCATGGACCAACGGTTGTTCGGTTGTACGAGCACCTGTTCCGTGATGAGAAAGTTGTTGGCATTGTGGCTGAAAGAGGTCGGCGGGACGATGAAAGTGTTGAAATCGCTGGCGGCACCATTGCCGTACTGGAAGGTGAATTTGTGGTAGCCGCCGTAAAATTCCGGATGCAGATAGTAGAACCCGATGGCGTTCCCCTGATTGCTGGGATAGAGAGTGCCGTTGAATACGCCTCCCTTTGAAGCGGCGTAGTTGTACCAGACAGCGAAACGTCCGGACAGTATCTTCATGTCGTAGATGCGCACATCAAGGTTGCTCTTGGCCAAAGCCCCGCTGGGAGTGGTGATGGCGTCGCTGGCCCCGGCAAGATAGGAAACGGCCATGTGCCCGATTTTGGTGTTGATATCTTCCACTCCGCCGCCGTAACCGCTCATGTCCAGCGTGTAGAAGTCGTCAATTTCGATGTGCTGCCTGCGGTAGTAACGTTCACCGGCCCAGAATTTGGCGTCCGGCTGGAAATCGAGGACGTTTCCGGCCTGCACAAATGCCTCGCGGAAGCGGAACTTGTCGTTGTTGTCGAAGTTCGAGGAATTGGTGGTATCGGCCTCGATCATGGATTCGGTACGGAACCATGCTTTGCCTGAATCGTGGTTGGGATTGACCCAATTGTTGACAAAGATCAATTCCGCGTAGGTTTCGGCTTCATTGCCGAGGCGGTATTTCGCCCCCGCTCCTGGCGCTTCGAAGGCGACTTGCTGGCCGCCGTCACCGTTCAGGCCATAACCGGAGCGAAGGTAACCGTGAAATTCAAAGGCCTTGCTTTGCGCCTCAAGGTTTTTGAGGCGAATGTCCGCATCGCGCAATTGGTCATATTCGAGCCCTGAGCCGACTTGTTGTTGCAAGTCCGCGGTGCCAGTTTGCCCATTCTGAACGATTTTCCAGGCGTCTTGCGCCACTTTTTGGGCCGTGCTCGGAGGAGGTTGATTCTGAGAGGTCGACTGCGTGGGCGGCTGAGCAACGGACGGGGCGGGGGACGGCGCAGCTGTCGCCACGACTTTGGAGGATGCCGAGGCAGCTTCCAATTGCGAGAGGCGGTTTTCGAGCGCCGCGATTTTGGACTCGTAGTCCGATTTCAGTAGCTGGAGTTCCTTCTGAAGCTCTTGCGGCGTCTGGGCTCGCGAGGCGGAGGCGAAGAAAGATGCCAGAGGAGCGAAGAGCAAAACGAGCACGAGCAATCGCCGCCCGGGCGCAGGAGAGTTGCGCGGCTTCCAGACTTGCAAGGTCCACCGGAAATTGAAAGTGCGGGCAAACGGATGGGTGAGGAAATTGCTCATGACTACCCCCAGCGCTGGAAGTTGGACAAGCTCCCTGCGGGGATTCGCCTGGAAGGGAGTTGACCGCTGAAACAATATGACCAGGCGAGCAGCAAGGTCAACCGGGGTTTTCGGGAAGGTTTCCCGAAGCGGATGCAGCGCGCAAATCTTGAAGATGGGTTTCCGTGATCGGATTGCGGCTATTTTCCATACTCAGAGCCGCGAGAGTTCGCTACCGGGTACTGGGAGCATACTTCGCGTTTTTTTGCGATTCCACAGGGAGCGGTTACATCGGTGTGCAAGAAGACCATTCAGAATTATTTCTCCCACAAAACCCAGGAGCACAGCCAGGAATGGCTGTGCCACAGGGCCGGTCTAAAGACCGGCCACTACAGCCGTTGAATTGTCATTTCGATTCCGTATTTTGGGCGGAGGGTTACTAAGGGCTCGGGAACGACCGGGAATCCCTTATTCAGGCGGAAACGGAATTTCTGGGCGATGGCTGCGATTACCAGGGCGGTCTCCAGTTGAGCGAAGCCTTGGCCGATGCAGCGGCGGGGACCGTCGCCGAATGGGAAGTAGACGCCTGGGGGCAAGCGGTGCTCGAGGCCGTCCAGCCAGCGCTCGGGGATGAATTTCTCCGGCTGCTCAAAAAATCTGGCATCACGATGCATCACCCACTGCGAAGCGAGGAGCGTGGAACGCGGAGGAATATCGTAGCCGCCGAGATGGATGGATTCCACGTTCATGCGGGCCATCATGTAGGCCGGAGGGTAGAGACGCAACGACTCGTGAATGACTGCGTTGAGGTAAGGGAGCTTTTCGAGGTCGGAGACTTCGGCGGGGCGGCCGCCCAGAACAGAACAGAGTTCTTCGTGCAAATGCGCTTCGGCTTCGGGGTTTTCGCCGAGGAGATACCAGGTCCAGGCCAGGGAGAGAGCGGTGGTTTCGTGGCCGGCGACGAAGAGGGTCATGGATTCGTCGCGGACCTGGCGCTCAGTCATCTGGCTGCCGTCTTCGTTCATGGCGGACAGGAGGAGCGACAGGAGATCGTTGCGGGGCCGAGTGTCTTTCTTGCGGTCGGAAATGATGCCGTAGATGAGCGAATCCATGTATTCGACTTCGCGGCGGGCGCGGCGGTTTGCGGGCGTGGGCCAACTTGCCGGGATGCGCCAGGGAGTGCGTACGCGGCGAAGATGGTGTCGCATCAGGAAGGTCATGGCGTTGCCGATCGAGGTGGAATTGCCGGCGAGGCTGGCGCCGAAGAGAGTGCGGACCGCGACCTCCAGCGTGATCTTCATCATTTCTTCCGCAATGTTTCGCGTTTCACCGCCGCGCCATTGGCTGATGTGCTGGAGCGCGCATTCGACCATGACCGGAGAATATTCGTTGGTGCGCGAGCGATGGAAAGCGGGCTGGGCAAGACGGCGCTGACGACGCCAGAAGTCGCCTTCGCTGATCAGAAGGCCCTGGCCGAGCAGGGGTCCGACAACGAGTTTTGTCAGAGTGCTTTTGTGTAACTTGGCGTGATCGAGGATGAGGAGTTGCTGGATGTAGTCGGGGCGATTGACGAGGATGCGATTCATGCGCAGCACCGGCATGCTCACGATGTCGCCGTACTCGCGAGCGAGCCGCTGCAATGTACCGAGAGCATCGTGTCGGACGTCGAGCGCTAGGCCAAGGATGGGCAAGCCTTTGGGGCCGGGCGGAACGTGGGTTGGGTTGCTGGTCATTTTGGCCGCGTGAAGTTCACTTCATCCACGCGTAGTACGCAACGTAAAACCAACTGAAAATGCCGTGAACGATCATCCAGAGGATGGAGTGATGAGCGCTCCAGGATAATGTGATTGCGAGCATGCTTCCGAATCCCCAGACGCCGACACCCGCGGAACGTCCGCCGCCACCGTTGCTCATCGGATTGCTCCTTGCGCGTGAAAACGCGTGCACCAGTTTAACCCGATGAGGGCGATTGCCGAGCAAGGAAAGGCAGCGGAGAAAATCGTTTTGGCAAATCACCCGGAAACGCTGCGAGGAGCCAAAGAGGCGCTGGGCAAAATCTAAATTGTGTTGGACGAGGGGCGGCGGGGCTGGGATGCGCCGCTTATTTAACTACGAGCTGGAATGAGGCGGAGTGGCTGAGGCTGCCTGAAGTCCCGGTTACCGTGATCGTGTAGGTCCCCGCTGGAGTACCTTGCACAGGTGGCGGACCGGGGCCGGGGCCGGAGCTGGAGCCGGAACTGGTGCCCGAGCCGCAGGAAGCGCAAAACGCGGTGAGAGCGAGGAAGGCGGATGCGGCAAGCAACCGCGCGGCACGTCCGGCACGCTTCCATTTGTCGAGGAGCAACGCGGCCAGGAGACACGCGAGGTTTATCGGCAGAACTGGCCACGGGAGCGGCGGCGCGGTAAAGCGCGGGCGATCGGCAGGCATAGCGCCAGAGCGCATGGTTGTCATTACAGATACAGTTGCGTTGGCGACGCTCGAGCCGTCCATGGGAGACGACGCGGGCGAGACGGCGCATGTCGAGGCCATCGGCACACCTGCACAGGTCCACGCTATTGTTTGATTAAAACCGCCGGAGGGGGCTGCGGAAACTGAGAAGTTTGCCGTTTGTCCGGCCGTGATGGTTGCGCCGGAGGGCGCAGCGGCGACGCTGTAATCGGGCGAACCGGATCCCATTGGCAATGCGGTGAGTGCCATCAATAAATCCAGCCGGCCGTTGCCCATATCGGGGCCGACGAATTGCGCGTGGGCGATGGCAGCAGAGGCGAGGGACTGGTTGATGTCGGTTCTGAGCGCGCGCAGGAGGGCAGCGCCGCCGGAGACGAAAGGCGCGCTGAAAGAAGTTCCCCAGCCGGCGGAGTAGGTGCTGAACGGATAGGTGGTGACGATCGCTTCGCCGGGAGCGGCGACCCAGACGACGGCGTCGCCATAGTTTGAAAATGTGGAACGCGTGTCGAGGTCGCTGGTGGAGGCAACCCCCATCACATCGGTTTGAAGCGCTGCCGGATAAACCGTCTCGATGGCGCCATCGTTGCCCGCGGATGCGGCGCAAATGATGTTGAGCTTGTTTGCGTAATCGAGAGCGCTCGAGAGTTCCTGGGACGGAGTTTTGAAATCGAAACTCATGTTGATGACGTTGGCGTTATTTTGCGCGGCGTAGTAAATGGCGCGGAGTATGTCGGAGAGGTAGCCAGTGCCACTCGATTGGAACGCCTTAAGCGGCAGGAGTTGGGCATTGGGGGCGACGAGATGGATTACGCCCATCACCATGGTGCCGTGACCGAACGCCGCGTATTGAACATTGCCGTCGAGAACCGCGGCGGTGGACTGGTCGAGGACGGCGGCCGTGGATTGATTCACGATAGCCGGCTGGCAACTGGGACACGGGGAAGGCGCGGGTGAAGTGAAATCTGTCATCTCCGAGCCGCCAGGTTGGTTGCGCGTGAAATCGTAACCGGCGAGGAGAACGCTTTTCAGGGCGGGATGATTGGGGTCAACTCCGGTGTCGATATCGGCGACGATTCCCTTGCCGGAAACTTGAAAAGTGTTCTGCGCGTCCTGAACGTGGACAATGCCGGAGGCCGGTTGATTGGCGTAACCATTCCAGACCGTAGTGCCAAAATAATTTACGGGAGTGCTGTCGGTCAGCCCGGCGGGAGGGGTGGTGACGGCATTGAGGCCACCGACCAGGCTGATCAGTTGATCAAGTTCGGCGTCAAGGACGCCCGGGGTGCTGCGCAAAAGATTGAGGAAGGTGGTCGGGTCGATGACAGACGGGGTGGTGAGAAGAAAAACCTGGTTCAGCGCGCCGTCAATGGAGGTCGCAACCGTGCAATTCTGCAACACGCAGAGTTCCGTGAGAGCGGTGTTGCCCAGGGTGGAGCGGACGATGAAGCGGTTATCCGCCAGGGCGGGAGTGGTGGAGAGTAGAGCTAGTAGCGCGGCCGCGAACCACAGATGGCGTTTCATGGCTGGGTTCTTCCTCCTGACCAATTCCCTTCCCGGTGTGCGTCCGGCCCTGGTGCGATAGCGGTTTGAAATCAATTACGAACAATCGCTTTTGGTTGGCAAAAAGAGACGACTGCGCGAACGCAGGCCATCTCTGCGCACACATACCCCAGGATGGGGATAGATAAAACGAAAACGCGGGGAAATTCTAGACGGGAAAATACTGAGATATCCCTAAGGGAAACACCTGAGGCTGAAATTCAACTGCACGAGGCGGAAAACGCCGCTATAAGGCTGAGAAAACGGAAGTGCCGGCGGCGGCAAAGACGGTGGACATTTCGGCTTGGGCGAAGGAGAGGAAGGTGCGGACGACAGCGGGATCGAATTGAGTGCCGCTGGATTCGTTGAGGCGGCGCACGGCTTCTTCGTAGGGCAGGCCCTTTCGATAGGGACGCGAGGAAACCATAGCGTCGAAGGCATCGATCACGCAAACGATGCGCGAGACGACGGGAATTTCCGTATTTTTGAGCCCCGCGGGATAGCCTTTGCCATCGAAGGATTCATGGTGGTGGAGAATATCGAGCGCGGCGCGTTCGAAGCCGGGAAGCATGCGCAATACAGCCCAGCCATATTCAGAGTGCTTCTTCATCAGGGTGTACTCGTCGGGGTCGAGGCGCCCGGGTTTGCGGAGGATGGCGTCGGGGATGCCGACCTTGCCGATGTCGTGGAGCAGCGCGGCCACTTCGAGATTCTGAAGTTCGGATTCCTCCAGGCCGAGTTCCTGGCCGACGCGCATGCCCCACTCCGCGAGGCGAGTGCTGTGCACACCGGTGTTGAGATCCTTCAGGTCCAGGAGTTGATTGAAGGCGCAGATGACGGAATTGCGGAGCGCGGCAGACTGCTCTTCGAGTTGCTTGATGCGGAGAGACTCCAGCGCCCCGGATACCGAGGTACCGTCCAAGGGCCCGGGAGTCTGGTGCTTCGACATAGGAGTTAATTGCAGAACAAGAGGCAGGTGCCGGAGCCGGAACCTGAGCCGGAGGAGCCCGAGCTATTCACCCAGGCGGAAACAGCCTGATAAACGTCGAGTCGACCGTGATTGAGGTCCGGGGTGAGTTGGACCGCGTGGGACAACGAGCTGGCGGCCTGGCTCTGATGCAGAGAGGACCTGGCGCTGAGCATCAGTGCGGCGGTGCCAGCGACGAGTGGAGAGCTGAACGAGGTGCCGGAAGCGCTGGCGTAGGTTCCACCAGGGAAGGTGCTGACGACGTTCTCGCCCGGCGCAGCGATCAATACGTCCACCGAGCCGTAGTTGGAAAAGGAGGAGCGGGTGTCGTAATTCGTGGTGGAAGCAATGCCCACCACGGCGTTGTTCAATGCAGCCGGATAAACGGCCGCGCTGGTGTTTTCATTTCCGGCGGCAGCAACGAGGACGACGCCGGCTTTGTTGGCGTAAGAGACGGCCTGAGTGAGGGACGGCGAATTGGAAGAAAGATCGAAGCTCATATTCACGACGTTGGCGTGGTGCTGAACGGCGTAATAAAGAGCCGCGACGATGTTGGAAAGATAGCCGGTGCCATTCGAGGAAAAGGCCTTGAGGGGAAGAATCTGTGCCTTAGGCGCGACGAGATGGACGAGGCCGGAGGTCATTGTGCCATGGCCGAACGCGGTGTAGTCCGGGCCATCGAGGACAGCGGCGGTGGACTGATCGAGCACGGCTGCGGTGGATTGCTGGACATAGCCAGGCTGCTGATCCTGGGAGTTGGTGTCTAGCTCGCCGTTCGGCAAGCTGCTGACGTCGAGCCATTCGGAGGCGCCGGGCTGGTTGCGCGTAAAGTCGTAACCCGGAAGCAGTACAGCCTGGAGGACCGGGTGATTGACGTCGACGCCCGTATCAATGACTGCGACGATACCAGTGCCGCTGATGCGAAAACCGTTCTGGGCGTCCTGGAGGCGGATAATCTGCGCGGCAGGCTGAGCGGCGTAACCATGCCAGACGACGGTGCCGTAGTAATTGACCGGGGCGGAGTCGTAGAGGCCCGAGGGAATTGAGGGAAGCGGACGTTGCGGGATGGGCAGAAGACGATCCGCCTCCACGCTGACGATTCCGAGCAGAGACTCAACCAGGTTGAGGGTGCCGTTCACGAGATTGACGAGGAGATTGCTGCTGGAGGTGACCAGAAAGGTCTGGCCGACGGAGCCGTCAAGGCCACCTTGCACCTGGCACTGGAGCAGATTGCAGAGATTGAGGACGGAGGACAAGCCGCCGGTGGAACGGACGATGTACCGATTCTGTGCGGGGGCAGGCTTCGGAACACCGAGGATGAGGATAAAGAATGCGACGATCAGGGCGAATCGTTTCATAGTTGCAACCCCTAAGGGGTTCTCCCACAAGTGGATTACTCGCTAGTTTGGCGCGAAGCGTTTCCCAATAAGTTTCCAAGGGAGGACATTTCGGGCCAATGGTACGAGCACGTCTTTCTGTCTAAACAAACTTCCCATCGCGCCTGGTACTTACGTACCAGGCTGGGGACGCGTGGAAACTCTTTGATATGGCCGTGGTTCATGCCTTTTCCTCCGGCATACGGCCCAGCGCTTCGCGGAGCGAGATCACGATCGGCTCGCCGGAAGGCGTGGCGAAGGTCAGCTGCAAGTCGCCGCTGTTTTTGACTTCGCCGCTGAATTCTCCAAATTGGTTTGCAACCACGTGCAGCACGTCTCCCTGCATATTGGAAACGAGGATGCGCGTGCCGGCGGCGATGATTTTTGGATTGCTCAAATTCAGGAGCTGGCCGGTGACGACGATGCGGTTGCCGCTCGGCTTCAGCTCGAGTTGCACGTCGATCTGATAGGGATCGGCGCGATAGAGCATCTGCCGCGTGCCCGTGCCGGCGGAGCGGACGCCTTCCAACATCGGCTGCAAGAAACTGTCGAACAAAAGCTTGACGGACCCGGCCAAACCTTTTTTCTGCTGGGCGAGAGCCATGCCCGAAAACGCTGCCTTGGCGATCCTTACGGCACTTTCCGGGGGCTGGTAATTCCCTTCCAGAGCCGCCGACGCCCGAACGCGCTGCCAGAGCGAGACAGTTGCCTGACAGGACAGGCAACCAAGTTCGAGGTGCTTGTCCATGCGAACTTTCTCGTTAGTGGTGACGGCCTGATTCACAAAGTCGATCCATTTCTCCACGTTAAAGTGTTCCATCATTCCCCCAGAATCCTCTCGGCACCCCGCGCACTCCCCAGTGGACGGGATGAAATAAGTACCCTCGTTGGATAAGGGGAGAGAGACGGGGAAAAAATATAGAGAATTGTCGGTTAGTTAAGTTCTGTGGAATCAGTGAGTTTGCCGACCAGGGCAAAGGGTGCCCAGAAATAGGGGTGGGGATTCTGCTGGCGGAGCTGTTGCATGGCGTGCTGCAATGCGCCGGACGTCTCACCTGTGCGGAGATATTCGTTGTAGAAGAATTGCATGAGTTGGGAGGTGCTTTGATCGTGGACGTCCCACAAAGATAGCAGCAAGGTAGAAGCGCCGGCGTAGAAGAGGCCGCGCTGGAGACCGAGCAGCTCATCACCGGCGGCGACGAAGTTCATGCCCGTGGCGCACCCGCTGAGGGTTACGAGGTTGGCGTTGAGCCGCATCTGGTAGAGGTCGAACAAATTCAAGTAGCCGTCGCCGAGGCGGATCCCAGAAAACATCGGGTTGTCCTGCCGGTAGACGCCGTGGGTGGCGATGTGCAGCAAACCCGTCTGCGGGCCTTGTTCGCGGAGCAAGGAGGAGGTGGCATCGCGCCCGATGCGAAGAGAGGATTGCGGGAGGAGCGCGGCGACCGACTCGGCTTCCTGGAGGATTTGCGGGGCGCGCTCGTCTGCAATGCCGAAGACCAGAGAGCCAGTGTTGGCGCCGGCGGGCTTCTCCTGGCAAGCAAAAAAAACGGAGGCGCTGGGGGCATAAGAAATCCGGAAGGAGTCGCAGAGATATTCTTCTCCGTTGCGGAGGGCGTGGAAAGGAAGGAAATGGAGGGGACCGTGAGGCACGATGACCAGGCGATCGCCATGGCAATACTGGCGGAGGGGGGCGATCAGTTCGACATAGAGAGATTCGAGGTGGCTTTGCGTGGCGCGGAGAAGCGGTTCTTCAAACCTGCGGACATACTCGCTGCCCATGCGAAATTTGGAGAGTTGGAACCGGAGCAGTTGCAGAATGTGCGTGACCCGGGCGAGGACCGTGACCGGCAGAATTCGGATTTCCTCGCGGGTGATGATGGCGGCAATCAGGCTGTCGCCGGCGGAAAAGTATTCGAGGAGAGTTGTGCCGGGCGGGAGGGCGGATTGCAGTTTTGCGGCGGAAAGGTCCGCGGGAGCTTCAAGCGTGGTGCTTTCGCGGTCGCGGGCGGGAAGTTCACGCAAGGTGCGCAGCAGCTCTTTCTCATGGCTTTGCGCCTTTTTCTGTAGGGTATCGAGGCGCTCAACGGACTTTTCCTCGGGGCGCAGCTGTTCGAGTTCGATTCGGTGGTAGTACCAGTTGAGTTCCTCGCGCAGGTCGCGAATCCTGCGAACCAGATCGCTCTGGCCCGTTTCCCCGAGCGGGAGGCTCTGGCCGCTCTGAAAAATCATTTCGATCATGCTGCGGGATTTAGCGGCTTCCATCCAGGAGAGCGCATCTTCGGGTGAGGCGTCCGAGCCGTCGCCGGAAATGAAAAGATCAAGCAGCGATTCATAGACTTGCATCCGGTTTTTGAGAAAAGAGATTTTCAGTTCTTCGCCATGCAGGCGGCTGCGCATGGTTTCGAGCGAATCTTTTGCATCGAGGAATGCGCGCAGGGCGGCGAGACGATCATTGCGAGCCTGCGCCAACTGCCCCTGAAGCAGATGAGCCTGATAGGCGAGGACCGGCGTCTGCAGTTGCGCCAGACGGGCGAGTGATTCCTCCGTTTCCTTTTGCGCTTCGGCGGGATCCCCAACCTGCAAAGCGATGCGAGCGAGCAGAAGATGCGCGAGGACCGCCTTGCCTTGAAGGGCGGAGCTATCAAAGAAATCAGCCGCGGCGGCACACAGGCGCCGCGATTCGAAGTAGCGGCCTTCATGAAAGAGCAACAGGCCCTGATAGAGGTCGATGAGCCAGGGCCAAACGAGATTTTTTTCGCGGCCAAACATTTCGCGGGCTTTCGTGAAGCGTTCGAGGGCCTGCACGGTTTTGCCCTGCTGGGCGTAAGCGGTGGCTTCGTTCGCCAAAGTTTTCGCGGCTTCGTAGCCCATGCCCAGCTTTTCGAAACGCAGGAAACCTTCGTGAGCCATTTCGCGGGCTTCTTCGCTGAGATTGAGTTCCAGATAAATGTCGGAGAGATCGAGGTGGCAGAGGGCGAAGTGGTAGGCGTCGCCGGTGGATTCACAGGCGCGGCGCGCGGCGTAGAGGGCTTCGATGGCATGACTGTATTCGCCGCGGAGGTAGTAGAGATAGGCGATGTTGTAGTCTGCCTGGGCCACAAGGAGCGGCATGTTGTTTTCGTGGCAGAAGGCGCGGGCGCGCTGATAAGTGGCGAGCGCGCGGGGAAAATCATTGAGGCTGATCAGGCAGACGGCCATGTTGCTGAGGACGACTGCGATGCCTTCGGCGTCCTTATAAGGCATCAAGTTTCGGTAGGCGTCTTCATAGCTGGCGATGGATTCTTCGAAGCGGTCCTGGCGGTGATAGATATTGCCGGCATTGATTTCGAGGCGAGCGAGGCGCCATCGGTCACCGAGGCGGGCAAAGATTTCGCGGGCGCGTTCGACGGCACGGAAGGCCTGGTCGTATTCGCCGACGAGGATCATGGGCTGGATGGAACTGCTGAGCGTCCTGGCCAGTTCTTTCCAGGCGCGCATGGACTCGTAGAGTTGGATAGCGCGCTGGTGGTGCTCGATTGCGGCGCGATAATCGCCGTTGGAATAAAGGGCGTTGGCCATGGCGCGCAAGGCGAGGGCGTGGGCTTGTTTGCGGCGCAGGCGCTTGGCGATGAGAATCGCAGCCTCGGCCAGGGAGAGCGCTTCTTTTGCGCTTACGCGGACCCGCTGGACAACGAGCTGGGCGAGCTGCTCAATCGTCGCCTGACGGACCAATTTTTTGTGTTTAGAGAGAAATATACGGCGGGCTGCATCGCTCGTTAACTGGCCGAGTTCGGCGACGAGAGTCTCGGTCGAATTCTTGGCGCGGGCGACGGGCATCAAGAAAAACCCAGTTCTTCCAACTGACGGCGAAGGCGTTCCATGCATTTCTGACGAGTGAATCCGATCGAGCCTAAAGCGAGGCCAAGCTCCCGGGCAACCTCAGCGTAGGGACGCGAGGGAGACTCGAAGAACAGCATCTCCACCAGGCGGCGGCATTGTGGGGTGAGTGTGGCCATGGCTTCGCGGAGCATTTGCTCTTCCTGAGTCTGTTGAACGAGGGTTTCTGCGATCGGCGGGGTTTCGGGCTCCGGCGTGTCTTCGTCGGTGTCGCGGCTCACCACGCGCTGGCTCAGGCGCTTCACCCGGTAGCATTCGTGGTGGGCGACTTGCATGAGCCATTTGGGGAGAGCTCGGGGCTCGCGTAATTCCGGAAGGCGCACCAGCAGTTCGACGCAAGTGGCTTGAAAGACGTCCGCGGCTTCCTGCGGGGGGAGGTTGTATTTCACCGGGATCGAATAGATGAGGGCTTTGTATTTGTCGATGAGGCGGGCCCAGGCAGCTTCGTTGCCGGAAAGACATTCTTTTACGAGGCGCGTGTCGTTCCAATTGGATGCGGGGTTGGCTGACGCCTTCTCCGGCACCTTGCTGCGGGTTGGGCTCATCGAGCGGGGCTCTCCCTGCCATTTTTCAGATAGAGCTGCTCAACATTCCATAACACATAAGGCTCGAGAACGGCGGGATGAAAATTGCCGACGGAGTTTTTGGCGCCGGCCAGGATATCCGGGCTGGCCAGAAAGATCATGGGTTGGTTTTCAGCAAGAATTTCCTGCGCGCGATCGTAAAGTTTTTTTCTCTGATCGAAGGTGCGCGCCGACATCTGGTCTTCCACCAGGCGGTCGATCTCCGCTTCCCATGGAGTTGAGGGGTGGGGCTGCGAAGGATTCCAGAGATGCGTGCCGCCGCTGGAGAGCCAGACGTTGATGTCGGAATTCGGATCGGCATCGTAACTGGCGACACCCATGATGCAGGCATCGTATTCCTTGGATTGTGTGACGCGATCGAGGAGGGAGCGAAATTCCATCGGAACCACCTGGACGCGCATCCCGAGCTGCTTCAAATCGTCCTGGAGGAGCGCGGCCATTTTGGAGCGGTCGGCGTTGGTGGAGCTTGTGAGGATGCTGAACTCCACCGGCTTACCATCGGAATCCTGAAGGGTGGATTCGCCGTTTGGCCCGGTGGCCCAGGAGAAGCCGGCTTCTTTAAGGAGAGCGCGAGCGCGGTCGAGTGAGCGCACCGGATGAGGGAGATTCGCGTCGTTCCAGCGCTTGTTGCCCGGGGTGACCAGACCCCAGAGAGGAGTTCCGCGGCCCTGGTAGACGAGGCGGACGATGGCTTCGCGGTCGACTGCCGCGGAGACTGCCTGGCGGAATTTCACTTCGCGGAACCACTTTTGTTTGCGTTGCAGGTCCGCGGATGGCTTCTCGCCGAGGTCATTCAGATTGAAGAAGAGAAAATTGTATTCGAGGCCGGGGCCGGCGTCGGCAACCGTGTAACCATTCTGCTGGCGGGAAAGAACGGAAAAGTTTTCGGCGCCCAACTGGCTGATCATGTCGGTTTCGCCAGATTGAAATTTCAAAACTTGAGCGTCGGCGTTAGGGACGAAGAGGAAGACGAGTTCGTCGAGATAAGGAAGGCGGTTGATCTTGGCGTCCGATTTCCAGTAATAGGGATTGCGTTCGAGAACCAAGCGCTGGCCGGCGACGTATTCTTTCAAACGGAACGGGCCGAGGCCAGCCCATTGATTCGCCGCGGCATTCAGGGAACCGATTTGGCCGAGTTTGCCTTCCTGGAACGGTTTTTCGAGAAGATGGCGAGGAAGAATCGCGAGTCCGTCGAAGAGACGTTCGCCGACGCCGTACGGTTTGGACAATTGAAAGGCGATCGTTTGGGAATCGATTTTACTAACGGCGATCGGCTTGCCGCCGACAATCAGTAGATCGCGCTGTGGCGCGTGAGTGTTTTCGTCGAGATAGACGCGGAAGGAGAAGAGAACATCGTCGGCGTCCATCGGCTGGCCGTCGGAAAATTTCAGGCCCTTGCGCAGGACCAGTGTGTAAATGAGGCCGTCGGGAGAGATCTTCCAGGATTTGGCCAGCGCGGGCTCTGTGAGTTGAGTGGCGCGATTAATGTGGATGAGGTCGGCTTGCATGACGCCAATGACTTCCCGCGAGCGGGCGTCGGCGGCGATCAGGGGATTCAGAGTTTTTGGTTCGCCACGAAGAGAAACAACCAGGCGTCCGCCGGGACGGCCGATCTCGCCAGGGATTTGGAGTAATTCTTCGTGGGAATTATTTTGTTGCGCCTGCGCAAAGGCGGGACTGCAAATGAGTGCGGAAAAAGAGAGAAACAGCCGGACGAGAATCCGGCAGCGCGCGACCGTAGCGGGGCAGTTTCTCACGCCAGGTTCCCAAGACTCCTCCTTTCTATCTTGTACGGGTCGGCGCGTTCCTGCAATGCGCTAGCTAGGCCGAGGTATCCAAGAAAGAACGGCACCATGGCGAGGGCGGGCAGGTACGTCCACCAGTAGGACACGAGGACGCTGTATTGCTGGAGATTGGAGAGGAGATTACCCCAACTGGGAACGGGCTCGGGAACGCCGAGGCCGAGGAAGGAGAGGGTCATTTCGGCCAGTACATATTGCGGGATGAGGATTGCAGCCTGGGTGAGCAGGACGCTGGAGGTTTCTGGAAGAATGTGGCGGCGAAGGAGGTAGATGTTGGAAGCCCCGAAACCTCGGGCGGCGCGGACGAAGTCGCGTTCTTTTGCGCTGAGAACGATACCGCGGACGAGCCGCGCGGGGCGCGCCCAACCAACGGCCCCGATGACCGCGACGATAAGGAAGAAGGCTTGGAGCGGATTTACCGACAAAGGGAGAAAGGCGCGGACGGCAAAAAGGAGGTAGAGCCACGGCAAGGCAAGGAAGAGTTCGGCGAGGCGCATCAGCACATCGTCTTGCCAGCCGCCAAAGTAGCCAGCAACGGCGCCGATGCACCAACCGATGAGGAGAGTGAAGCCCGCGCCGAGCAGACCGGCGAGGAGAGAGACCTGGCCGCCGAAGAGAAGCCTGGAGAGTTGGTCACGACCGAAGGCGTCGGTGCCGAGCAGATAGATTCGCTCGTCGCCGGCGCCGAAAAGATGGATGCGCGCGGGAAGAAATCCCAAGAGGCGATAGGGGGCACCAGCGATGAAGAAGTGGAGCGGGATCTGCCGCGTGGTGTCTTCGACGTATTGGTCGAATGTGCCGGGGCGCAATTGGAACGCGTAGACGAAGGGACGAAGGTGGAGATGATTGTGAGTGTCCACGAAATGCACCCGCATCGGGGGCAGGTAAGGATTTTTGCGGTCCTGCTCGACCGGATTGTAAGGGGCGAAAAATCCGGCGCAGAGGACGATGGCGTGCAAGACGCCGAGGATCAGCAACCAGATGGCGAGTTTGCGGCGGCGGATCATCGGGAGGCGCTCTCTGTGCGGATTCGCGGGTCCAGCCAGTAAAGAAGCATGTCGGCGAGAAAATTTCCAGCGGCCAGGAAAATCGTGGAGAACAAGACGCCGCCGATTACGACGTAGATGTCGCGGGCGAGAATCGCTTCCAGTAGGAATGGGCCAAGCCCGGGCCAGCTCATCACCACTTCGATGAGAAGAGAGCCGCTCAGGAGCGCGCCGATGCTGAAGCCGAAGAGAGAAAGAAGCGGATTTGCGGCGGCAGGGAGGGCGTATCGAAAAAGGAGTGTGAACCGCGGAATTCCGTGTCCTTCGGCGGCCAGGAGAAAGGGCGCGTGCAAAACCTCGGCAACGGCGGCGCGGACGTGGCGGACAAGAAGTGGCAGGGCGGAAAGAATGAGCGCCGCGACGGGGAGAGCCATGTGTGCGACCAAATCGCGAATTTTGCCTGACGCGGTGAGCGAATCGAAATCAAGGGACACCATGCCGCCGGTGGGAAACCGGTGAGTTCTTACCGCGAGCACAAGCAGACCCAGCGCAAGCGCGAGATCGGGGATGACCAGGAGCGTCGCCGTGCCCCAGGAGATTACGCGATCGGGGAGTCGCCCGAGACGCTCGGCGCTCCAGACACCGAGCGGGAGGGCGAGCGCCCAAGCCAGCAGCGTTGCCGTGACGGTCAGCAGGAGAGTGTTTTTTGCGCGGGCGAGCAAGAGCGGGGCGACCGGGCTGTTGTAGGCAAACGAAAAGCCCATCTGTCCGTGGAGGACGGAATTCAGCCAGGAGGCATAACGCAGCGGCAGCGGGCGGTCGAGTTCATACTGGGCACGCAGCGCCACCAGCGTTTCGGGAGCGATCTGCGGGTTGAGGCGCATCTCGTCGAAGTAGTTGCCCGGCGCGAGGGCAGTGAAAAGAAATGCCAAAACGGAGACGCCGAATACCAGGAGGAAGGAGTGCGCAAGGCGGCGGAGGAGGTAACGCATCATTGTTGGATTGCCGGCCACGATGAGCGAGGAAGCTGCGGCACCGCTGCAATGAGCTGGCGGGTGGCTTCGTGGCTGGGATTGCGGAGCACTTCCGCGGACGGGCCAAGCTCGACGATGCGGCCCGCGGACATCACCGCGATTTCATCGGCAAGATGCGCGGCCATGGTGAGGTCGTGGGTGATAAAGAGAAAGGTCATGCCGAGAAAAGATTGGAGTTCGAGAAGGAGATTGGCGATCTGCGCTTGCGTGGAACAATCGAGGGCAGAGAGCGCTTCATCGAGGATGAGAATTTTGGGATCCAGTGTGAGTGCGCGGGCGATGGCTAACCGCTGGCGCTGGCCGCCGCTTAATGTGGAGGCAGAGCGCGCGGCAATTTCCGCGGAGAGACCGACGCGTTCGAGCAAAGAGCAAGCGCGCAGTTCCCTTTCTTTGCGGCCAAGCTTGTGTTGCAAGATCAATGGCTCAGCGACGATATCGAGGATGCTCCAGCCAGGATGGAGAGAACTTGCGGGATCCGGGAAGATGAGTTGGATTTGCGGACGAATATTGCGAAGTTCGCTTTCCGGGGATTGGGCGAGGTTTTTCCCTTCGAACCAAAGGTTCCCTGACGTGGGCAGTTCGAGACAGGCGATGCAGGATGCGAGCGTGCTTTTGCCGGAGCCGGATTCGCCGACGATGGCCAGGGTGGAGCGCGAGAAGACGGCGAAGGAGACGCCATCGAGAGCGAGGAACTCTTGCGGCGGGCCGACAAGGTTTCGCTTCGCGTAGCGCTTGACCAGGTTTTCGACTTTTAGAATGGGTTCCATGATTCGGTCGCTCAGAGTGGGCTCAATCCTTGTACTTGAAACAGGAAACTAGGCGCGACTCTCCCAAATTCACCAATGCAGGCTCGAGTTCGGTGCAGACGTCCATTCTCAGCGGGCATCGCGGCTCAAACGAGCAGCCTTTGCGAGGCAAAGAGGAGAGCGACGAATTGCCGGGGATAACCGGCAGCTGATTCTTCCGGCTTTTTTCGTATTCCACGGAGATTGCGGGAAGAGATTCGAAAAGCGCCTTGGTGTAAGGGTGTTTCGGCGATCGAAGCACGGCATGCGCCGGACCCCATTCGACAACCTGTCCCGCGTAAAGAACCAGGATGCGATCGGCAAAATCACTGAGCAGGGCCGGGTTGTGAGTGATAAAAATCATCGCGAGGCCGAGGGTTTCCCGGAGCGAGCGGAAGATCGCGAGAACTTCCATCTGGGTTACGGGATCGAGCGCGGCGGTCGGCTCATCGGCGATGACAATCGCGGGATTGCACGCGATGGCCTGGGCGATGAGGACGCGCTGCCGCTGACCTCCGCTTAGCTGGTGGGGATAGGAGCGCAGGATGCGGTCGGAATCTTGCGGAAAAAGTTGAGCACAAATCTCTCGCGTCTTTTCGTTCAGAGCGGATTTCGCCCCGGATTGGTGCGCGGCCAGCACCTGGCGAACCTGCTCGCCGACACGGATGGTGGGATGGAGCGCTAGAGAAGGCTCTTGAAAGATAAGAGAGATGCGGGCGCCGCGGATTTGGCGGAGGTGTTCGGAATTGGCCTGGAAAAGATTTTTGCCTTCAAAGAGTACGGCGCCGCCTCCGATGTGGCCGTTCGGAGGAAGAAGCCGTAGAACCGAAGCCGCGAGCGTGCTTTTGCCCGAGCCGGATTCGCCGAGAACGCCGAGAATTTCGCCGGGCCGTAGGTCAAAACTTACGCCGGACAAAACAGGGCGAGGGCGGACCTCGCGCGAGCTATAAGAAACTTGGAGACTCTGGACATCTAGAACGGACGCCATCGCGCGGCCGCAAGCGGCCAACCCCCCACTGCGAATTATGTTGAGGCAGGAAGAGGGGAGGGACAAGGGAAACGTCGTAGGCCGCGCACCAAAGGTAATTCGCTCGATTCAAGATGGGAAAGCAGGTATCTGGAAGAGGACGGCAGGGATTCCGGAGGGTGGAATCCCTACAACCCCATATAGGCAAATTGTGTCGGCCCAATTGCCTATGAACCTTGAGATGGGAACGTTACGAAAAGAAGCTTAGAACCGGTCTGGCTCTGTTGCCATCCTTGCCAGAACGCAGCCCACAAGCGAAAAGCAGATCCCTCACCCGCAAAAAGCGCCCATCGCATACTTCGCTCAGGGCAAGCGGGGTTCGGGATGACAAGGCGGGTGGTGTGCTCTCCCGCCTGAAGCGCCCAAATGTCGGAGTTAAAGCTCCGGCACCCTGAAGACCATTGTGAGAGGACTTCTAGCGAGTTCCCCCGGCCGCGGCGGTGGTCGGCCGATTGGCGGCGACATCCGTGCGTGGGGTCATGGAGACCACGATGTATTCGCGTTCCTTGCCGTCCGCTTCGGGAACGCGAAGCAACATTTTATCCTTATGAATGCGGAATTGAGCCGTTTCGCCGACGGGCAAAAGCACGGGGTGCTTGTCGTCTTTAGGCTGGATTCGGTAGGTGACTCGATCGGTCTGAAGTACGTACTCCTGACAGAGAAGTTGCTTGGTGTTTTTGTGCTGGCCATCGGTTCCGAAAATTTCGCCGGCGACCGTCTTGCCGTCCTTCTCTGTATAGCCGCACGCCGACGAATCCATTTGCACCAGCACTGCTTTTTCATAGGCGGGCGGTTCTTTGGCCTGGGCCAGCATAGCTACCGCAAAAAACATTGCTGCTGCCGTCGCTGTGCGCATCCTGATCCTCCAGTGGTTCGTTCAGGGCCGGTTTTAAGTATCGGGATAAGTGCACCTTCCGGGACAGCGGGCTGGCTTATGAAAGCCAACTCTCCCAATAGCACGCTGCCCGGTTATTTCCAAAGGGATGCTGCGCGCAGGAAAAATATAGGGCTGAAAAAAGTTTTGCTGATACACCCAAGCCGTTGATTTTCTAGGCTTAAAGCGGTTGGAGGGGCAGTACTAGTGAAGTTCTATTGAGAAAGTTGGCGGGACGTTGCTACTCTGAGAGTTCCACAGCCCAATTTAACTTCTACACGTGTCCTTAAAAGGCGTGCCGACATGGACTCCGATAAACTGCGCATTGCTCGCGACAAACTTACGCGCGTGTTCCGATACCTGGAAGCGCTGAACCAACACCGCAATCCCGCCAAACGGCAAATTCGGGAGCAACCGTGGAGCCTTTGGCTGCATGGGCTGCCGAATCATCCGGCGATCAAGCGCGGAGCGGGGAAATCCAATGCTTCGAAGAGCCGTTCGAAGGAAACCGCAACCGGCGAGTTGGATGGCGGAGCGGAATTTCTGTTGAAGGTACAGCGCCCCGTCTTAACGCGCCCGCCGGAGCCGCCGGGAGAGATCGCCGAGTGGCTGGAAAGCGGCTGGGACAATCCTTCGGAAGAAATACGTTTGCAGGAAACGCAGACGGAGGGAGAAGATTCGGGAAATTCGCGCGTTATCCGATTTGAAGAGGACAAGGCAAGAACCGCAGCGCTGCAACGGTGGAGAGTTTCGCGCGATGAGTGGGCGAAGAGCGAAAGGCCTGCTCGCGCAGCGATGAAGGTATTCGAGGCGTTTTACGCGCTTTATGGGCGGATCGAGCGCGAGGCCGAACGCGTGGAACTGGTTTTGGGGGACGGCATCCTGAGCTGGCGTCGGGCCGAGGGGAATATATATCACCCGATTCTGCTGCAGCGGCTGCAGCTTAATTTTAACGCCGCAGTGCCGGAGTTTACGATTTCCGAAGCGGATCATCCGGTCGAATTGTATTCGGCGCTTTTTCAATCGATGACCGACGTGGATGGGCGCGCCATCGGGCGTTGCCGGGAGGAACTGGAGCAGGAAGGGTTTCATCCGCTGGTGAATGGGGCAACGTCGGGATTTTTGAAGCGGCTGGTGATCCAGCTTTCGCCGCGAGGTGAGTTTATTGAGGACGGGGCGCCGGCAGAAGAGCAAGGCGACCCGAACATCGGCAGAGACCCCCTGGTGTTTTTGCGCGCGCGAACTCTTGGATTCGCAGCCTCGATTCAAGGCATCCTTGCGGACCTGCGGACGCGGGAAGATCTTCCATGGTCTCTTTTGAATATTGTCGGAGAGGAATCGCCCACTCGAGCGGAGAGTGAAACGGAGCCGGCCGCAATGGAAGCGTCGGAAAGCGCGGGAGAGGTCCTGCTGAGCAAACCGGCGAACCCGGAACAGATTCGAATCGCGCAACAACTGGAATTGCACGGTGGAGTGCTGGTGCAAGGCCCGCCGGGCACGGGAAAGACGCATACGATCGGCAATCTGATCGGGCATTTGCTGGCGCAGGGAAAGAGCGTCCTGGTTACGAGCCAGGCGACCAAGGCGTTGCGGATGGTGCGGCACCACATCGTGCCGGAGCTGCGGCCACTGTGCGTCAGCCTGCTGGAAAGCGATCTGGAGAGCCGGAAGCAACTGGAGAGCGCGGTAGGCTCGATCGCAGAACGACTGTCGCGCGCGGACGCAATTTCGCTGGAACTTGAAGCGAAGAAATTGGAGTCTGAGCGCGGAGAGATTTTGAAGAAGCTGGAGGAGATCCGCAAGCAGCTCGCGGAGGCGCGTGCGGACGAATACCGCGACATTGTGATTGCCGGAAAGACGTTGCCGCCGGCGGATGCGGCACGCAATGTGGCCAAGGATAAAGAGTCGCTTGGCTGGATTCCGGGGCCGGTTGCGGCGGTGGCGCCTTTGCCTTTAACCCCCGGCGAGCTGGCCGATCTTTATCGCACGAACACTTCCCTTTCGCGCGAGGACGAGCTTGAACTAGCCGGACACTTGCCGGAGCTTCACGATTTGCCGAGGCCGGAAGAGTTTGAAGCTTCGCTGAACGAGCGGAACCGCTTGAACATGGAGGAACTGGACCTGCGTGCGGATTTGTGGAAGAGCGGTGTGCCGGAAGGCAGTCCGGAGGAATTGGAAGCGCTGGCGGGGAGCTTGACGCAAGCCGTGGAGCCGCTGACTGGAAAAGAAAAATGGAAGCTCGAGGCGGTCTACGCCGGGAAATATGGAGGAGCGCACCGGCAACCGTGGGAGCAGTTAATTGAGTTCGTCCGGCTGGTCCACCGCGAGGCCGCCAATGCGCAGGAATCGTTCGTCAAGTATGGGCCGGAGCTTCCCGAGACTCCTGCTTATGAGGATCAGCAGAGAATTGCCGGGGAAATCCTGGCACATCTGGAAACCGGAGGGAAGCTGGGATCGTTCACGCTGTTCACGCACAAAAGCTGGGGCCAATTCATCGAATCGGCGAAAGTGAACAATGCGCAAGCGCGGACGGCGGAACATTTCACCGCGTTGATGAAACTGGCCGCGTTGAAGAAATTGCGGCAGGAGCTTTGCGGGCGCTGGGACCGGCAGATGGCGCCGCTGGGGACGCCGGCTTCCAAGCAGATGGGAGCGGAAGTCGAGAAGACATTGATGCAGTATTGCGACGCGCTCGAGGACTGCCTGGGATGGCACGAACAGACCTGGCTTCCCTTGCAGGGGCAGTTGACGGATCTCGATTTCAAGTGGGAGAAGTTTCTGGCGGAGCAGCCCGCTGTGGTTGGGGCTCACGGCGAACTGGTGAGAATCGGGAAGGCGGTGACCGATTCCCTGCTCCCAATTCTTGAATCGCGCATCAAGAAACAAAAGCTGCTGCAAATCGAGGAAGAGCTGCGGGACCTGAAAGCGCGGCTGAAGCTTGCCGCACGCGCGGCGAAAGCATCGAAGGCGACCGCGAAACTTCTTTCCTCGGTGATCGACGAGGATTCGAGCGAGTACCGCGAGGCTTATGAGCGCTTGCTGGAATTGAAGAGCCAGCAGGCGGACCTCGATCTGCGGCGCGCACTGCTGGCGAAACTGGAAAGCGCGGCGCCGGCGTGGGCCGGAGCGATTCGCAACCGGACGGGGGCGCATGGAAAAGGAGAACCGCCGCGCGATCCGGCGTCGGCGTGGACGTGGCGGCAGCTGAACGATGAACTGGACCGGCGTGCGAGTGTTTCCATCGAGAGTTTGCAGGCAAAGAGCGAAAAGTTGCGGGAGCAGTTGCGGCGAGCGACCGTGGGGCTGATTGACACGCGGGCTTGGTCGGCGCAGGCGCGGCGAACTTCGTCGCGGCAGCGGCAGGCGCTGGTGGGGTGGCTGGACACGATTCGCCGGATCGGGAAAGGACACGGGGTCCGGGTTTCCCTGCTGCGGACGGAAGCTGCGAGAAAAATGTCCGAATGCCGGAGCGCGGTGCCCGTGTGGGTGATGCCGCTTTCACGCGTGGTGGAGAATTTCGATCCGTGCAGCACGCGTTTTGACGTGGTGATTATTGACGAGGCCAGCCAGAGCGACGTAATGGCGTTGGTTGCTCTTTATCTCGGCAAGACGGCGTTGGTTGTCGGGGATCATGAACAGGTGAGCCCGTCGGCGGTGGGGCAGGATCTGGGCATCATCCAGAATCTTATTTTCCAGTACTTGCAGGGCGTGCCGAACTCAGATCTCTACGATGGGCAAATTTCAATTTACGACCTGGCGCGGCAGTCCTTCGGCGGCACCACTTGCCTGGTGGAACATTTCCGCTGCGTGCCGGAGATCATTCAGTTCAGCAACATGATTTCCTATGACCAGCGAATCAAGCCACTGCGCGATGCGAGCCGGGTGCAGGTGCGCCCGCATACGATGGGCTATCGGGTGAGCGGTTCCAGCCGGGACGGCAAAATCAACCGGCAGGAAGCGATTGGAGTGGCGTCGCTGTTGAAAGCGGCGATGGAGCAGCCGGAATATCAGAAGAATGAGGCGGGGCAGCCGACGAGCTTCGGCGTGGTTTCGCTGGTTGGCGACGAGCAGGCCCTGGAAATCGATAACCTGTTGCGCAAGCATATCTCGCCGGATCTTTGCGAGCACCACCGGTTGCTTTGCGGAAATGCGGCGCAGTTCCAGGGAGATGAGCGCGACGTGGTGTTTATCTCGCTGGTGGATACGGCACAACGCGGGCCGCTTTCGCTGCGCGACCAGGAGCTGTTCAAGCAGCGGTTCAACGTTGCCGCGAGCCGCGCCCGGGACCAGATGTGGGTGGTGCATTCGCTGAGCCCGCAAAATGATTTGAAGGCCGACGACCTGCGGCGGCAACTGATCGAGCATGCCCAGGATCCCAGCCACCTGATGCGGGCGCTGGAGGAAAAAGAGAATCGAGCACAGTCTCCGTTTGAGCGTGAGGTGATGAAGCGACTGCAAGCGGCGGGATATCGCGTGCTGCCGCAATGGCGGGTCGGAGCGTTCCGAATTGATCTGGTCGTGGAAGGAGATCGGCGGCGGGTCGCGATCGAATGTGACGGGGATCGCTACCATCCGTTGGAGAAAATTCCAGAGGACATGGAGCGGCAATCGGTGCTGGAGCGCATGGGCTGGGTGTTCACAAGGATTCGCGCGACGGACTTCTTGCGGAATCCAGACCGGGCGATGAAGCAAGTATTCGAGAAACTGGAAGTGCTGGAGATTTTCCCCGTCAACTCGAAAAAAGAGTCGGCGAAGACGGTCCGCCCGGCGAACGAGCTTACCGAGCGGGTGATCCGGCGGGCGGAAGAGCTGCGCCGGGAGTGGGCCGGGCCGGAACCGGCGACGAGCCGTGGAAAAGAGGCGTCGCAAGCGGTGGGGAAAGCGGCCGTATCGTAGCCTGGAGCACGTCCAGCTGCCGAGAGCCTCAATTCAGCAACATACTGACAACACGTCAGTTATCTTCTATTTGAAGGTTCAAATATACTTTTCTATCTCAAAATACTAAGGTGTTTACCTGAGTCGTGTTAGGGTATTTTCCCTGATTGAGGGTGTAGGTGTCTGATGGTATTCACTATCGAGTCCCCAACGGATTCAGACTGCGGATTCGCCCGGCAATGGGCAATTTGCGCCCAGGAGATAATCTTCATGGCGAAGCGAGATAACACTCCCACGGACCTCGAGCTGAAGCGCACGGAAGAACCATCCGAGTTGCTTCGCGAACTCGTTGCCCACCTTCGACAGAATCGAACACAATTGCGCGAGGAGTGGGTGGTGCGCATTTCGGAAACGCGCCTGCTGACCGCGATGACCAAGGAAGAAATCTTCGCGGAAGCGACGTCGGTGTACGACAGCTACGTGGAAGCACTGGAAACGGAAGCATTCGAAGCGCTGCAAGCTTACGCGCGAAACCTCTCCGAACGCATTATTCCCCGAGGCGTTGAAACTCACGAAGTTGTGGGAATCGTGCTGCTGCTGCGCGACGTGCTGGCCCGTTCCCTCTTCGCGAAATACCAGAACGATTTCAAAAAGTTGAACCGCATCCTGGACGCTTACGAGCCGGCGGCAAACCGCATTGCGAACACGGTTGCGGTGGGATTCGTGCAGGAACGCGAACGCGTTATCCGCCAGCAGCAGGAAGCGATCCGGGAACTTTCCACGCCGGTGCTGCAGGTTCGCGAACGGCTGCTGATTCTGCCGATCATCGGTGTGATCGACCCGCAGCGCGCGCGGCAATTAACGGAACAGCTGCTGCGCGGAATTCGCACCAATCGCGCAAAAGTCGTGGTGATCGATATCACGGGTGTGGCGGCAATGGACGTGACGGTGGCAAACCACCTGGTGCAGACGGTGGAAGCGTCCAGGCTGCTGGGGGCGACGGTCATTGTTACCGGCCTTTCCCCGGAAATCGCGCAAACGCTGGTGACGATCGGAGTGGACCTGGGCAAGATGAACACGGTGGGCGACCTGCAAGGCGGAATCGAGCAAGCGGAAAGACTGTTGGGATACAAGGTAGCGTCAATCGCGGAAGAGCGCTAAACCGGGCGGAGGGAAAAGCACGTGGAAGTCCCCATTCTCAAACAGGGAGCGTTTCTGATTGCGACGTTCCAGGCCGCGCTTTCCGATGCCGACTTGAACCAATTGCGAATGGGATTGGTGCAGCAAGTGGTGAAGTTTCGCTCGCGGGCTGTGATTGTGGACGTTACGGCGATGGACGTGATGGATTCTTTCGCGTCGCGGACGCTGCGGGAAATTGCCCATATGATCCGACTGCGCGGAGCGGAAACTGTGATTGTCGGGATTCAACCGGAGGTTGCGTTTGCAATGGTACAGCTCGGGCTGACGCTGGAAGGCGTGGCGACGGCGCTGGACCTGGAAGAAGGACTGGCGTACTTGAACGAGAAGTTCAAAATCACGAACCGAGGTTGAGCGATTGTGGCGGTTGGGGAAATTCGCGTGGAAATCAACTCCGACCAGGATATCGTCATCGCCCGCCAAAAGGGACGGATCCTGGCGAGCGAGCTTGGCTTTTCCTCGGGTGATGCAACGCTGATTGCCACGGCAATCTCTGAACTGGCGCGCAACATTGTGTCCTACGCGCGTAAAGGCGAAATCAAGCTAAAAGGAATTCACGGATCGAGCCGAATCGGCATCCTGGTCGTCGCCTCCGACGATGGCCCGGGAATTATTGATATTCGCCAAGCCCTGCGCGACGGGTTTTCCACGTCCGGAAGCCTGGGACTTGGCCTGCCGGGAGTGCGCCGGCTGATGGACGAATTTGAGATTAATTCCCAACCCGGCAAGGGAACCATGGTGGCGGTGAGGAAGTGGAGACAATAAAAGAACCAATGGTGGAGTACGGCTTAGCGAAGCGTACGCATGTGGGCGGAGGCGAGTCCGGGGACCTGCATGTGGTTTGCTGCAATCAAAACGGCATTTTAATCGCAGTGATTGACGGCATCGGGCACGGCGAAGAAGCCGCCGAAGCGGCCAGGACGGCCGGGGCGCTACTGCAAAGCTCGATGGACGAACCGGTGATCTCGCTGATGGAGCGATGCCATGAAAGGCTGAGGGGGACGCGGGGAGCGGTGCTGAGCGTGGCGTTTATTTCTCCCGAGCAGAAAATGATGACGTGGATCGGAGTCGGCAACGTGCAAGGAGTGTTGGTGCGCGCAAATGGGGCCAGCGCCAATGCGCAGGAGCCGCTGCTGCTTCGCGCGGGAGTGGTGGGATCCATACTGCCGGCGCTGCAAGCGAGCGTACTGCCCGTCTCCAGGGGAGACACGGTGTTTTTCGCATCGGACGGGATCCAAAGCGATTTTTCCACTTCCCTTTCCGGAAGAGAGAATCCGCAGAGAGCCGCCGACAGGATCCTCAGCCTCTATCGAAGCGGAAACGACGACGCGCTGGTGCTGGTGGCGCGGCTGACCGGGATAAACCCATGAAGAGCGTGACGCGGCGCAAGGGGAAGGCGGAGAGTTTTGCGGACGAGTACCGCGATTGTCTGCGGGATTACGCGGCGGAAAGAGGAGAGCTGGCCTTGGGGCGTGCTTACGAACTTGGGAGAAGGGCGCTTGCGGATCAACTGAGCGTTGTCGAACTGGCATCGCTGCACCACCATGCGGTGATTGAACTGCTGCGCGGAGCGGAAAACGAAGAGCAAAAAGAGGAGTTGCTGCGGGTGAGCGCAGAGTTTCATTCCGAGTGCGTCTCGCCGTACGAAATGGCGCATCGCGGATTCCAGGATGCAGTGGAGGCGCTGCGGCAGCTTAATGAAACGCTGGAAGAAGAGATCAAGCGCATCGCGTACGCGGTGCACGACGAAGCGGGGCAACTGCTGGTGGCCGTGCACCTGGCGCTGGCCGAAGTCGCGATGGGAATGCCCGACGCGCAGCAAGCGCAGTTCGCGCGCATCAAGGAATTGCTGAACGAAGTGGAAAAACATTTGCGCCGGTATTCGCATGAACTCCGGCCGACGATTCTGGACGACCTGGGATGGATTCCCGCGGTTCGCTTCCTGGCGGACGGGATTTCGAAACGCGCGAACCTGCCGATCCACATTGACGCCACGGTGGCCGGGCGCCTGCCTACCGCAACGGAAACGACGCTCTATCGCGTGGTGCAGGAAGCGTTGACGAACGCGGTGAAGCACGCGAAGGCCGGAAATGTGTGGATACGCGCCTGGCGTGAAGATCTTACGCAGTGCTGCACGATCCGGGACGATGGCGCGGGCTTCAAAATGCGCCGCGGCCCGGGGACGCCCCGGAAAGGGCTGGGACTTGTGGCGATGCGCGAGCGCGTGAGCGCCATCGGCGGAACAATTCAGATCGAATCGCGCGTCGGCCACGGGACTGAAGTATCCATTCGACTTCCACTGGAGGCTAGCCATGCCAATACGAATCGTACTCGCGGATGACCACGTACTCGTTCGACAGGGACTGAAGTCCTTGCTGGAGCGCGAGCATTTTCAGGTGGTGGCGGAAGCGTCGGACGGGCAGGATGCCGTGAAACTGGTGGAAACGCACCAGCCGGACATTGCGATCATGGACATCAGCATGCCGACTCTGAACGGGATTGATGCGGCGCGCGGATTGGCCCGCAGCGCTCCGAAGACGAAGACGATTCTGTTGACGCAGCACGAAGAGGAACAGTACATCCACGAAGCGCTGGAAGCCGGGGTGAAAGGATACGTGCTGAAGAACCAGGTGGCGAACGATTTGATCCAGGCGATCCGGCAAGTCGGCCGGGGAGAGTTTTATCTTAGTCCGGGGATATCACGGGCGGTGATGGAAGCCTACCGGAGCAAATCGGAAAGGCCCGCCGATCCGTTGACGGCGCGGGAACGGCAGGTGTTGCAACTGATCGCTGAAGGAAAGTCGACGAAGGACACCGCTTCGGTGCTGGGCATCAGCGTGAAGACGGCCGAATCGCATCGAATGCGGCTGATGCAAAAACTGAATATCCATGAGACGGCGAGCCTGGTGCGCTACGCGGTGCGGCGCGGATTGATTCAACCCTGAAAATGCGCGGGTAGCGCAGAGAAGTTTTGGCGTTACGGCCTTGTGCTTTTGCCAGGCCTGGGGATTGGTGTGCGAATTACGAGTGGTCGGGGCGGGAAGAGTTTACGGAGCGGGAGGCGCGGCGGCCTGGGCGACGACGAGGAACTCGTACGATTTCCCGTCGGCCTTGAATTTCATTTTGTTTTTGTCGAGGGTGAACTCGACCGGCATGTTTATCGGAATGAGCGACTGATTGGAGGGCTTCGGCTGGCGTACGGTGTAGTCTGTTGAGCCGGCGCGGACTACATACTGCTGGCATAGAATGTCGATGTCCTGTTTTTTGGATTTCTTTGCGCCGCAGCCGACCGAGTTCTGGGAGATGATCGTGCCGGCCTGCGGTTTGGGACCGGCCGAGGCGACCGAACCACTGAGCAAAAGAGCGGCGAAGAAGAGGAGAGCCTTTTTCACGTGGACACCTCAGGGAAATGGTGGCTGGGAACTTCGTAGAGTATACCGCAGATTGAGAACCGCAAATTCCAAATGCATGGGCTAGTATTTTCTTGCAGCTAGACTTCCATCTAATCAACCGTTGCAACTTCTGCGGTTTCCGCTTCATCGGGACCTCAGGGAACAGGCTTTGCCCGGCCATCCTCATGTGGCGTTATAATCAGGCACGGTATGCCGCTCGCTTCAGGCGCAAAACTCGGACCGTACGAGATTCTTTCCCCACTGGGCGTCGGGGGCATGGGCGAAGTGTACCGTGCGCGTGACTGCCGCCTGGGCCGCATTGTCGCGCTGAAGGTTTTGCCCGAACGGCTGTCGCAGAATGCAGAACTCCGCCAGCGGCTCGAGCATGAAGCGCGCACAGTTTCCAAACTCTCCCACCCCAATATCTGCACCCTGTACGACATCGGGCACGATGAAGGTATCGACTTTCTGGTGCTGGAGTTCGTCGAAGGGCCGACTCTGCGCAGGCTGATTGCGGAGGGCATCCCCCCAATTCGCCACGTGATTTCCATCGCGTTGCAAATTGCCGAAGGACTCGCCAAGGCCCATGAAATGGGCGTCATCCACAGAGACTTAAAGCCAGAGAACATCATTGTCTCTGCCGAGGCGGTCAAGATTTTGGATTTCGGCCTGGCTAAACTTCAGTTGGATAACGAACAACAGTACGACACGTGCGACAGTGCCACGGTGCTCTCGGAGTTCGGTTCAATCTCCGGAACACCGCGCTATATGTCACCCGAGCAGGCAAGCGGGCGTTCGGTCGACTTTCGATCGGACCAGTTTGCCTTCGGTCTCGTGCTGTACGAATTGGTTACTGGAAAGCACGCCTTTCGCAGGGCAACAGAGGCACACACGCTTTCGGCTATCTCCCATGAAGAGCCCGAACCTATCGGCGCGCTGAACCCCCAGGCGCCTCCGCCGCTCTGCTGGGTCATTGAGCGCTGCCTGGCAAAAGAGCCTCAGCAACGTTATTTCTCGACCAATGACTTGCTGCGAGACCTGGCCGCAATCCGTGACCGACTCTCGGACCTTAACGCAAACCGCAGGGAGACTCGGCCGAGCAATTTGCCGGTGCCAACGACTGCGTTCGTTGGACGCGACAAAGAACTTACCGCGGTGAAACAGTTGTTGAGCCGTCCGGATGTGCGGCTAGTGACAGTCACCGGGCCCGGCGGAATTGGCAAATCCCGTCTGGCGATTGAGGTTGCTCGCGATCTGGCGGAGCAGTTTGCTTCGGGCGTGTATTTCGTTCCGCTTTCCGCAATCACTGATCCTGGGCTGATCATTTTGACGATCGCTCAGACGCTGGGTCTTCGCGAGACCGGCGGAGCAGCGCCGATGGACGCGCTGAAGGAACGCTTGCGCAATTCCTCAGGGTCGGCGACGCTTCTGCTGATTGACAACTTCGAACACCTGGTTGAAGCAGCGCCACTACTCGCGGAAATTCTGGCGCAGGCCCCTAGTCTTAAACTTTTGGTCACCAGTCGCGCGGCGCTGCACGTTTATAACGAACATGAGTTTCCCGTGCCGCCACTCGCACTGCCCGATGCCAAATCGGTTGTTTCCGCCAACGAACTCTTGAAGTTTTCGGCAGTTTCGCTATTCGTTCAACGAGCGGCGGCCGTGAGGCCTGATTTCGAAATCACGGAAGAGAATGCGCCTATCGTGGTGGAGATTTGTGCGCGGCTGGATGGCCTTCCTCTAGCCATCGAACTTGCCGCTGCCCGGATCAAACTGCTGTCCGTCTCCGCAATGCGGGCAAGACTGGCGAGTCGCCTCCAGCTCTTGACCGGCGGTGCACGAGACTTGCCCGCGCGACAGCAGACTCTCCGGCAAGCGATCGACTGGAGCTACGACCTTCTCACGGAGGCCGAGCAAACACTTTTCAGGAGGCTTTCCGTTTTTTATGGAGGATGCACGCTGGAAGCTGTGGAGGCGGTTTGCGACACCAAGAAGGATCTCGGCGTGGATGTGCTCGACGGCATGTCCTCAATGGTGGACAAGAGCCTGGTTCGGCAGACAGAACAACCCGACGGTGAGCCGCGTTTTGTGATGCTCGAGACGATTCGTGAGTATGCCTTTCTTAAAATGGTGGAATGCGGCGAAGAGCCGCTGACCCGGCGTGCCCATGCCGGGTACTGTCTTGTGCTGGCAGAAGAGGGGGCTACCGGCGATATAGGTACGAACCAGACCGTTTCGCTGGACCGGTTTGAAATTGAACACGACAACTTTCGTGCCGCGCTCGACTGGCTTGTCGAGACCGGCCACGCGGAATGGGGTCTGCGTTTAGGCGTGGCCCTGTTTCGTTTCTGGGAAATGCGCGAGTACCTGAGCGAAGGCCGCGATCGGCTTGGAAAACTGCTTAGACTCGAAGGTGCGTCGGCGTCGGGCAACGCGCGGCTGCGGGCTCTATTCGCCGCTGGGGTTCTGGCTGCAGAGCAAGGCGACTTCGTGGCTTCCGACTCTCTTTTTAAGGAGAGTTTAGACATTGCGCGCAGATTAGGAGACAAGCAGAGTATCGCGGTCTCGTTGAACGCACTGGCTGTCGATGCACGCGACCGAGGCGACTTACCGGCATCGCGGGCACTATTCGAAGAAAGTCTGGCACTGTGGAGAGAGCTGCATGATTTACGGGCTGTCGCGCGAGCACTGAGTAATCTCGCAAACGTCGTGAAGCTACAGAGCGACTTTTCCTACGCTGGAGTTCTCAATCAGGAATGCCTAATGATTTTCAGCAAACTCGGCGACGGAGCGGGATACGCCTGGGCGCTAAATCATCTAGGAGATGTAACACGCGACCAAGGAGACTCCGTTGCCGCACGCATACTTTACGAACAGAGTTTGGCGAGTTTTCGGGAGCTCAATGATAGCTGGGGAATCGGCGGATCACTCGCGGACTTGGGAAACCTCGCGAGAGAACAACAGGATTACCGCACAGCAGATACGCTTTACCGGGAGAGCCTGGCGATTTTCCGGAAGTTGGAGCATAAACGAGGGATTGCGCGACTTCTGGAATCGTTTGCCTGCTCCGCGGCGGCACAATCGGAATGTGAGCGCTCGTTGCGTTTGGCAGGTGCGGCGGCAGCGCTACGGCAAAGTATTGGTGCGCGGCTTGCGCGCACAGAACAATTTAAGTTGGAACAGAGTCTCGAGGTGGCGCGGCTAGCTTTGCCCATCGCAGTGGGCAGAAGTGCGTGGTTGGAGGGTTGGGTGATGCCAATCGAGAAAGCCATTGAAGATTTGCTTCGTCCCGCCGCAGGCGCGAAGACAACCGCGGATTGAGTTCGTGCCGTGCGATTGTTGGACGAGTCTGTTGATCGGGTCCTACGGGAAGAATCGGCAGAAAATTACTCTGCCGTGGTGGGATCAATGAGCCGCCTCACGGCGGATATTCGATTCGCAGGGAATCCGCCGCGTTTAGCGTGTTCTCGAATGGCGGCCTCGTCGGGAGCAAGATACACGCAGTACACTTTGTCTCCGGTGACATAGCTTTGCAGCCATTGAATCTCAGGACCCATTCCTTTGAGAACTGCCACGGACTTTCGGGCGATCTCCTGCAGTTCTGCATCCGATAGATTTCCCGCTCCTGGTACTTCTCGCTCGATCACGAACTTCGGCATAAGGTAACCTCCGCGCACGGGAATGCTAGCAAGCCAGGAGACTTGCTACAATACCGTCTTCATTCGCCCCCTCTTGGAGGTCGTCGTGGATCTTAAGTCTGTTCAAAAACCGTTGAAGGACCGCTACCGGAATGATCCCTCCGCTTCGCGGATCACTCTTAAGGCTAAGGGCGGACAAACCGAAACCCCCATTGCCTGCTCTGTCGCGATCGGGCGTGCCATCTATAATGCCGAAGCTCACACCGGGGTGGGTGGCGCGGGCACCGCGGCTTGTTCCGGCGATCTGCTGCTCGGCGCATTATCGGCCTGCGCACAACTTACTTGCCAGATGGTGGCCGCAGCCATGGGAATACCCACGGAACGCATCGAGGTGACGGTCGAAGGAGATTTGGATCTTCGAGGCACGCTCGGTATAGCAAAGGATGTACCCGTTGGCTTCGACCGTATTCGACTCCGATTCGACATCGATGCGCCTAACGCAACACAAGAGCAGTTGCGCAGTTTGCAAGAAAAGACGGAGCAGTATTGTGTCGTTATGCAGACCTTGGTACAACCCCCGACACTGCAAACCGATTGGGTCAACTCGCGATAACTTCAGCCGAGTGGCACGCAACGAGAACGTCAAAATTGAAGGTCAACTGCCGATAGGGCGTGCCTACCGGACATCCGTGCGCTCACTCCTTCGCCCTCACTGCTTTGCGGAACTCGCCGCCGTAGGGTGCGGCTCGCCGAAATAGGGAAAATCCGGGCGTATCAACCGCATATCGGGCGCCACCCCATCGCCGAGGGCCGTGTTCGTGACCAGCGTGAGAATCACGTCCATTACGTCGTCGCAGAGGCCGCGGCCGTTGAAGGCGGCAAAGCTGAATGAGGCGGGCGTGTCCAGTTCATACGGCAGGACCGATGGGCAGAGGCGCGCGAGGAGTTGCGTAGCGTAGGCGGATGGGTCGGCCGCTGAGTGGGCGAGCACGGTGACTTTTTCCACGAAGTCGCGGATCGGTTTGGAGAACAACGCCACCTCGTCCGCCGGGACCGCGCGGTTGTATTTTTCCGATGCGTCGTGCAGCGAAGGATCGGAGAGCAGGAAGTGCGTGATCATCGGCAGGCCCCACCGCGACACCTGCACCTCCGGCGCGTGGCCGTAGAGCGATACGGTGGCCCAGGCGTGCACCACACCTTGGCCGATCAGGCTGCTGGGGAGCTCGAGGACGATGGCGCTGATATTGTTGCCGGCGAATAAGCTCTGGCCATTCTGGAACGACTCCGGGGCAAACCTGTTTTCAGACCACAGAGCTTTTCTGAAGGCACCGAAACCAACGCCATTGGTTGCGAACAGATCGGGCGCGAGGCCTGCGTACGCCAGGCAGCCCTGATCCGCTTTCACGACGCGTCCCGTATTCCCGGAAATGATGAGTTCGCCCCCGGCACCCTTCAGAGCGTCCGCTCCGGTGGCGCGCCGCACCTCGAAGGTCTGAACGTGCCGGTGCTCGCCGCCATCGGCGTGGGCGGGCGCGCCGAACTGGACCTTGAAGGCGACGTCTTCGCGAAGATCGCGATCCGTGTCGAAGCGAAAGGCGTAGAGACCTTCGTCGCGGAGGGTGTCTGGAGCGGCGACGCCGGCGTTCGGATTCACGGTCAAAGCCATGACCGTTGTGCCCGGGCGACCGCGAAACAAGTAGAAGTCGCAGATGTTGATGCGGGGATCTTCTTTTGCGGTAGGCGTATCGAAATGGTGCGACATGGCGAATCTTCTCCTAAAGGGTTAGATGCGAGGCCAAAAGGTCGATCGCTCGGATAGGGGCCTTATGGGGCGATCATCCTTGACATCCTCAACCTCATCGGAAGATTTTTCAAGTTTGGAATGGAAAGGAAGCAATTCCCAAGTCCTGGTAAGCGGCTTACGGGACAAGTTCGTTCCAGTACCCACATGGACGGTTACCGCGTTTACCAGGACCTTGGCGCGATAAATCGGCTAACGGACCACGAGGGAGTGCATTTCGCGGATAAGACTGGATGCATCTTTCAATTCCTAAGTTTAGACGCTGAGCAGAGGTATAGAATCCGTGCATTTCCTCCGGGGCTCCGCGCAAAGGCCCGCGGGGGAAGAACATGGAGGGGTGTAATGAAAAGTCAGAAGATGCGTCTTCTTATGAAGCTCATTGTTCCTGTTGCCGCTGTTTTTGGGAGTTTATCAGTCGCTTCCCTTTCGGCGATGGCTCAGAATTCGAGCAACAGCGCCGAAATTGAAAACCTGAAGTTAATTGTCGATCAGCAACAGAAAGCGCTGGAGCAACAACAAGCGCAAATCCAGGCGCTGCAGTCCGCCTTGACGGAACAAAAGAAGATGCTGGTAAGCCTGGTGCGAGGAGCGACGAGCAGTGATACGGCGAATCCGCTCATCTACCCCAAGACGGACAACCACCTGCAAGCGCAAAATGCACCATCCTCCGTTCCAAGTGAACAGCAGCCGCTTACTCCCCAGCAGACGCAAGTCGAGGAAGAGTTGCAGCGTGGTCCGGAAATTGCCGACGTGACGCCCACCACACCCGCCCTCCAGTTAGGCCCTGCGAAGATTCGTCTAATCGGCTACCCTGCACTGACCTCGGTGTGGAGATCGAACAACAACGGCGGCAACGTGGCCACCAACTTCAACAACATCCTGTACGACAATACGGTTCCAGGCACGACCAGCGAATTCCGTTTATCGCCGCAGAACACGCGCCTGGCGCTGCGCGTGGACGCCGACCTGAAATCCAGCCAAATCGCTGGATATTTCGAAACGGATTTTGTCGGTGCGCCCGTCGGCGGAAATCTTGTGTCGCAATCCGGTTATCCGTTCCGGATTCGTCAGGCTTGGTTGGACTGGCGCAAAGGAAAGTGGGAGATGACCGGCGGGCAGTTGTGGTCGCTGATGACACCGAATAAGGAAGATATTCTTCCGTGGCCGGGCGATATAGCCGCTCCCCAGGTGATTGATCTCAACTTTGTCGCTGGGTTTGTGGTTGGGCGCTATCCGCAATTCCGG
>Ga0210400_10000413_pt1 | contig 48912 bp, 60 predicted proteins | sample IncBWH26MmetaG_FD_155456 | JGI IMG/M metagenome (GOLD analysis project Ga0210400, IMG submission 155456) | Forest soil microbial communities from Barre Woods Harvard Forest LTER site, Petersham, Massachusetts, United States - Inc-BW-H-26-M | ecosystem: Environmental > Terrestrial > Soil >... | reverse complement strand
GGCCGCGGTACCTCGCAGGGTTGAAGATTCGCAGCTCGACGGAATCATGATTCAGCAGCCGCAGAATCTGTTCATCTCCGGCCGCCGTGTCGCCATCGTCGATGAGCACGCGGATACGCACGCCACGATCGGCGGCCTTCAGCAGGTGCTCGGTCAGCATGCGGCCCGTCTCGTCACCGTGAAAAATATAATACTGAAGGTCGAGGGTTCGCTGCGCCGCGTCGATCAACTGCGCGCGGGCGCGGAACCCGTCCGCCCCGACACTGATGATGCGAAATGCCGATTCGCCCGGATGCTGGCGCGCGGCGCCTGAAAACTGGCTGCCAAGCGCGGTCTCCTCGGGGTGCTCGAGGGCCACGGACTCGTGCTTCGGAAAATCGGCACCGGGCGGACGCCCGGCGCAGGCGCCCACAGCCATGGAAACCAACAGCACAATGCTGAAGCGGACGCGCAAGCGATAGTGGGGAAACAACGCAGCGACTCCTCGTTGATTTTTTCGAGCTTAACAGTCGCTCGTCTGCGGGAGTCGCCGACCTGCTGTCAGTTATCGCTGACACAGAGCTCGATTGAATTGGTCGGGGCGACAAGATTCGAACTTGCGACCCCTTGCACCCCATGCAAGTGCGCTACCAGGCTGCGCCACGCCCCGACCGGAAGCGAATGATAGCCCAATTGGGCGGCAAAGACTTTGAATCGCGCGAGGCTTCAGCGGCGCAGAATCTTGATCAGTTCCTCGAGTTCCAGGCGCATTTGATGAATCAGCTGCTGGCTCTGATTCAGATCAACCTGCGCATCGTCGCCCGTGAGCCGGTTGCGGGCTCCGCCGATGGTGAAGCCCTGCTCATAGAGCAGACTGCGAATTTGCCGGATGATCAGGACATCCTGGCGTTGGTAGTAGCGCCGGTTGCCGCGGCGTTTGACCGGCTTGAGCTGCGGGAATTCCTGCTCCCAATAGCGCAGCACATGCGGCTTGACGCCGCACAAATCGCTCACCTCGCCGATCGTGAAGTAGCGCTTCCCCGGAATCGGCGGCAGATCGCTATTGTTGCTTGGTTCCAGCATATGCCTCGACGCGCGCCTTCAGTTTCTGGCCAGGACGAAATGTGACAACGCGACGGGCGCTGATGGGAATTTCTTCGCCGGTTTTTGGGTTGCGCCCAGGACGGCGGTTCTTGTCCCGCAGGTCAAAATTCCCAAAGCCCGACAGCTTTACTTGCTCGCCCGAGGACAGCGCCGCTCGAATTTCTTCGAAAAACAGATCAACGAGTTCGCGTGCCTCGCGTTTGTTGAGCCCCAATTGATCGAACAGGGCCTCGGCCATTTCCGCCTTAGTTAGGGCTGCCATGCTTATTGATCTCTTATTGTGGCGCTCAATACATCCCGTAACCGGGCAGCCACTGCGGTTACCACGGCATCTGCGTCAATATCAGTTAGAGTGCGGGAAGAGTCCTGTAAAATCAAGCCTAAAGCGACACTTTTTCGTCCTGTTTCTATGCTGGGGCCCCGATAGACATCGAATACCCGCAACTCGCTTAATAGACCCGACGCGCTAACAGTAACATTTTCCTGCAAAACTGCGAGAGGGACGCTCTCGTCGACGACGATGGCCATATCGCGCCGCACACTGGGGAACTTCGATATTTTTTGATATTTCAATCGCTTACAAGCAAAAGCCGATTCCATATCTAGTTCAAATAAAAATGCCGTGGCCGAAAAATTCAGGGCCTTCACGAGCTGCGGGTGCATCTCGCCGAGCCAGCCGATTGGCGTCGCGTAGCGATAAATACGCGCGCTGCGACCGGGGCGCAACGCCGGCAGTGCATCGGCCACGAATCGCACGCCGGATACGTCACCGGTCAGGGTGAGCAGTTCCGTAACGTCGGATTTCACGTCGTAGAAATCCACCGGCTCCGCGGCACTGCCCCATTGTTGCGGCCACCGTGAACCGGTCGCGATGCCGGCGAGCGATTCGATCTCCTGAAGCTCCTGGCCTCCGGAGTCTCCCGCCAGCGTGAATCTGCTGCCGATCTCGAACAGGCGCACCCGGGTTTGCTGCCGCCGCAAATTTTCGCGGCAGGCATGCACGAGACCGCTCCACAGCGACACGCGCATCTCGCTCAAGTCCGCGGAAATCGGATTCGCAAGCTTGAGGCTGGGTGTATCCGGGAACAGCTGCTGCTGCAAATTCGGGTCGACAAACGCATAGCTGATCGTCTCGCGGTAGCCCCGATCGGCCATCGCCATCAGCAGCCGCTCGTTCGAGACCCGTGCCTCGGTGGCAGAACCCGCGATCTGCGGAGTGACGGCGTGAATCTCCGCGATTTTGTCGAAGCCTCTGAGGCGCGCCACCTCTTCGATGAGATCCGCTTCGATGCGGATATCGAAGCGATACGAAGGCTTGCGTACGCGCCAACCGCCGGACATCGCCTCGACCCGTTCGCTGATGGCGCTGATGACGGCGTGCACCTCATTATCGGGGACCGGCGCGCCGAGCAATCGAGTCACACGATCGCGGCGCAGGGTAACCCAGTGATCTTCAGCCGCAAGCGCTCCCGGCGCGCGGCTCACTTGCGCCGGGCCGGCTGCGCCGCCGGCGCATTCCAGCAGCAACGCGGTTGCCCGCTCGATCGCAATCGCCGTCAGGTTAGGATCGACGCCGCGTTCAAAACGCTGCGCGGCATCGGTGAACAAACCCAGGCGCCGGGCGCGGCCGGAAACCGCATCCGGCAGGAAATGCGCCGATTCCAACAGCACGTCGGTGGTGGAATCGGAAATCGCGGTGGCCCGCCCGCCCATGATCCCCGCCAAGCCGATCGCGCCCGCCGCGTCGGCAATGACCAAAAAATCAGGATCGAGTTCGTACTCCTTGTCGTCGAGCAGGGTAATGCGCTCTTGAGGTCCAGCCGCCCGCACTACGATACCCTTGCTCAACTTCGCCAGATCATAGGCATGCATCGGCTGACCCAGCTCGGTCATGACGTAGTTCGTGACATCGACGATCGCGGAAATGCTGTTGATCCCCACTCGTCGCAAGCGCTCGCGCAGCCACTCGGGTGATTGCGCGTTCGGTTTTACGCCCCGGATGACGCGTGAGGCAAACACCGGGCACCCCGATGACTCCAACACGACGGGAAACACCGCCGGCTGACGCGCGCTGATCGGGCTGAACTCGAATTTAAGATGACGGCGCGCGCTCGCGGCCGCGTAATCGCGGGCGATGCCGAACACGCTCATGCAATCGCCGCGATTTGGCGTCGCATTCACGTCCAGGACCCAGTCATCCAGATCCAGAGCTTCGCGCAGATTTTGATTCAGCGGCAATGAAGCCGCGAGTTCCATGATGCCGTCGTGCTCGTCGCCCAAGCCCAGTTCGCGCGCCGAACACAGCATGCCGTTGGACTCCTGACCGCGCAGCGTCGCGCGCTTGATGAGCACGTCGTTCGGCAGCTGCGCGCCGACCGTCGCCACCGCCACCTTCAGGCCCTTGCGCACATTTTTTGCGCCGCAGACGATTTGCAATCGATTCGCGCCGTCCGTGGTGACCTGGCACAGCGACAATTTCTCCGCGTCCGGATGCCGGCCTGCCTCCAGCACTTCGCCCACCACCACGCCCGAGAACGGCGGTGCCACCGGGGCGAGTGATTCCACTTCCAGGCCCGCCATGGTGAGCTGTGCCGCGAGCGCCGCGGGCGCGGCCTCGATCGGTGTGAATTGCTGCAGCCAGCGATAGGTAACTTTCACGGCGGATTCTTCACATTCAGGGAAATTGTTTCAGGAAAGCCAGATCATTCTCGAAGAACAACCGCAGATCATCGACGCCGTAGCGCAACATGGCGAGACGGTCGATGCCCATGCCAAAAGCATACCCCTGCCATTGCTCGCTATCGATGCCGGCGGCGTTCAAGACATTGGGATGAATCATCCCGCAGCCCAGGATTTCGAGCCAGCCGGTGTGCTTGCAGACCCGGCATCCCTTGCCGTCGCAGAACACGCATTCGATGTCGGCTTCCGCGGAGGGCTCGGTGAACGGAAAATAGGACGGCCGCAGGCGCATCGCCAAGGGCCGCTCGAAAAACTTCTCGAAGAACGTGTGCAGCATGGCTTTCAAATTGGCGAAGCTGATGTTCTCGCCAATGACCATCCCCTCGACCTGATGAAACATGGGCGTGTGGGTCATGTCCGAATCAATGCGGTACACGCGGCCCGGCGCGATGATGGCCAACGGCGGCGGCTGGGCGCGCATGGTTCTGATTTGCACCGGCGAGGTATGCGTGCGCAACAGCCGGCCATCCGGGAAATAAAACGTGTCGTGCATGGCGCGCGCAGGATGATTCTTGGGGATGTTCAGGGCCTCGAAGTTATGGAAGTCATCCTCCACCTCGGGTCCGGTGAGCACCTCGAATCCCGCTTGCCCGAAGATTCTCTCGATCCGCAAACGGGTGCGCGTCACCGGATGCAGGCTGCCCGCCTCCTGGCCGCGGCCCGGCAAGGTGACGTCGATCGTCCCCTTGGCAAGCTCCCGCTCCATGGCGGCTTGCTCGAGACGGACGCGATGCATTTCCAGCGCGGCATGGATCGCCGCCTTGGCATCGTTGATGCGCTGGCCCGCCGCCGGGCGTTCGGCGGCGGAGAGCGCTCCCAAGCCTTTGAGCTGCTCGGTCAGCAGTCCCTTCTTGCCGAGCAGCCGCACGCGCACCTCGTCGAGTGCGCCCAGGTCGGTCGACGCATCGACATCGGCAAGCGCCTGGCTCACCAGCGCTGACAGGGATTCCGCTGCGTCCACGGGCTTACGCCGCGAGGCTGGCTTTGGCTTTTTCCGCGATCGCTGTAAAGGCCGGCATGTCATGCATCGCCAGGTCCGCAAGCACCTTGCGGTCGATCGCAAGACCTGCCTTGTTCAGACCGTCGATGAGCGTGCTGTAGGTCATGCCGCAAAGCCGCGACGCCGCGTTGATGCGGGTGATCCACAACGCGCGGTATTCGCGCTTTTTCTCGCGCCGTCCGCGATACGCATACTGGCCGGCCTTGATGACCGCCTGCTTGGCCGTTCGGAATACCTTACGGCGGGCATTGAAGTAGCCCTTCGCCTTCTTGAGAATTTTCTTGTGCCGCCGACCTGCGACGACACCGCGTTTAACTCGTGCCATGTGTTATCTCCTGATTTCTTAAGCGTTCGGCAAACATTGCTTGATGCGCTTGACGTCAGACTCGCTGACGTGCATCTCGCGGCGCAGCTGGCGCTTACGTTTGCTCGGCTTTTTCGTCAGGATATGACGACGGTGGGACTGACCGCGCTTGAAGCCATTCGCTGTTTTGCGAAAACGCTTCGCCGCAGCCCGCTTAGTTTTCAACTTGGGCATGATCGACTCCTAATTTTATAGCCCTGCTCGCAAGCGCGCCGGAATCTTGCGATTCCTGGGCTCACCGCTACAGGCGGGACGGCAAACTTTTTTAAGGTCCGCCGCTCACTTCTTTTTGGGCCCGAACACCATGACCATCTGCTTGCCTTCCATCAGCGGGGTCTGCTCCACCACCGAATACGGTGCGAGGTCTTCAGAAATCCGCGTGAGTAGCCGGCGGCCGATGTCTTGATGCACGAGCTCACGGCCACGGTAACGCAATGTCACCTTGGCCTTATCACCCTCGGTCAGGAAGCGGATGATGCTACGCAGTTTGACCTGGTAGTCCGCCTCTTCCGTCCCGGGACGAAACTTTACTTCCTTGACTTGGATCTGCTTCTGCTTACGCTTCGCCGCGTGCGCCTTCTTGTTTTGTTCGAACAAGAACTTGCCGAAATCCATGACTCTTACCACCGGCGGCTCCGCCATCGGCGAGACCTCGACGAGGTCCAGAGTTTGCGAGAGGGCCATCTGCAGCGCTTCCGCGCGTGTCATCACCCCTGCTTGGCTTCCATCGGCTGCGATCACACGCACCGATGGTGCGGAGATCTCTTCATTGCGCCTAACCCGCTTCGACGTTGCGATACACGATCCTCCTAAACAGTATGTCCACGGCTTGCGACTTCCTCGCGAAGAAAGGCATAGAGCTTGGCAAGCTCCATGGTGCCTAGATCTTCGCCGGCGCGCGTGCGAACGGACAGGGTGCGCCCCTCGACTTCCCGCTCACCCGCGACCAGAAGGAAAGGGACACGCTTAATTGTGTGCTCGCGGATTTTAAAGCCTACCTTCTCATACCTCAAGTCCGTTTCGACTCGAAGCCCCTGATTTTTCAGGTTTTCCGCAACTTCCAGGCAATATTTGTCCTGAGTGTTGGTAATTCCCATCACCACGGCCTGTACCGGGGCCAGCCAGGTGGGCAGCCTGCCGGCATGGTGCTCGATCAAAATCCCGATAAATCGCTCCAGCGAGCCGAACATCGCCCGATGCAGCATGACCGGGGTGTGCTTCTGGCTGTCCTCGCCGATGTAGCTCGCGCCGAGGCGCACCGGCATGTTGAAGTCCACTTGCAGGGTGCCGCACTGCCAATCGCGTCCGATCGCGTCCCGCAAGACGAACTCCAGCTTGGGTCCGTAGAAAGCCCCCTCGCCCGGGTTTAGCACCGGGTCGATGCCTGCCGCCGACGAGGCATGTCGCAAGGCCGCTTCGGCCTGGTCCCAAATCTCATCCGAGCCCACCCGATTCGCCGGCCGGTCGGAAAACTTGATGCGTACGTCGTCGAAGCCAAAATCCCGATAAATGCTCAAGATCAGGTCGGTGATCTTGACCGACTCGGCGGTGATTTGCTCCGGCGTGCAGAATACGTGCGCATCATCCTGGGTGAAGGCGCGCACGCGCATCAGCCCGTGCAGCGCGCCCGACGGCTCGTAGCGGTGCACGGCACCGAATTCGGCCAAGCGCAGCGGCAGCTCCCGGTAGCTGCGCAAGCCTTGCTTGAACACCTGGATGTGCCCCGGACAGTTCATCGGTTTCAACGCAAACACCCGATCATCGGGGGTCTGCGTCATATACATGTTCTCACCGAAGGTCTCGATGTGCCCCGACTTGACCCACAGCTCGCGGTCCATCACCTGCGGCGTGTTGACTTCTTGATAGCCCGCATCGGTTTGGCGTTGGCGCATATAGGCAATCAACTGTTGAAACAGCGCCCAACCTTTGGGATGCCAGAACACCGCGCCCGGGGCCTCTTCCTGCAAGTGGAACAGGTCCAGTTCCTTGCCGATGCGCCGATGATCGCGCTTCTCGGCCTCGTCCAATCGAGTCAAGTATTCCTTGAGTTGCTTTTCATTGGCCCAGGCGGTGCCGTAAATCCGCTGCAACATTTCGTTGCGTGAGTCGCCGCGCCAATAAGCGCCGGCAACCTTCATCAATTTGAAGGCCTTGAGCTTGCCGGTGCTGGGGACGTGAGGGCCCCGGCACAGGTCCTCCCAATCGCCCTGGCCATACAGGCTGATCGATTCCCCGGGCGGAATGGCCGCGATGATCTCCGCTTTGTAGTGCTCGCCGATTTCCTTGAAATGCGCCACCGCTTCATCGCGCGGCAGCACCCGGCGGTGCACTTTCAAATCCTTGGCGGAGATCTCGGCCATGCGCTTTTCGATCGACGCCAAATCTTCGGTGGAAAAGGGACGCTTGTAGGCAAAATCATAGTAGAAGCCGTTTTCGATCACCGGACCAATGGTGACTTGCGCCTCGGGGAAGAGCTCCTGCACGGCATTGGCCAAAAGATGGGCGGTGGAGTGCCTGATGATCTCCAGCCCTTCCGGATCCTTGTCGGTGACGATGCTCAAGGTGGCATCCTGATCGATCGCCGCCGAGGTATCGACCAGCTTGCCGTTGACCTTGCCGGCGAGCGCTGCCTTGGCCAACCCTGGACCAATGCTCATCGCCACCTCGGCCACCGAGACCGGGTGATCGAAGTGTTTTTGGCTACCGTCGGGAAGAGTAATCGCTGGCATAAAAGCATCTTAAAAAAGGGGGCCGGCACCCCCCATAACCCAAGGGATGGTGCGCGCTAGTGGGATCGAACCACTGACCCCCACCATGTCAAGGTGATGCTCTACCGCTGAGCTAAGCGCGCGTAAGGGCGCGAAAGATACCGGATTCGCCGGCACCAATAAAGCAAAAGTCGCTTGATTGGCCGAAAATCACCCTTTGGGGGGCACGCTTAGCGGTTTTGCCACGTAGCGGAATTGAATGTCACCGATGGTCAGGATATCGCCGTCGCTCAAGACCTGCCGCGTCACCTTGCGGCCGTTCACGATCACGCCGTTGGTGCTGTTGAGGTCCTCGATAATGGCCTCGCGCGTGCCGGCGAGTATGAGCGCGTGGTGGCGGCTCACGGAAGAGGAGTCGATGTACAACTCGCAGCCGGTCGCACGCCCGATCCGTGTGCGACGCCCCAAGGAGTGGCTGCTGCTTCTATCCCCGTCGATTCGAATCAGTTCCGGCGACCATTCCGGCGCCGGCGATCCGCTTGCACCGGGTGTCACGGAGGATCCCAGTCTTTCCATGCTGGTCTGGATTCGGCCCAGCACATTGGCATTGTTGTTCTCGCTGCGCTCCAAGCGGCGAATGAGGAACTCGCGCTCCTCCAGCTGACCGCGCGTGCGCTCCAGCACCGCCCGCAGCTTGTCGCCCTCCTCCGTGAGGTCATTGATGGCCTTGGTCTTCAGGGCGAGTTCTTCCGTCACCCGCTTCAAGTCGCCTTCGACCGATTCGATGGGCCGCCGCGCTTCCTGCAGATGCGCCATCAGCACCGTCATTTCCTGCTCTTGCGTCTCCGCTTCGGCTTCGAGTTGCGCAATTTTGGCTGCGTGCTCGGACTGCATTTGCGCGATGCGCTGCTTGCCCAAATCCACATTCGCCTGCGCTTCCGACAGCGCCCGGTCGCGCGCCGCAAGCTCGGCCCTCAGCCGTGCCCGATCGGCCTCCAGCTCGGCCCTCAGGTGTGCCCGATCGGCCTCCAGTGCCGAGAGCTTGGCGGTCCACTCAGCCCGCTGCCGCTCCGCTTCTTCCAGGCGCTGGGCCTGTTCAGCCACCGACCCGGTCTGCGCCGTCGCGGCGCTTCGCAGCTGATCGATCGTGGCGCTGTGAGCGGCAATCGTCGCTTCGTGGGCCGCCAGTCGAGCAGCGATTTGGTCCCGCTCGGCCTGGAGCGCCGCGCGGGCTGCATCCGCGGCGCCAATCCGTCCGTCCATGTCGAGAAACAGGTTCTGGTGAAAATGGCTGCGCCAATCCCGCGTTCGCAGCAATTCCAAGTAGGAACTTGCCTGGGTCTTGGTCGCCGCCAGATCGGCGCGCGCAGCGTTGATGTCGGATTTGTAGCGCTTGGCTTGCGCGTCGAGGGCGTCGGTTTGGTATTGGCTGTTCCTGAGCTGCGCCAAGGCGCTACCGAGTTGCGCCCGCACGGCGGCGAGTTCATCCGCCAGCTGCGCGCTGCTCTTTGCGCGGTCTTCGAGGACCGGCAAAACCTTCGCGTGCTCCGCTTGCACGGCGGACAGCTGCGCATCCCGCTCGCCCAACGAGTGCAGCACTTGAACGATGGTGGCTTCGCGGGCCGCCAGGGAATCGCGCAGCGAGCGCGCTTCGGTCTCATGGCGCTCCGATTCGCGCGCAGCCGTTTCGGCCAGCGTGTTCGCGCGCTCGAGGGCTGCCGACTCCGCGTCGCGGGCACGTTCGTAAGAACGAGTCAGCGCCTCGTATTCGGCATTTTGCCGGGCGATGCGCTCCTCGACGGTACGCAAACTTTCCGTGAGCGAGGGCAGGTCGACAGGCGACGGCCGGACGAAGTCGTTCTGCGCACCGCCCGACAACAACGCAGGGCCGGGTGCGGAACGCTCCATGCGCACCGCGTCGTCCGCGACGTCCTCATCGAATGCCACGCCCTCGAGTATCGGGAGCCTGTCGGTTTTATCGAGGTCCGTCTCTTGGGGCTGACCGTGTTCCACTGCCATAGGTGCCTACCCTGCCCGAGTGCTTGGCAAGCCGAATGCCGAAGCTCGCAGCTTTTGGATTTCATCGCGCACGCGCGCGGCCTGTTCGAACTCGAGGTTGCGCGCCAATTTTGTCATTTCGGCCTCGAGCTTCTTGATGCGCTTCACGGCCTGCTCCGGCGCCAACAGGGGGACATCGCCGCTCGAACCATGGCGTTCGTCTTGAACGTCGCGCGCGCCTTCCATGACATCAGCGACGGCCTTGACGATGCTGCGCGGCGTAATGCCATGTTCGGCATTGAACTGAATCTGCTTGTTGCGCCGGCGGTCGGTCTCCGCGATGGCGCGTTCGATCGAGCCGGTGCGCACGTCCGCGTACAAGATTGCCTTGCCTGCCAGGTTGCGCGCCGCGCGCCCGATGGTCTGGATCAATGAACCCTCGGACCGCAGGAAACCCTCCTTGTCGGCGTCGAGAATCGCGACCAAGGACACCTCGGGCATGTCGAGTCCTTCCCGCAGCAGATTGATGCCGACAATCACGTCGAACTTGCCCAGGCGCAGATCGCGGATGATTTCCGAGCGCTCAACCGTCTCGATGTCGGCATGCAGGTACCGGACCCTCACGCCATGCTCGCTCAAATATTCGGTCAGATCCTCCGCCATGCGCTTGGTGAGGGTGGTTACCAGCACCCGCTCATTGGCCGCTGCCCGAATGCGGATCTCCGACAGCAGATCATCCACCTGGGCACGGACCGGCCGGATTTCCACCGCCGGATCGGTGAGCCCCGTGGGACGCACGACTTGCTCGATGACCTGGGCCGAAACACGCTTCTCGTAGGCCGCCGGGGTTGCCGAGACGTAAATCGCCTGCGGCGCCAAGTGCTCGAATTCCTCAAACCTCAAGGGACGGTTGTCGAGCGCCGAGGGCAACCTAAAGCCGTACTCGACCAGGGTCTCCTTGCGCGATCGATCGCCCTTGTACATGGCGCCGAGCTGCGGGATCGTCTGATGGCTTTCATCGATCACCAGCAGGGCGTCCTTGGGGAGGTAATCGAACAGACAGGGCGGCGGCTCCCCGGGAGCGCGTCCCGACAAATATCGGGAGTAGTTCTCTATGCCGGCGCAGTAGCCCACCTCATGCATCATTTCCAAATCAAAGAGCGTGCGCTGCTGCAGGCGCTGAGCTTCCACCAGCTTACCGGCGGCATTGAGCTCGAGCAGCCGAGTTCGCAGCTCGTCGCGGATTTGATCGACCGCCGAGTACACGCGCTCCTTGGGCGTGACGTAGTGCGACGACGGATAGATCGTCAGGCGCGGCACTTTGCGCAGCACCTCGCCGGTGAGCGGATCGAAGAAGCTCAAGGTCTCGACCCGATCGTCGAACAATTCCACCCGCACCGCCTCGCGTTCGGATTCCGCGGGAAAGATGTCGATGACATCGCCGCGCACGCGATACGTGCCCTGCTGCAGGTCGATTTCATTGCGCGTGTACTGCATGTCGGCGAGCCGCCGCAGCAGCTTGCGCTGCTCGAGAATGTCGCCGCGCGACATGTGCAAAACCATGCTCAAATAGGCGTTCGGATCGCCCAAGCCGTAAATTGCCGACACCGTCGCCACGATGATGGAATCAGGCCGCTCCAGCAAAGCCTTCGTAGCCGACAAGCGCATCTGCTCGATGTGCTCGTTGATCGAGGCATCCTTTTCGATGAAGGTGTCCGATGCGGGGACGTAGGCCTCCGGCTGATAGTAGTCGTAGTAGGAAACGAAATACTCGACCGAGTTCTTAGGAAAAAAAATCTTGAATTCGCCGTACAGCTGCGCGGCCAAGGTCTTGTTGTGCGCCAACACCAGCGTGGGACGTTGCACCTGCTGGATGACGTTGGCGATGGTGAAGGTCTTGCCCGATCCGGTCACGCCTAGAAGGGTCTGGTGCGCAAGGCCGCTGCTCAAGCCGTCGACCAGCTTCTCAATTGCCTGCGGCTGATCGCCTGCGGGCAGGTAATCCGAAAAAAGTTCAAAGGTCATTGCACCATATTCTCTCACGTCGCAGGGTTTCAGGGGGTTTGGCCGCTTTTCCGCAGTGCACCGTTGCGCATTTTCGAAGGCCATATGTCATTCGCTCGAGGCCTAAGTTACCTGGCATGGGTTGGTCTTTTTTCGTACACTGAAAACCCACCGCATTTAACATAGGAATTTGCCCTTGCCCGTGTCCCTTTCCAAGCGCGTTCAAAAGGTTAAGCCCTCCCCGACTCTCGCCATGACGGCCCGAGCCGCCAAGCTCAAAGCCGAAGGCCAGGACGTCATCGGGTTGGCCGCGGGCGAACCAGATTTCGACACCCCCGCGTATATCGCGGACGCCGGCATCGAGGCGATTCGCAAGGGGATCACGCGCTACACGGCCGTGGACGGCACGGCCGAATTGAAAGACGCCATCATTGCCAAGTTCAAACGCGACAACGCACTCACCTATGAGCGCAGCCAGATCCTGGTGTCCTCGGGTGCCAAGCAGACCTGTTTCAACGCCTGTGCGGCCCTGCTCGATCCGGGCGACGAATGTGTCATTCCGGCGCCCTACTGGGTGTCCTATCCTGATATGGCGCTGTTGGCGGACGGCGTGCCGGTCAGCGTGTATGCGGGCCCTGCTCAAGGCTACAAGATTACGGCGGCGCAACTGGCGGCGGCGATCACGCCGCGCACGAAGCTTTTCATCATCAACAGCCCGAGCAATCCGACCGGCGCCGCCTATAGCAAAGCGGAACTGCAAGCCCTAGGGTTGGTACTCGCCAAGCACCCGCAAATCGCGATCGCCTCGGACGAGATGTACGAGCACATTTACTGGGCGCCCGAACCCTTTACCAGCTTCGTCCAGGCCAATCCGCATCTCTACGATCGGACCATCACCATCAATGGCGTCTCGAAGGCCTATGCCATGACCGGCTGGCGAATAGGCTACTGCGGTGGACCGAAGGAGATTGTGGCCGCCATGGCCACGGTGCAAGGCCAATCGACCTCCAATGCCTCCAGCATTTCGCAGCGTGCGGCGACGGTCGCTCTCAATGGCGACCAAACCTGTGTTGGTGAAATGAACAAGGCCTTTAAGGCACGGCATGATTTTGTGGTGGCCGGGTTGAATGCCATTCCAGGCATTTCCTGCTTGCCGGCAGCCGGTACGTTCTATGCGTTCGCGAACGTCGAAGGCGCCATGCACGCTCTCGGACTGAAAGACGACAACGCGTTCGCCGAGTATCTACTGGCGAATGCCTTGGTTGCCGTGGTTCCAGGATCAGGTTTCGGCGCTCCCGACCATATTCGGATCTCCTTTGCCTGCAGCATGGAAACGCTCAAGGAAGCATTAAAGCGCATCGAACTCGCTATCTCGCCGCCGGTGGCAAAACGCGCGTAAGGCCCACTTGGTCGCGTTTAGCATCGACGGAGCGCGGCTGATTGAGGGTTAGTTTCTTGACTTAAATGCCCGGCTTCCCGACAATCCGCGCCTCTTCCGATTCCCCGGTAGCTCAGTGGTAGAGCGACGGACTGTTAATCCGTTGGTCGGCGGTTCGAATCCGTCCCGGGGAGCCATCCAAACAATCACTTACGCTCGATTCCTCAGGCTCTACGGAGTCGATTGTTTCCATTTTGTTTCCCAAGTTCGGCGCTGGCGTCAGTCCCGCGAGGATCGCGATCTTGTCCGCCGAGTCGTCATGCGTCCGCCGCATTGAGTGGGTGTAGATAGATAGAGTGGTCCGCTCCGAGGCGTGGCCAAGGATCTCCTGAGCCCGCTTTAGCGGTACTCCCGCCTCATGCATGAGGGTGCCTGCCATGTGGCGAAGGTCATGGAACCGAAGCTCAGGCAGTCCCGCACGCCGCAATGCCCGGCGCAGGATATGGCGCAAGAGAATGTCCGCGTCGATCGCGTTTCGCTCGCCTTTGTCGTTGGGCTCGCCCGGGAATACCAAGCCGCGGTCGGTGATCGGACACGCCAGCTTCCAGCGCTTGAGCTCAGGGACCAGATAGGCGGGAATCGGAATCGGCCGCACGCTGCTCTCAGTCTTGGTTGCCGCTTCCTCCCCGCGCCGGTTGGCCTGGCGCTCGATGAATAGCCGCTTGCCCTCGAGGTCGATCGAATCCCATGTGAGGCCGCGGACCTCCCCTGAGCGCATACCCGTGGTCAGGGTCAACTCAATCAGCAGCCGCTCAAAGGGAACGTCCAGTGCTGCCCGGAGTTTCGCGATCTCGCCCGCGTCGAGAATATAGGGCTCGCGCTTGGCTGCACGAGGCTTGCGCACGTCGGCGAAGGGAGAGCCATCGACCATCTTAATGCGCCGGCCGTAGCGCCACACGGAGCCCCCGAGAATGAGAATCTTCGCGACGCTTCGAGGTGAGAGAGGCTTGCCGCTTCCCTCTTTGCCCGATGCTTTGGCGCCCGCGTCGGCCTGAAGTTTGGTCTTTAGGTCCATGATTGTTTCGGTATCAATCTCATTGAGCAATCGGTCACCGAGTAAAGGGACCAAATACAGGCGCCCGAGGGCTTGGTAGTCGGCAACCGTCGAGGGGCGAAGGTCTGGGCTCGCCAGCTCATGCGCCGTGAACTTGTCCCAGAGATCCGCGAAGGTCGCGTCCTGCCGATCCCAGAACTTGCCGGACTTCGCCTGAGGCGCGATTGATTCCGCATAGGCCTGGGCCGCTCCCTTGCCCTTCGGTCCCGCTCCGAAGGTTTTAATGGACCGCTGGCGCTTGCCTGCGACTTTGGCTGAAACATCGACGACCCAGGCGCCGCGCCAGTATCTAACGTTTACGCTCATGTCATTACCCTCACTTGTGTTTCGCCGCGGCTTGCTGCTTGCGCCATTCGCGCTGCCGATAGGCGTTGCCATGCTCATCACTGCAGAACGTTCTGGCCGCTCCAATGTTGGGCGCTCCATTGTCGTCCACATCCAAGAACCAATGCTCCTGCCCAGGCTGCTTGCTATAGGGGCAGAACCGCACGCGATCAGTGAATTCCCAACGGTCCTCAATCATCAAAAAAATTGAATATGCGACACACTGCTCTAGCGACTTCAGGACTGGAATCTCTACCCTCAGCCACGCGCCGCTGCGATAGACAGGGTGGACACTGAACTCCAATCCCGTGATCTTCTTCGCAAGCCAATTGTTGAGATCAGGATGGGCTTTAGCCCTTGCGGGAGCCTGCAGACCGTCGATCGCGAGGCGTAGCCTCAGCGCCAAGGTGTTGCACTCATCGCCCGTCTTGGGCTTCGTCAATTCATAAGGCTTGATGGCGTGACCGACATCGAGCGCCCGCAGGCAAATTATTCCCGGTACCCAAGCGTATGAACTAGCCGCTTGGCACACGTCCGCATCGTTGAATGGCCTTGTAAAGCGGCTCATGAAATCTAGGCCGCTGCGTACGATCTTCGCGTCAAACGCGCGCGGATCAGCGGCAAGAGAGCGCTGCTCTGTTGTTATTTTCACCGCTTGTAACGGTTTCTTAGATATTCGCGCATCCGATACCATAACGAAATCATACTTTACTTCCCGTTACTGCGCAAGCGCGATAGGTTCCTGTCATGAGCGACGCAACCTATCGTGGAATCTCAGACGCGGCCCACCTAGTTCCCTGCGCCGAGGGGACGCTTCGGGCACTGGAGCGACGCGGAATCATCACCCCTATTCGGGACAGCGCCGGCCGTAGGCTGTTTGTCGAGGCCGACATATTGGCAGCCAGACAGCACCTGGGCCGAGCTGAGCAGGCAACCGCGTGAGTGCTCTGCGCCTCACCGTCACCGTCGATTCAATTGATGGCCTAAGCCCTCGCGAAGTGCGTCAGGCATTCGCCCGAGCTCTCGTGAACTCAATCCTTGAGGCTCATCGAAAGGGACGGATCGATACGCCAATAGCTGAGGAATTGCTTCGCACGATCCCAAGCGTGGACCGCATCTGATGATTGACCTGTCCCAAGCAGGCATCACCGCCAATCCGCACGGAAAGGCCGAGCAGCGCGTCCCCTGCCCTCAGTGCGCCAAGAATTCCCGGGACACGGCCCTCGGCGTCAACATCGAGGATGGGCGCTTCAATTGCTTCCGCTGCGGCTGGAAAGGTCGCATTGGTGATCTTAAGCCCTACGCCCCTCCCATACGCATCGCACGGATCGATGATCCCGCGGTGGCCGAGCGCAAGCGCGAACGGCTGCGCCAGACATGGAAAGACTCAGTGCCACTCGCTCATCCGAAGGCTCGCGCCGTGCGAGCCTACCTTGAGAGCCGTGCGTTAGGCGACGTACTAAAGCGGGCGCCGAGCGTGCTGCGAGCACATTCCGCCCTCAATTATTGGGACGGATCGCGGGATCTCGGGACATTTCCGGCAATGGTGGCGTTATTTGCGGGCGCTTCCGGGCAGCCTTGCACATTACATGTGACGTACCTGCGAAGCGATGGCTGCGCCAAGGCGGCTGTACCTTCTCCCAAAAAGATCCTCGGGGTGCCCGTGCACGGCGCTACCAAAGGCGGGGCCATCCACTTGTACCAGCCGCGTGACGGCAAGCTCGGCATCGCGGAAGGAATTGAATCGGCATTGAGCCTGCACTTGATTCAGAAGATCCCAGTATGGGCGAGCTTCTGTGCCGACAATCTCGCTCGAGTCCATCTGCCGCAGGACCTGCGGGACCTGTACATCGGCATGGATTTAGACGCGAGCGGCAAGGGCGAGAAGGTAGCCCAGGCGCTTGCAAGCCGAGTCAGGAAATGGAGCCGGCGCACCAAGGTCTGGTTTGTGAAACCGGAACTTGAAGGCCCTGGGGATTTGAACGATGAACTAAGAAGGCGTGCCGGCTGATGGCCAAGATGGAAATCGCGCCTGATCCTGCGAAACCGCCTCTGCCATTGCTCGCGCTGCTGTGGTTCGCAAGCCTTCAGGAGGTAAGCCAGCACGACCATCTCATTAAGAACTTGCTCCTGGCTCAGACATTGTTCGTGGTCTACGGGGAAAGCAATTGCGGCAAGACCTTTTGGCTAATCAATCTCGCTTTGACGATGTGCTACGGAGACTCCTGGCGCGGCAGGCGATGCCGCAAGGGCCTGGTGATCTACGTCGCCGGAGAAGGCGCAACCTCTGTTCGCAATCGGGTCGCAGCCTATCGCATTGCCAACCCAGATGTTCCGGGCGGTCTGCCCTTTGCAATCATCCCCTTCGCGGTCGATTTCTTAGACCCGGAAGCGGTCGGCATCTTAGTCGAAACCATCCGGGCGGCAGAATCCGAATGCGGCGAAAAGGCTGTCTTAGTTTGCATCGATACTTTCGCCAGAGCGGTTGCCGGAGGGGATGAAAACAGCGCCCAAGATGTAGGGATAGCGGTCGCGGGAGCGGATCGAATCCGCAATGAAACCGGGGCCTGTGTCGGCTTCGTCCATCACTGCGGCAAGGATGCCACCAAAGGCGCCCGCGGATCATCGGCACTGCGGGCAGCGGTCGATACCGAAATTCTGATCGAAGGCACCACCGGACAGCGCTGCGCGGTGGTGACAAAACAGCGGGATCTTGAGTCAGGACAGCGCATGCCGTTCGAACTGGTGCCCGTTGAGATCGGCACCGACCCAGACGACAACACCCCTATCTATAGCTGTGTGGTCAAGCATCTTGAGGAGGAATCCTCCACTGCACCCAACACCCGGGAACTGCGCGGCAAAGCGCAACGGCAAATCCTCGCAGCACTTCGTGCCAGAGCCCAAACCGAGCTCGATCGGATATGGACGCTTATGGACCTGCGCCAAGTGGGGCGGGAAATCGGCCTGAACAAAGGCACCGCACGCAGCGCTGTGGATGCACTGACAACGAGCCCCTACATGCGCGCAACGATCGGCGGCTATCGATTTACGGATGGGAGGGTTGAAGGTTGAAACAGGTTGAAATAACCCATTACCACCCGATGCGTGAAGGGTTGAGGGTTGAAATGCCTAATGTAATGGCATTCAACCTCAATCCGCATTCAACCCTGAGCGGTAGGAAATATATTGCTGGTTGCTTTCATCTAAACGCTTCGCGGGTGCGCGCGTGAGCGTGCTTATTCCTCTCGCGGATGGCCGCTGGCTGGCGATCGATCGTGAGACGTTCGCCACTGCCTTGGCTGCCGGCGCCGAGCAGATGGGATCTGCGTCGCCTTCACACGCTGTCGCGATTGAACCGTTGCTCGATGCTGATCAGGCATCAGTGCAATTAGCCGTGAGTGCGCGGTGGCTTGAGGATTCAGCGCGCGCCGGGATCATCCCTCATCACAAGCTTGGCAAGTTCCTGCGCTTTCGCGTCTCCGAAGTCGCAACACATTGCCGGGTTGAAGGCGCGCCAATCCCTAAATCAACGGATAGACCATCCGTAACGCCAATTCGGAGGCTTTCGCGTCAATGAGTTACGAGCGCTGTTTCCCATTTGTTTCCCAGGATGGTGAGCCATGAGCCACCAAAACCCTGCCGCTGCGATGAGATTCGCCGCCTGGTCGCAGTCCGAGGCTACCGATCGCATTCGCAAGTTACTCGCTGCCGGATGGAGCACTCACCAGATCGGGCGGATGTTCGGCATTCGTGTCGATGAGATTGAGCGGCTTGTGGGCCGTGAGCCACGCACCGTTGTCGAGGTCGCATGAGCAGCGTGTCCGTGGTCAGTGTGGGCGGTCGCACGGTTGTCGTGGTCGATGGCAAGACAGTCTACGAGTCCGGCCTGTGCTCGCCCGATTGTCGCTGCTGGTGGGCACGGTTGCTGCGGTGGTTCACATGAGCCTGACCATTGGCATAGACCCTGGTCTGACTGGCGCCGTGGCCGTCCTGTCGCCTGACGGCTCGCCCGAACTGGTGGCGGACCTGCCGATCATTCGTGACGCCAAGCTCGCCTGGGTTGACGGCAGCGAGTTGCAATCGATGCTCATGCTTGCTCTGCGCGGACGGCAGGCAACCGCCATCATCGAGCGTGTCTCATCGATGCCTGCGCAAGGGATCGCATCGGCGTTCCAGTTCGGCGTCGGCTTTGGCTCGGTGCTCAGTGTCATTCAAGCGCTGCACCTTCGCTTGGAGCTTGTCACCCCGGGCGTCTGGAAGCGCTCACTTGGCCTGAGCAAGGACAAGCACGCAAGCCTGCACAAGGCTCGGCTGCTGTATCCGACTGCCGACCTGCGTCTGGCCAAGCACGATGGCCGTGCGGAAGCATTGCTCATTGCTCACTACGGGCTCACGCGCCCTGAGAGGGCAGTCGCATGATTGAGACTCGCAAGGAGCAGGACTACTGGGCTGCCGAGCTAGCCTCCTGGCAGGCTGCCGCCGCCAAGCGTCCTGAGTGCCTGACGCCAATCCCGCCCGAGCGTTGGCCGCCGAGCTTCAACGATGTGCTGCTCCAAGCCTGGGAGAGCCGCGACTTCCTAGTGCGGCTGTTCGAGGCGCCATCATTCAACGGCATGAGATGCGAGCGCCTGGCCGCCTCACGCTACCCCGTCGTCAAGGTCGGCACATGGGACGGTGGCTACTTGTGGGAAGACCCGCTTAGCTGGTCCGAGCTGATGGCCATCAAGGCCGCCTGTGGCTTCGGTGACTTCTACGGTCTAGAGGTCTACCCGCGCGATGCCGATGCGGTCAACCTCTCGAACGTCCGGCACATATGGTTGCTCGCTGAGCCGCTGTCGATTGGGTGGCGCGTATGACGCAAGCCGTCACCAGCATAAGCCCCGATGAGGTGCAGGCGCTCACGGGCCTAAAGTTCCCGCGTCATCAGACCTTCGTCGCGCTGTACTGCTCTGGCATTGGCTTGGAGGCTGCCTCCCGTGCGGCCGGCTACAAGTCACCCGATCAACCGCGGCGGCTGCTGAAGACCCCGGCTGTCGTCGCAGCCTTGAAGGGCGTGCGTGCCGAGATGGCTAAGCGTGCTGAGTACGGCATGGATCGCTTCATCACTGAGATCGACGCTGCGGCAGAGTTCGCCATCAAGACCGAGAACGCTACCGCGCTAGTGCGTGCCCGGGAGTTGAAGGCGAAGGCGCTTGGGCTTCTGGTTGAGCGCATCGATGCTCGGGTGGCCGTGGGTTTCAGCGTCGCGCTTCACATCCCGCAACGGGAGAGCGCCAATGGCTGATGACTCGATCAACTACCATCCAGCCGGGGCAACGCTCACGCGCTTTCACCAGTCGGACGCATTCGCCCGTTTGTTGGTGGGCCCTGTCGGTAGCGGCAAGAGCGTGGCGAGCATTGCTGAGATCTTGGCGCGATCGATTGCCCAGGCGCCCGGCACCGATGGCATACGTCGCAGTCGCTGGCTTGCTATCCGCGGCACCTATGGTGAACTGACTTCAACCACATTGCGCTCCTGGAATGACTGGGTACCGGCCCGCTTTGGTCGCATGGTGCAGAGTCAGCCGATCGTCCATCACCTGCAGTTCGGTGATGTGGATTTAGAGGTCAATTTCCTCTCGGCCGACCGAGACGATGACGTTAAGAAGCTGCTCTCATTCGAGGCGACGGGCTGTTGGCTCAACGAAGGCCGGGAGATCCCGCGAGCTATTTTCAATGCGGCCCTTGCCCGCGTCGGTCGCTTCCCTGCCCAGCGTAATGGCGGCTGCACATGGTCAGGTCTCATCATCGATTCAAACCCGGCCGGCGTCGATCACTGGCTGCACCGTCTGTTTGTCGAGGAGCGCCCAGAAGGCTTTGAGCTATTCCACCAGCCTGGCGGACGCACGACACAAGCCGAGAACTTGCAGAATCTCCCGGCAGGCTATTACGAACGTCTTGCACTTTCGATGCCTCAAGACTGGTGCCGGGTGTACGTCGATAGCGAATGGGGCTTTGCGTTCGATGGTCGCTCTGTGTTCACGGAGTATTCGGACAAGCTGCACACCGCTCCTGAGGTGCTGGAAGCCCTGCCCCTCTCCCCTGTCATTGTCGGCGTGGACTTTGGGCTCGCAGGTTCCGCCGCGGTATTTCTGCAGCAAGATGCACGCGGGCGGTACCTGCTGATTCACGAACTGGTAGCAGAGCAGACCGGCGTTGAGACCTTTGGCCGACTACTCGCGCAGGAATTGAGCCAAGCGTTTGCAGGCAATGAGGTTTCGATCTATTGCGACCCGGCCGCGAATCAGCGCTCGCAGCTCGATGAGCGCACGGCGCTAGGATTCTTGAAAGGCATGGGACTGCCTGCCAAGGCCGCGCCCACTAATGACATTTTACTGCGCCTCGAGGCTGTTCGCCGAGTGCTCTCGCGCTTGGTCGAGGGTCGCCCGGGCTTGATGATTTGCCCGAACGCCACGCACATCCGCAAGGCCCTCGCCGGCGGTTATCACTATCAGCGCATCAACGCATCCGGCACCGCGCGCTACCAGGAGATGCCGCAAAAGGATGAGCACAGCCACATTGCCGACGCTCTGCAGTACGCGCTCTTAGGCACGGGTGAAGGCCATATCCCGAAGCGCAACCAAGCGCTCAAGCGTCCTGAATTTTCTCTGATGTGAGGTGACCTTATGAAACGCACAAAGACTGAAGCACCTATGGAACCCATCGAGCCGAAGCCGATTGCGGGGCCGGAACCTCAGCGAATGTTGACACCGAGGGAAGCGGCAGCCATTTACGGCACCTCATCGGACCCGGACAACCCGCCGTTAGGCCGCCGCCGCGTTCGCCCGCCGTATTCCATCGTATGAAAGTTCAAGACACTGACTTGGGCGCGATCGCCAATCATGTATCGGGCATGAACAAGTTTCAGATTCAGGCCGTGAGAGATCGCATCGTCAAGGAGGTGGCGGCTATGAACGAAAGCATTAACAGGCGCATGGGCGATAACGCACCTTTGGATGACCCTGGGAAGTTCGCCGTGCAGCGCGATCGCTTCACCGCCATGCGTCGCCGTCGCGAAGTCGATTATCTCGAAGACCTTTTGCGCTCGCCTGACATCAAGTACGGCGCAAGCAACCAATAAACCTAGGAGAAAATCTAATGGATACCTGCCCTAAATGTGCCTCCACCCAGATCGAACGGGCTCCCGCCTTTGTCTCGACTGTCGATAAATATGCGCCGACGCTGGCAGGCGATGCCGTCCGCGCGGGCGTACCGGAGGGCGCCACCGAGCACAAGCCCGATCGCTTCGTGAATAGCCCGTCGGCGCATATTCAGCACACTTATGCGGCGAATCCCGCGCCCGCCATTCGCTGCGTCAATTGCGGCTCCGCATTCGATGAGTCGGAAATCGACCCGAGTAGCAAGCGCTTTGCATTCCTCAAGGCCGAATACGCGAAGGCCGTGGCATGAGCCCCGAAGATCAAGCGGCCTACATCAGGCGCGGTATCGCATTGGTGCTCGCAAACATTAAACCGCAGCTCGATGAGCTTCGGGCAATGGTGCGTGAGATTGCCGAAACGCAACGCCGAATGAGTGATGAGAAACGCGCCTCTTTAGAGGAAGTAAAGGCGGCCAATCTCGCGCTCGCGAGGCTTCTCGCGACTGTTCGCATTCAAGAGACTTTCGACCCATCAAAGCCTATTAACTCAAAGCCATGGAGCAGCATCCAATGACCGCAGCTACACAGCGAACTGCCGCGCAGCTCGCCACCGAGATCACCAGTATTGAGCACGAGCTGATGGAAGCTCATCGCGAGAATTCGCAAATGCGCACCAAGCGGCAACGCCTCATGGCCGCGGGCGATGCGCAGCGTATAGCCGAGTGCAATGCCGACATTGCCCGTACTGACAAACTCATCGTGCAGTTGACCGAGCGTGCGCAGGACACCCGCGAGGCGGTCAAGTTCGCCAACGCCCGCGACATCCAAGCGGCGAATGAGAAGAACTACGCACTGATTCAAAAGGCCGTGGGCGATTGTTCGAGCGAGGCTGGCAAACTCGATTCAATCATCCGCGATTTTGGTCAAGCTCTTGCCGCATTGGGAGCGGCTAAGGAAGCCGCGGACTCTGCCATGAGCCGCGCTGGTGTTGAGCCTGTACACGATCATTTAACCCGTGCCCACATTCTGAACCTGTGCGATATGGCGCTCTACGTCGTGAGCGGTGGGAAGTTCGGCAAGCCTGTCGGCCTGCAATCTCTCGATGAGCTTCGCCAGTCAGGAAGCGCGAAACTTGCTAAGGCCGCGATCGAGTATCGTGAACTTTCTCTGCGTCACGCTCGGCGCACTTTACGCATTGAGGTGCAGTGATGGACACCGCCGCGGCATCTACCCCGGAATATTTCTCCACTACCTTCGGTGTATCGCCCGAAGTCGCCGCGGACTTATCGCAGCAAGCCAAGGCGCTATCAGGAACATTAGGGCCAGAGGCGCAGGCGTTACAGCGTCATACACTGGCGCAGCCTGTGGCGCCACCACCGCCCGCCCCGCCGCCTCATGAGCCCACTGCGGTCGAAATGTCTCAACGCGCCCAGGAGCATTCGGAAGCTCAAGCAAACGATGCCTTCGCGCAGCACTACGCGGTGCCTCAAGACCCATCAGGTTATGAGTTTCCGCGTGCGCCGCACTCGCCCACCGATGAGGATATCGCGCTCGACAATTCCATCAAGAGCGCACTTCACGCCGAGCAGATACCCGCAGGATTGGTGAGACACGTTTTGTCGGACTTGAACGAAGCGGTCCATTCGCAAGCGAGGGAGACCGAAGCGCAGCGCGATGCCCGCCTTGACTCCACCGTGAGCAGGCTCGAATCGATGTGGCAAAAGAGTGGTGAGGGCACGTTCGAGGAAAACATGGCCATCATCCGATCGACGCTACAGGGAATCAAGAGCCCAGAGATCAGGCGCTTGATCGAAATCAATTCGCAGCGTTTCTCGCCACTCGCTTGGGACGCTCTCTTACAGTTTTCCAAATATCGCGCTAACAAGCGCTAGCCATCAAGCGGGCAAAGGAATTATTTATGGCAGGTTACGTTTCACTCGAATACGTTCACGCGACGCGCTTGGCACCAATCACCGCGGTGACCTTTGCCGCAGGGTTGCCGGTAGTGGCCAACGGCCCTATTGTTCCCAAAGCGCGTGACACGCTGCTGCATCGGGTATTCATTCCCCTAAACGCTGCGGCGATTACCGTGACCATCACTGGGCTAAACGATTCTGGAGGCGCTGCGGCTTCGCTCATCCTGAGCGGGCAGACCACGGTAGACACCATGGTCATTTTTGATGCGCCGCTGCTCAACGAATTCGCCGCCTTTACCTTCACAGCATCCGTTGCCAATCTCGCGTGGGTTTTCACGCGCGATTATACCGGAGCCTAGCCTATGCGAACGGTCAACACTTCTCAGTCTCTCAATCAGTTCTCGAGTAAAGCTGAGGAAGACAAATTTTGGGCAGACTTGGAGAAGGAGCGAGTCGCACATGATCCAGGCTTAGCTCTATCGCGTTATCACACGGACCGAATCGCCGCCGGCAGAGACAAGAGCGTTCACTACGCTCTCATCGATGCGATACGCGCCCTCACGCGCACGCTCGAATCACCGTCAGCGAAAACTGTGACCGTGAATCACCCCTCTGGCCCAATGAGCATGACGGTGCATGAGATTCGCGGCGGTTCCGCACCTATGGAGGCCCAGCGTGGAACCGACAAACCAAAGTGACTCAATGAACTGGGAGCAAGCCTACTTCGAACTGGTCCAGGAAATCTTAAAGCTGCTTCAAGTACTGAATTCGCCGGTGACGAAAACCGGCCACGCTCAACTGCCTTCCGGTCCCGTAACGATCCAACACAGAGAGGCGCCATGATCAAATCAATCACCCTGGTCCGTGACCGCACCTTAGCGCGCACCTTGGACATGCTTGAGCACTTGCGTCTGCAGGTCTCCATGCTGCCGACAAGCGAGCCCGATGTCATGGCTGTACTTGAGAAGCCGCAAGTTTTTGATCTCGCGGTAGAGATCACCAATAGCCTACTGGTGAAATTCGGCCATCAAGTCACCACGCCGAGCGAATCGCGATTCGACAAGACGCGGAGAGCGATGAACAAGCTAATGCCGAAGCCCCTACGCGGCGAGCCACGCCCGAAGCGCACCGCGGCGCCGACAGCGCCGGATGCGCCGTGAGCAATTACGAGAAGAATCTAACCGGAGCACCTTAAGTGACTATCGTATCTGACGTGACCCGTGTCTCCTTCGCCTGCAATGGCGTGAGCACCGTATTCCCGGTCTCGATTCAAGCGTATTACGGTTCCGATTTTCTGGTGCTTCTCACCAATTCATCAGGCGTGACATCGGTCTTAACGGAAAATAGCGATTATACAATGGCCGAAACGGGCAGCTTGTTGCCGCCGATGTGGACCTTGACCACGCAAAACGGCATTTCCCTCATCTCGCCATACTCCACCGGGAACTCGCTGCTTATCATATTGACGCCTTCGCAGACGCAGCTATCCCGTTTCGTTACCGGTCAGGCATTCCCGAGCGAAGTAATCGAGCAAGGCTTTGACCGCAATACGCAGATGTCCATACGAATGCAGGACTTCGTTAACCGCGCCATCATAGCTCCCGATGGCGACACGAATCCTGTCATGGTTTTGCCGAGCGCTGTACAGCGCAAACTCACCTATGCGACATTCGATGCGAACGGCAATGCGACGGTGACAGGCTTTGCGCCACCGACTCAAGTCAACTCGATCCCTACGAGCGTAGACAGCGGCGTTGCCGATGCGCTGGTTGCGACGGTTCCGGGCTTTGTGCTGCAGACCTTCGCTACCGTTTGGGTGAGAGTGGCTGCGGCGAATCTCACGCTTACGCCGACACTAAATGTCAGCGGCACGGGAGCCAAAACTATCATTTTGGTAACTGGGCAAGCCCCTGCTCCCGGCACCTTTGAGCCTACGGGCATCTATCAATTCATGTATGACGGTGCGCATTGGCAAGTACTCAACGCCTCGCAAATTCTGCAGGGGTTCTTTGTTGGAACCTTGACCGGCATGACCGTGAACCCGACACCAACGATCAATTGGTATCGCACTGGGAACAAGATCACCTTGACCGTCCCGCTCGGCACCACCGCGACATCGAGCAATCCGGGGATGACTCTCACGAATCTCCCCGCGGTGATCGGTCCGGCGACCATCGCATCTCAGCTTTTTTTGATACCGCTTACTGATAACGGGACGACTCAGATCGGGCACGGGCTCATCTCGAGCGGTTCGGCAACCATCGTCTTTGGTCTTGGGATGCAAGGAACTTCCAATTTCACCCCATCGGGGACTAAGGGGATCGTTCAAGCCACAACCATGACCTATGACATGTCGTGACGCTCTTACTTTTTGGTTTTGTCCGAAGCATTGTGGGCGGCGACGGCATCACGGTATTCCGCGGTCTGCCACATTGCCTCCAATGCCCGCCGCGCCTCGTCGTGTTCACGTTGCGGGTAAGGAGTCCCATGCGGCCCACGGGCAGCTATCAGAACCTTTCTCAGTGTCTCGTAGCGTTGCCACTCAGGGGTTTGCTCGATCCGCGCGCGGTGCTCGGCGGGCAGGTCTCGATATTCAGTGTGTGGGGTTTTGGGTTTTGGCTTCGTATCCATGAATGCACCCGGATGGCCAACTTAGAGTCTAGGCGACAGGCCTGCGGACTAATGAGATACAGGTCACCTTGCGGCCGGATCATTGGCGATCGCGTATATGACGCAGCAGAAAAGCAGAAAACCGATCGGCAGTTTCACCCGTTCAAACACGATCAGGATCAGCGAGGAGACTGGATAGCGGCGGCGCCATTGGGCGTACCGCCTCGCGGCTGCCATCTCGCGCGCCAGGCGGAAGTAATCCACGGGGCCGGGTAGCTGCGCATCCATTTCGGAGCTATGTTTGTGAGTATTCCGGACGATTACCCGAAGGCTTGTCTTGCGGGGTCACGGGGCGCCTGATTTCGCTCAAGCATTCGAAGTTCCCGCGGCTATCCTCTATCCCCATCTGCCAGTGCGTCACGAACCAAGGTTCCGGCTTCCCTTGCCCCTGAGCGGCCGAGGCCACCCCAGTGTCTAGGTCGATCCACAACTCACCTACTTCGGCTGTGACTATCACGTATTTCTTCTGGCCGAGCAGCGCCAGATTTCCGGCCTTACCCTCGCTCACAGTCGCCGTCACGCTGTTCAACAAATCGGGGATTCGGATCGCCAACTTGCCAATATCAAGGATGGGCTCAGTCGGTCCCACTTGGTGACGCACAGGCACCTTGTCCTTGGCGAACCACAAGAAAGCCGGACCCTTAGAGTTGGGAGCGATGCGGAGCCCGATCGTGTGCGCAATTTTGTCGCCGCTCCATTTATTCCTGACGACAAAAACATTACCTATCGCGATGGTAGCCAAGTCGGTCGAAACGGTGTTGCCGAGTGAGATCATCGAAGGCCCTCCTTGCCAGTCCGCTGTGCGAATTTGTTTCCCAATTGTTTCCCAGACATCCGCAGTGGAGTGTAACAGGCCGTATTTTGGCGTTCTCGCCCTTCCCTAAGTGCCTGATTTGTTACGAATGGGCACAACTGGATTCTGCACGGCTTCCCTGTTAATCCGTTGGTCGGCGGTTCGAATCCGTCCCGGGGAGCCAATTAAATATCAACAATATCAAGATATTACGGTTTTATCTTGATCTTATTTCGACAATTCTGATTTCACCAAGTCTTGGTTGCCGCTTTCGACCATCTAGCTGGCGCGCGTCGCCAATGCCGGCGGTACCGATGCGGCCTTCATCGCGGGCCACAGCACCGACGCTTGGCCCAGCAGCAGCATGACGAGGGCTCCACTGATGGGATAACCGAGATGCAGCCGCTCCATCTCGAAGGTGCTGACCATCCAGAGATTCAAACACACCGCCAAACCGATGCCGAGCGCAGCGCCGCTTGCGGCAATCAGGCAATTCTCGGTTTGAAAGTAACGCAGAATGGCGCTGCGAGTCGCACCGAGCGCGCGGCGGATCCCAATCTGACGCCGGCGCTGGGCAACCCAGTAGCTGGTGAGCCCCACGATACCGAAAGCCATAACCGCCACCAGCGCGGTGCAAACCACGCCGAGAATGACCGCCAGGCCACGGTCATCTTGATAGACTTCGGCACGCGCCTCAGTCAGCGATTTGATCTTTTCCAGAACCCGGTCGTGGCCGACTTCATAGAGTTTTTTTTCCGCCGCCTTGAGCACCCCCGCAAGCTGGTTTGGCTGGGAGCGCACCACATAATATGCGTATGTATCCGCGTACCGAAACGGCTCGAGAATCGAATTGTCGTTGAAGTTCGCCGACCAAGACCCCACCCAGGGAACTTGCATTCGCTCCACAACGCCGACGACTTGCATGGCGTGGTCGGCGGGTTGCACGTAGATCGATTGACCCAATGCCGTCTTGCCGGGGAATAGCTTTTCAGCCAGCGCTCGCGTAATGATCACCACGCCCGCGGGCCCGTGGTCGGTATAGCCCATCTTGTCGGTTACTTCATCCGCATTGAAATTTCGGCCGGAGACCAGCTTGAGGCCCAGTGCATTCAACGCATGTTCGTCCGCGAAGTACAGCGCGGTCTGCGCGGAAGCCTCTTTTTGATCCGGCTTTAGGTTGACACCTTCGCTCGATCCGCCGTTACTGAGGAGGGCGGAGTTGGTGGCATACGCATCGATCACTCCGGGCAGGCCGCGCAACGCCGTAAGGTCTCCCCGCAAACGGGCTACGAGATCCGGCGGGCTGCCCACCCATTGGTTGGGTATGACGAAAATGTTGGACTCGTCCGCTCCCGTCGGACGTTTGCTCAAGGCGACGCGCTGCACGATGATAAAAATACCGTTGCAAAGAATCGCCAACGTAATCGCCATCTGCAGGCCAATCAAAATGGCGCCGACTTTATTTCGACGCATCGCAGAGAGTATGGGACGAAACTCCATGATGTTTCCTTTACTGGGCTTTCAACTGCCAAACCGGTTGAACCTGTGCGGCACGCCACGTCGGATACAGTCCCGCGAGTGTTGTGGCAACGATGGACAGGATGAGCGCGATGGCTACCTCCGAAATGCTGAGGTGTGTCAGTCGGCTCACCGATTCCGAGAGCAGGGACCGCAGACCAACCAGACCAAGCGCCGTGAGGGCGAGTCCCAGGCACCCGCCCGCAAGCCCGACAACCCCCGCCTCAATCAGGCATTGGCTGAAGATCGCTCTGCGATTGGCGCCTAAGGCTCGCCGTATGCCAATGTCTCCGGCGCGCCCCATGGTCTTTGCCAGCATCAAACCCATGGCATTGAGCAAGCACACCAGGAGGAAACTGAAAGACACCAGCACCAGAATGCGCGCTTCATTGGAAACGACGTGCTGATACGTCAGCCACTCGCGCACGTCCCGCACGCGAGTATTCGGAGGCCAGTGAAACCGCCCGGAGCGCTGCTGATCGGCGGCGTAGTTGTTCAGCACCGAGCGATAATGTTCGGCGTCCGCGGCTGTGGGCAGCTCTGCCCAGAATTGCAGCCACACGCACTCGGAGCGCAGGTGGCCATCCCATCCCGGCGCGCCGATGTCGTCGTGGCAATTGGTATTGCCCCAGCTCGGCATCTGATTCTCGATGGCGCGGCCGAAGGGAACGAACATCTCTTCGCTCTTCCCGTACATATCGTTTAGGTCATAGAATTTCGGTATGGGTTCCCAGTGCTCCATCACGCCAACCACGCGAAATGGGTGACCATCCAAGTTCAACGTCTTGCCCACTGAATTGGCCCCGGCAAAGACCTTGTCGTTGAGTTCACGCGCAATCACCACCACCTCCGAGCGTTCCGCCTCTTCGGCCGCAGTCCAGGACGCGCCAAAGCGAAACCGCACGCTGAACATGGGAAAGAAGTCCGCGTAAGTCGCCCGTGCGTGCACCCGAAACGGCCGCCGCTCCGGGTCCTCCGGGGTCAGGGCCGCCCCGGTGGCGTACATGGCGCTTTGCCGCTTGGCCGCACGGATGCTCATCAACGCCATGGCGTCGGTATAGCTGACCTGCTCGCTCAAATTGTCGCCATTGCTGCTGAAACTTTTACGTGGTCCCCAATTGTCGATTTGCACCGCGAACAACTCATACGACTTGTTGGGTATCGGGTCCTTGGCCATCGCTCGGAACACCGTGAGCATCGTCATCGATGCGCCGATACCGACGCCGACGGCCGCGATCATCAAAACCGTAAGCACCACGTTGCGCTTCAGGCTGAGAACCGCGAGGGCCATATAGTAGTTGAACATGGCAGCCCCTAGGTGGTGATGCTCGCAGCCGCGATCCGGCGAGACGGCACGCTCAATTCGACCACTTGCCCATCCACTATGTGCACTTCACGGTCGGCGCGGACCGCAAGTTCCGGATCGTGCGTCACCATCACGATGGTGGCGCCGTCTCTATGCAATTCCTCGAGCAGATCCATGACGCCGCGCGCCATCTGAGTGTCGAGATTGCCGGTGGGTTCATCCGCCAGCAGCAAGCGCGGCGAACCGGCGAGCGCCCGCGCAATGGCCACGCGCTGCTGCTGACCGCCGGACAATTCCGCAGGATAGTGCCGCGAACGCGCAGGTAGCCCCACGCGGCGCAATGCCTCTTGGGTCCGGCGGCGTCTTTCGGCGGCATCGAATCCTCGATAGCGCAGCGGCACGTCGATGTTATCCAGCACGTTGAGATCTGCAATCAAATTAAAGGCCTGAAAGATAAAGCCGATTTTTTCATTGCGCAGCTTTGAACGCTGATCGTCATTCAAGCCGCGCACATTGGCGCCATCCAATTGGTATTCGCCGCCGCTGAACTCCTCGAGCAGCCCCGCGATCGAAAGGAAGGTGGTTTTCCCGGAACCCGAAGGACCGGTCACCGCCACAAACTCGCCTTCACCCACGTCCATCGAGAAGTCCCGCAACGCGTAAGTCTCGACAACTTCGGTGCGATACGCCTTGGAAAGGTGCGTCATTTTTAGCATCGCGGTCCCCACTCGTTCGGAAGATTCGTTCTTCCTTTGACTGTAAGAATCTCTCTTAGAGGAGAGCGCGTGCCATTTGGTTTAAAGCGGCGCTGAAATCGGAGGCAGCCGGGCTCATCCCGGCGAACGACAGGCCGTCGTTCCAATGTGAGTCATGTTGTCGCCGAAATTGCTCGGGTTCTCCGACCCGGCCGCTTCCGCGGCGGGGAATCGCGATCCCGTCATGTCGTCCGCAGCTAGCGCATAGCCGTCATTAAAAAGAACGAAGCAAGCCGGTAAGTCGTCTCCTGAAATTGGGGATATGCCGCCTTCGCCGCCTCAATTGCACGCTCGACGTCGCGAGGTTTTTAGGTCGGTGGCGGCGACTTCGGGATGCGCCGCCTGCAAGATTTCAAATATTCGCGAATCCGGCGCGGCCACCCTTTCGTGGTTTACAGCTGTCATAACGCCGCGCACTACATGACGAATCGAATTCCAGTCGGCAGACTCGCCGGGCGGAGGCTTAGGAATCGTCGAAGGGACCTCCAACTCAGAGTTTTTGCGTCGAGGCTTCCATAGTTTGTAAGCAGCATCATAAATAGGCATTCCGGCCACTTCTCTAACAACCCGGTACGAGCCATTCAAGTCGATGAATAGACTGCATTAGGCAGGAGAATTGGCCAGGAAGTTCTATAAACCTAACCATGCTTAGGTTATAATGTTTAGTGCCCACGGTTCTTCGCTTCGGCCGCGTTCGGGTCATGATCTATACAAACGATCATCGTCCAGCTCATGTTCATGTCTTGGAAGGCCCACGGCAGGCGGTGTTCGATTTGAACTGTCCAGTCGGGCCGATCGATTTGCGAGAGAACTACGGATTTTCTTGGCCGCAGGTGAACCGCGTAGCCCGATTACTGCAATCTCATATTCAAATATTGTGTGCGGCGTGGAGAGAGATTCATGGCGATTTCTAAAGGGCAATTTAGGGCGGCGAATGTGCGTGGGGCGGCGGCGATGGCGCGTGGACCGATTGCGCGAGCGGCTCGCTACGATTCTCGGCGCGGGCTGATCGTGATTGCGCTCGAGGGCGGCTGTGAATTCGCTTTTCCGGCGGCGTTGACTGAAGGACTGGCGAATGCGCCCAGGTCAAAGTTGGCGAAGATCAAGATCAGTCCGAACGGGCTCGGGCTGCATTGGCCTTTGCTGGATGCAGATCTCTTCGTCCCGGGACTCATCGAGGGCGCCTTCGGATCAGGTCGGTGGATGCAACAGATCGGAAAACTCGGGGGTTTGAGGCGTAGCGCGAGCAAGGCAAAGGCCTCGCGCGAGAACGGCAAGCGCGGTGGGCGCCCCAAAGAACGCGCCGCCGCTTGAAGTTGGTCAGAGCGATCCCCTTGTGGTCATAACTCAGCGATAGAATCGCACGCCAGACCGGAATCAATTTGCTACCGCTGCTGTAACACGCAAGCAAATGGAGATGCAACTGTGTCGCTGCCGAGTGGTAGACGGTGTGGCGGAGTCTTCGCATCGGCTATGACCAAAAGTGCGTCGGCCAGGCGTGCCGGGTTGCCCGGCTGCTGGTGATCAGCCCCCTCGGCAAAGACGCGCATGGTGCCGACCGTTGCCGCGTAGTCCTCTATCGACTTGGCCGTGCTGACCAGTGAACTGGCGCTATGGCCGGACTTTGCGGCGCGCATGTATGGCAGGACCGCGCGTGTCACGTTCAGCAGCCCGAACACATTCGTTGCGAACAGATCTTCGACCTCGCGGGCGCTGGCCTCCTCGACGGCGCCCAGCAGGCCATAGCCTGCGTTATTGACCAGCACGTCTATGCGTCCAAAGCGATCGATAGCGGCTTTTGCCGCGGCAACCGCCTGGGCCTCGTTGCGCACGTCGAGCGGCAGCGCGAGGAGCTCGGGCTGCTCACCAAGTGCCTTGATGACATGCTCGGCGTTTCGGCCTGTGGCGACCACGGCATCTCCGCGATCGACGGCCTTCTGAGCGATCAGGGAACCGAAGCCCCGCGATGTGAGACGGGAGAGTTGGTCCCGCGGCCGGACTCAAGCAACCGACTCCGCCAGTTCGATCAGGTTGCCGAACGGGTCGCTGATGAAGGCGAGCTTGCGGTTGATCGCTTCGAGGTAGAACGGCTCCGTGACCACATGGACGCCTCGCTTCCGCAGTTCAGCCATCGTTTCAACCACGCTGGATACACTCAGGCAAAAGTGGTGGTAACCGGCCAGGCGCAGGCTGTCTCCGAGATCGGTATAGACCGGCTTGGGGATCGGCTTCGGCTGCCCTCCGGCAAGCAGCTCAACGGTGAAATTGTCATCGGTCGCGGGCGCAACATAAGCCAGCTGTTGATCGGCGTATGGCCAACGATGAACAACGCGGAAGTCGAGTTTTTCGACATACCACTTTAGGGCCTCATCGAAATCGGGGACGCGGACCGCGACGTGATTGCCCGCCATGGAGGCCAGCTTGCTGGAGGTGTTTATCGCGGGAAATTTGACGACGGACATGATGTTCTCTTTTGTCTGCGGGTGAACTACTGCCTGCACCTTGAAACTACGCCCGCGCCGGTCAGAACAGAATACGCAGAATAGGCGTTACACTATGAACCCAAGATTCATACTGAGACCGGGGTAAGGGAGAATACACGTGACATCTACGAACGCATTGGTTGACCTGACCGTGAGAGACCTGCAGGCGCGCGTGCCGGGGCTGCTTATCTTCCAATGCGTTGCGCAACACTTGAACTTCGCGCGCGCGGCAGGCGACTTAAAGGTGACGCCGACCGCCGTGTCGAAATCCATCAAGAATCTAGAAGCGCAAATGGGCGTTCGGTTGTTCAATCGTAATACGCGCAGCACCGCACTGACGGAATCCGGGCGGAAACTGCTGACGAACCTGCAGCCCGCGCTGGACCAGATCAGGTATTCGCTCGAGTCAGCTACAAGTGATACGGAGCACCCCGCAGGACTACTGCGGATCAATTCGGCGTTCGTTCCTTATGCGACGCTGGTCGAGCCGCATCTTCCGAGTTTTCTTGCCAAATACCCCGAGATTAAGTTTGAAGTGTCTCTCGACAGCAACCTGGTCGATATCATCGAGAGCGGGTTCGACGCGGGGATTCGCCTCGGGCATGCCGTACAGCGAGACATGGTTATCGCCCGTCTCGGCCCTGTTCAATCGCTCGTGGCGGTCGCATCACCCGATTATCTTGAAAAGCACGGCCGGCCCTCGCACCCGCAGGACTTACTCAATCACCGGTGCATCCGGCAGCGCTTTGCCAGCCAGACCAGGTTTTTTGAATGGACCTTCAGCGTGAACGGCAAGCCCGTAGTGATAGACGTGGACGGGCAGATGGTGGTCGATGAAATGCGGCTTGCGGCGAGTGCCGCTGTGAAGGGAATTGGTATTGCCTACGTGTTCCGGCAGTTTGTCGAGGCCGACATCAAATCCGGCGCCCTCAACGTTGTGTTGGAAAAAAACAGTCAGCCGCGCGGCATGTTCCACATCTACTACCCCAGCAGCCGTCAAATGCCCGGGAAACTCCGCGTGTTCATCGATCATATCCGCGCCGCCAACTGGCAAATGCCGAAATAGCGTCCCGCGACGCGATTTTCGGTTGCCACTTAGCTCGGTTCCACCGAAACCTCGTCTCAGTGCTTGTATATCCGACCGGCCGCTATCAGCCATTAGTCGGACGGACTTCGCTCAGCAGTTTGTTGATGAAGGCCAAAGCGTATGCCTTGCGGGTCACGGCAAAAGGCCATTCGACCGAACCCAGGCTCCTCCGGAGCCGCGGGATCGGCTTCGCCTCCGGCGTCTCGAACCAATGCTATCGCTTGCTCCAAATCCGGGACCTCGAAGAAAACATAAATCTGCGGCGTATCCTCGCCGTGAAAACCCACTCGCATTGAGGGAGCCTGAAACCAGCCGCCGCCTTGCGCCATTGGAGTAAAGGTCCATCCAAAGACCCGTTGGAAGAAAGGGCGGGAGCGCTCTGTATCAGACGTGCCGAGCTCGATAAAGGAAACGTTGCCGTGCATAAATCCTCGCGTTGCTGGTACGCGCATCATCTTCGGGACTACGGTATCGGTCTAGAAGAAAACTGACCTCTGAGGATTCAGGAGTACCGCAGCTGGAATGCCGGGAAGATCGTCGAATCGGGCCGTCCGCAGCACTCCCGGGCTTACGCCGGAGAAAGTCTGGAACTCGCGGGTCATATGGCTCTGGTCGCTGTATCCCGCTTGGGCGGCGATCGTGCTGAGGTCCGTGGTCGGGTGCGTTGCAAGCATGTCGAACGCATAACAAAAGCGAAGGCGCCGTGCAGTCATTTTAGGCCGCACGCCGAAATACACAAGGAATTGATCGATCAAATGCCGCTCACTCCAACCGACCGCTCGAGCAAGCGCTCTAATGGGCACTTGTCCGTGAGATTGATCAAGCGCTCCCCACGCCCAAGTTAGTTCAGGGGGAGTGCGCCGTTTCGACTCCGCGAACCCCCGTGCCAGAAATCGATCCACTGCAGCGAATCGATGTTCCCATGTACTCGTCGTACGTAGTTGGTCGAGAAGCATGCCAATCGTCTCTGGGATCACGTCCAACAGGCTTGCTGGTTCCTCATTCGCTTCGGCAATCGCGCCGCCTAACAGCGCATAAGCGGCCAGCGGCGGCACGCGGATTTCAACGCAGTCGTTGATTCCTGAATGCAACACGCATTGCGCCGGTGTCTGGAGGCCCGCAAAGAAAGCACTCGAGCGCGTTGCGTCGCCTGGGCGTAACGCGGGCTGCAGCGTCACCGATTCACCGCAACACAATACGATCACCGCTCCCCCAACGGGTAGCTCAAGACGATGAACCGGTTTTGCAGCATGCTCGCTGAAGCCACCTAACGCACAACCCCAAGCCTGAACGGTCTTGCAAGAGGTCGCAGCAACGTATTTCCACGTCGTTTCATTCAAACGATGGCCCTCGTCATGAAGCGAACCCGGTCACTGTACTCCCGGATAGCCGAAATGTGCGGAGTTTGGGATTGCGGGTATTGAACAGCTAGATCTGAGAAAGGCTCGACGCATTGCCCGCTTCGGCCTCCGCAGACCATGAGGTCTAGTGCGCTACGAACCGCCCAACTGTGGATAGCAGGACCGTATCGCCGATGGGCTGGCGCAATTCGGCTTCGCGCGCCAGCCACTCCGTTTGCGGTCGCGAATTCATGACTGCCACGCGGCACTCTTCTAGCTGATGTTTTAGCAGCGGCAGCAACTCACCCTGCGGTTCAGTATCGGCGGAGTCCGTGCCGAAATGCGTGCGGCAGAAGATTTGGAAGTACTCCGCATAGAGTTCCTGATAGCGCCTCAAGGGGTCGAAGAAGCCCGGATCGCGCACGACATTGCCGCCGACGTGGCTTGTGCACAAAAAACTGCAGGCCTTGCGAAAATACAGTCCATGTTCCGCAATGATGGACTGGGTGTAATCGTGCGTCGGATGAAAAGAGACGACGATGCGCCGGCGCGCGCTGCCCCGAACTCGCTCGTCGCGCAGGTATTCGAACAGCGCCTTGCGGTGGATCAGCCGAAATGTCGCCTTTTTAAGCAGGGCCGCTTGCGTGCGCCTGAAACCGGTCGCGACCTCGCGCATCAGTCCAGAATGTTCACTCTCCCAAGTCTGAAACGCCGCCGGGTTTTCCAAAAGCCGCTTGGCGACCAATTGTTCGTTGGGATTGTTGCTGTATAGCGCTTTTTGCACGCGATCGGTTGATTCGCGCATCAGGAGCTCGTGATTGACGGAATTCCTGTGCACCCTCTTCAACCGCCCCGCTCACGGCCGACAAGCATTTGATTCGCGATCGCTGGCGGCAGCGATATCGTCGCATGCCGACCGTTGCCTGCGTTTATTTCGATACAGCGCGATTTCAGCCTGCTTCATCAGTTCATGCAGCGCCACCGGCTCGCCGGGATCGAAGTGCGCCGCTCCCACAGTCAAAGACAAGCTGTACCGGCTTTCGTCGCGGGCGCACTCAGCGAGCTTCGATTGCAAACGCCGGCAGACTGCGCCCGCGCTACGTCGACGCGTCTCGATGATCAAGGCCACGAATTCATCGCCGCTCAAACGGGCGGTCAAGTCGGATTGATGAAACGTTTCCCTGATGCACGCCGCGGCGCGCGCTATCGCCCGATCACCCTCGCTATGGCCAAAGCGGTCGTTGATCGATTTGAGGCCATCCACATCTGCGAAGAACAGCACGAGATTCTGGCCCGCGTCGCGGGCCCATCTCAGGTAACCGGTCGCAAGCGGAATAAATCCGCGGCGGTTGTACAGGCCGGTCAGATCGTCCCGTAACGCCATGTGCAAGAGTGCGCGCTGCAAGTCCAGTTGCCAGTCCAGTTGCGGGTGGCCAGAGCGTGTGGTTGCGATGGGGTCGGTCGCCATCATGGCGCTGTCCAAGACATTGCCGTTCGCTGAGCCCAAACTGGCCGGGTGGCCAAAACGGCGAGCGCTCTAACTAGTTCTTGTTTCATGGTCCCGTTTCGACTCGATGGCCAACGGCGTGAGTCGAAAGCATAGACGACGCGGCAGCGGGCACAATCAGGTGAATTATTGAGGGATGCGGTGGGAAAGACCCGGTGCGCCGGGTGCGGACCGATGCCGGGTCGATCCCGTCCAAGGGAGCCAATACAATCAATATCTTAAGAATCTTTCCTGTGAATTTACTACGCTGGTCAACGCGCCATTGGACAACTCATTCTCATCAGAACTGAGCGGGACCGACCGCTCCAATCCAGTGCCGCACCTTGGTGGGATCCTTTTCGTCCATGTAAAAAAAATGGGACATGACAGGCTTCACAATTGGCTTGCTGGTGTCATCCGGCTTCATGGTGACGATGCCGCGGAAGAGCTTGATCGACCCGCCGTCCCAGTATTCGAGAACGTCGTGATGGGCCGTGAACCCGGTATCAATGAAGGCGCGCAGATTCTCGCGGATGGCCTCGCGTCCATGCCAATCGGCAACACCGAGATTACCGATAGCGTCCTTGGTAAAGCAATCGAATCCCTTGCCGAAAGTCTTGTCGTCAATTTCCTTCCAGAAAGTCAACAGCCATTCCGGCGGCTCTTTCTTTGTAAATGTCATCGTGGTCATTGTGTTCTCCGGTAATGGTAGTGTTTGGGTGTCAGGCAAAGCGACAGCGGCGGATGGCAAAGAAATCATTGCCGCCGTGGCTGCCATGCCGGCGAGTAGATGTCGACGATCTAAGTTCGCTGAGTCCATGCAATTCTCCTGGCTCTTCTGCGATGGGCGCCGGGCACCAACTGCTCGGCATGGGAGACAATGTAAAGGCCATTGCCCTGGCCGCATTGCCAATAACCCCTCGCTTTTCGCCAATCCTCATCGGGCGACAAGAATGCCGAGACGAGCTGCGACGCGGCGCGCCGTTTTCTCGCGCCGAGCGGTGATCTTTCGATGAGGTATCGTCTGGAATCATGTGAAGTTCCGGTTCGAGAACAATGGTAGACAGGATCAATCTACCTAGGCAGACTTTGGCGGCAATGCCAAAACACCCTCGGTTCGCGCCAACTTCCGTTCGCGTAGTCGAAATGCTCGCCTTTCCATTGGTGCAATTGCTGGACGTCACTGGGCCATTCCAGGTATTCGCCTCCGCCAACGACCTCGTACTCGAATCCGGAGGGCGGCCGCCCTACGATCTTCAGGTTGTGGCGAGAAGCGGCGCGCAGGTGACTGCATCATCCGGACTCAAGCTTTCGGCCGCTCCGCTTTCGCGCGCCAATGCTGCAGTGGACACATTGATGGTGGCCGGCGGCCAGGGTGTCGAAGCGGCGGCTGCCGATCCGGCAATCATCGAATGGGTGCAGCAGCGAGCAAAACGGGTGCGTCGCATCGCCTCCGTCTGCACCGGAGCGTTTCTATTGGCAGCGACCGGTCTGCTCGACGGGCGCCGAGCCGTCACTCATTGGTCGTATTGCGCCGAACTTGCCCGCCGCTTTCCCAAGGTGCGCGTCGAATCCGATCCAATCTTCTTGCGCGATGGACCAGTCTGGAGTTCGGCAGGGGTGACGGCCGGCATCGATCTTGCCCTCGCGCTCGTGGAAGAGGACTTGGGATCTTCGCTGGCACTGGCGGTGGCGAGATATCTCGTTGTTTTCATGAAGCGCCCCGGTGGACAGGCGCAGTTCAGCACCGTGCTATCGCTGCAGGGGGCAGACGATGAGTTTGGGGCGCTGCACGAATGGATTAACAATCACCTGGCTGATGATCTGCCGCTTCCCGTTCTAGCCGATCGAGCAGGAATGAGTGAGCGCAGTTTCAGCCGCCATTATGCCGAGGCAACAGGTCTTACCCCTGCCCGCGCGATTGAGCGACTGCGAGTCGAAGCGGCGCGACGATTGTTATCGGAATCCGGCCTGCCGGTGAAAAGGATATCTCAGCGTTGCGGTTTCGGTTCCGAGGAAACAATGCGCCGCAGCTTCCTGCGACTGCTGGCAGTAACTCCACAGGATTATCGCTCTCGGTTCACTGCGTGACCTGAGCCTTTCTCCAAATTGGATTTTGCTGCTGCCGCCGCTCAGGCGGAATGGTCTAACGGCCGCAACGCGCTGCACCGGTTGGCGCGAAGGCCGCGCGCGCAACCCTCGATCGGCGGCCCCCTTAGTTCTTGCTGCAGAGCAGCGCTGCGACGGAGCTGTGACGAACGAGCGCCTGCACTGCAGCGACGGCGAAGAGCGATGTTTTCCAAGAATTGGGCCTACCGTGACGGCCGTTTCCCGAACTAACGCGAGGTGCGCCGATGTCGGACGAACTCTGACAGGTCCAGAAATAAGATGGCCACCACGCCGCTGAGGGACAAAGCGATTAATTCCATTTCGACCTCCATGAATGAATCAGATTGAGTGTTGTGAATCGGACTGGGTGTAAGCGAACCGCCGCCACCCGGTGCCACAGTGCCGATGTAGAATCCCGACGTCCTGAGGGTGTGGTGATACGGACTTAAGGAATGCTTAAAGGAAGTTGGAAGGTGCGAAAAACCGAGCTGGCGGACGCAAGGTTGGGGCACCGACCGTATTCCGATGCTTCGGAATTGGCCGTGGTCTTGAAAGACTGGTGAGCGCTCCATGAACTTCGGTGGCAACGCGGCTTTTTACCTGGGGGAGTGGCGGATCGATCCGGCGATCGACGAGATTTCGCGCGACGGCAAGACGGTCAAACTCGAGCCCCGAACCATGCGAGTCCTCGTCTGCTTCGCAGAGCGGCCTGGCGAGGTCGTCAGCGTCAATCAGCTGCTCGACGTGGTTTGGAAAGACTTGGTTGTTACGCCATATTCCGTCTACCAGGCCGTCGCGGCGTTGCGCCGAGCACTCGGCGACGACCCCAAGGATCCCACCTACATCGCCAACGTCGTTCGTCGCGGATACCGGCTGGTGGCACCGGTTGAGGTGGCTGCACAGACCCTGGCTCCAGTGCGCCCGCAGAGCGAGAATGCAGTAGGAACCGACCGGGAAGATCCGCAGATTCCGGTAATGGACAAACTTGAACAGGTGGCACCCGGTCCATTCGGCGGGAGCCGCATAGTTGGGCGCCGTATGCGTTTGTGGTACGGGTCGATTTTGATGGTGCTACTGGTGGGTGCCGGCGGCGTTCTGTGGCTCGTGTCCCGGTTCATTCAGGAGCGCGCGGCGCCTGCGATCGCGGCTGTTTCCGACCGTGCCGTCAGCCCAGTCAACCGTCCAGCAGTCCCCTTCGATCCACCGGCACATTCCATCGCGGTGCTGCCCTTCGTCAATATGAGCGGGGACCCGAGTCAGCGATATTTCTCCGACGGGCTCACGGAAGAGCTGCTGAACTCCCTGACTCGAATCAACGAGCTGCAGGTTGCAGCCCGCACTTCGTCGTTCTCGTTTGAGGGCGAGCACCCGGACATCGTTACGGTTGCCCACAAGCTGAACGTGGCGTCGGTGCTGGAGGGAAGTGTGCGGCGCTCGGGAAATACCATCCGTGTCACTGCGCAGCTGAACAACGCGGTCACGGGCTTCCATCTCTGGTCACAGACCTATGATCGGGACCTGGGCGACATTCTGACGCTCCAGACCGATATTGCGAACGCCGTCGCGGGTGCTCTCAAAGTCACGCTGCTTGGAAGCGCCTCGGCGAAGATCGAGCTCGGCGGCACGCACAATCCCGCCGCGTTCGATGCGTATCTGCGCGCCGTGAAGACGTATTACTCGGGAACGGAAGGCAAAACCCTCCAGACCGCGATTGCCGCCTACACGGAAGCGATCCGCCTGGACCCGAACTATGCCCTCGCGTTCGCGGGGCGATCCAGGATGTATACAGGCTACGCCACGGAGTTCGCGAGAGGAGCAGCGATTCGCGAGTTCTTTGACAAGGCTCAGGCGGATGCGCGCGAGGCGGTTAGGCTCGCTCCCGAGCTCGCCGAGGGTCACTTGGCATTGGGGTATTTCTTTGAAGACGGGGCCCTTGACTTCACTCGCGCGAATGAAGGCTTCCAACGGGCGCTCGCGCTCGCGCCAGGTGACGCCACGGTGTTGCGGTTGAGCGGCGACTTTCTGGTTTCCATGGGGCAGTTCGACGAGGGTATTTTCGCCGCGCGCCGCGCAGTGGCGCTGGACCCCCTCAATCGAAGCAGCCACTTGGTCCTTGGCGCCGGGCTCTACTTCGCTCGCCGCTATCGGGAGGCGATCCAGGCTTATGCCGACATCATCACCCTTGACCCCTCGGTTCCAGAGACCTACGGAGTTCGCGGCCTTGCCTACTATGGGCTCGATGACCTTAAGAACGCACGTTCATCATGTGAGAGCAAGCCGGACCACTGGGAATCGCAATGGTGCCTGGCCGTGGTGTACGACAAGATGGGACAGCACTCCGATGCGGAGGCAGTACTCGCGAAGTACCGGGCAAAGGCCGGCGATGCCGGCGCTTATGAGTACGCCACTATCTATGCACAGTGGGGTGATCGGGCCAAGGCGCTGGAATGGCTCGCCACCGCGATGCGTCTGCGTGATCCGGGATTGGTGTTGTTAAAAACTGATCCGCTCCTGGATCCCATGCGCAACGAACCCGGCTTCCAGGCGATCGAGAGGCAACTAAAGTTTCCGAGCTGAGGGGCGCAATTTGTCTCCGACTCGCGCCGGGCTGAGTCGAATGCCCAGCGCCCGCGCGGCTCATCGGCCCATAACAATTGAGTAGTTGTTCATCCGAACGTAAAGTCGTACACACTCACACCAGAACTCAGAAATTCGATTACACATTCCCGATCGGCGATCTTTCCCGACTGTCGTATCAATTGCCGACGTAGCTTTCCGGCGATCTCAAATTCCGCGGATCCGCGGGGACTTCAGCGCCGAGTGGCGCAACCACGGCAAGCTGGTTTGAAGAATGGCTGCCATGCTCGGCCAGCAACTTTTGAATCTCTCGCTCCGTGCGTCCGTACTCGCCTTCGCCGAATTGCTGATAGCGGACGTGTCCCTGAGCGTCGAGGAGATAAAGAGCGGGCCAATAAACGTTATGGAAGGCATTCCAAATCACGCGCTTGTTGTCAATCGCAACCGGATAGTCGATGTGCATCTCACCCAGCGCGGACCGGACATTCGAGACGTTCTCCTCGAAATCAAACTCTGGAGTGTGTACGCCAATCATGACCAGACCCTGCCCACGGTATTTTTCATCCCATGCGCGCATATACGGGAGTGTTCTGCGCCAATTGACACAGGTATAGGTCCAAAATTGGACAAGAACTACCCTGCCTCGCAAATCGTTGGGAGTTTGCGGTGAAGAATTGAGCCACTCAGTCGCTGCGGCTGCTGGCATAGAAATGCCGCCGCTTTTCGCAGGCGTGGCCTTTGGCGGCAGTGCTATGGCAACCGAAGCCACAAATAGCGCTGCGATTGCTTTCCAAGATGGCTTCATCGTACTCGTCCCCCGGCCGGCACACCTGACCGCCGAAAAGTCATCCCTACCCGGCCACTTCTACAATCGCGTCGGCGAAGGCATCAGGCGCTTCCTGTGGCAAATTGTGGCCGATACCGCCCGTGATGATACGGTGCTTGTATTTGCCGGAGAACTTCGCGGCATAGGAACTGGCATGCAGGTGTGGCGCACCATTGGCATCGCCTTCAAGGGTGATCGTGGGAACGCCAATGACCGGACCTGCGGCAAGTTGCCTTTCCAATTCGTCATACTTCGACTCGCCTGCAGCCAGACCAAGGCGCCAGCGGTAGTTGTCGATCACGATGCTGACGTGATCCGGGTTGTCGAAGGCCGCTGCCGTGCGCTCGAAGGTCGCATCGGTGAATTCCCATTTTGGCGATGCGATGGTCCAAATGAGCTTGGCAAAATCGCCTCGGTATTTCTCGTAGCCGGCGCGCCCGCGTTCCGTCGCAAAATAGTATTGGTACCACCATTGGAGCTCAGCCTTGGGTGGCAGGGGCAGTTTGCCGGCTTCCTGATTACCGATCAGATATCCACTGACCGAGACGAGACCCTTGCAGCGCTTCGGCCAAAGCGCCGCGACGATATCCGCCGTCCGTGCTCCCCAATCGAAGCCGGCAACGATGGCCCTTTCGATATGCAAAGCATCCATTAGGGCGATCGTGTCCGCGGCAAGCACCGACTGTTGACCATTCCGCAAGGTTTTGTCGGAGATAAAACGTGTTGATCCAAACCCGCGTAAATACGGGATGATTACCCTGTAGCCGGCTGAGACTAAACGCGGGGCAACGTCGACATAGCTGTAAACATCGTATGGCCAGCCGTGGAGGAGAATGACCGGCGAAGCATCTACGTGCCCTTCTTCCGCATATCCAACATTGAGGACCCCCGCGTCGATCTGCTTCAAGGGGCTGAACGACGTATGAGTGCCCGGTTTCATCTAGTCGAACTGGCAGCTACACGAAAGGTTCCCTACCATCCAGCACGCGTTGCAGGACTTCGGCTCAAGAGGACCCGGCTGACGACCACGATCCATACGAGGCCGATGAGGGGCGAGACGAAGCGCGAATAGGCGCCGTCCGGTGCCCAGAATCCACCGCGCAGCCAAGTGGTGCCGCTCAGCAAGACAAGCAACAGCGCCGCGACGCCCGCCGCGAAGTGCGCGTTTGAGAACAGCCCTGCCCGCCAGAGCCCGAACGTCCCAGCCATGATCAGCATCGCGCGCGGGAAGGAACTCAAGACAACGCTTGCCCACAGAAAATCGTTCAGAGCCGATGTGAGCGCGTCATTTCCTGAACCGGCTATCGAATAAGCGAGGGCTGCAGCCACCGTGATCATCAAAAGGAACACCCCCCCGAGCGCTGCGCTGGAGGCGGTCGCTGCCGCGCCCCAACCATCTTGCCCCGCATCCGCCAGAGTGGTCCTAAGCGCTGCCGCGAACCACATGAGGTTGAGGACATTCAGGCCGGCGAACACGACAGCAATCAGGATCCGCACCCGATCGCCGTGGAAGAAGGCGACGAGGGAGTCGGTCGACGCACCGACCTGCGGCTGATTGCCGTAAATCAGGTACGAGAGGATGAAGAAGCCGACGAACTGGAGGCCGGCCGTGCGCCACAAGCGTTCCCAGAACTCACGAGTGGTGTATACGCTTGCGGACGAGGTCATGGCTGTGGTGGATTCGCTCATGGAGAACTCCTCTCTATATAAGTGATTCTTATCGCGCGGACTTCGGTGACGAAGAATCCGGGTTCTTCCCACGCTGTATTAAAAAATAGAAATCCCCTTGTATTGTGCTGCTTTGCGACAAAAACGACCGCAGCTCTTTGCAAATAATCCTTGCACGACCCACGCGGCGCTGCAACTATCAACTCGCGAACGGAGATAGCCATGAATCTCGAAACAATCAAAGTGCGTCAGGAAGGGGCCGTTTTGTTCGCGGAAATGTCGTTCCCGCCGATGAATCTTTTGGGGCCTGAACTGGTCCGCGATCTGGTCTCCCTCATTCAGCAAGCCGAGACAGACCCTACTTTCAAGGTCCTTGTGTTCAAGAGCGCAGATCGCGACTATTTCATTTCCCACGTCGACGTAACGCAAATCAAGGAGTACCGGGCGGAGGCGGCGAAGCTGACAGGCGAGGCGTCAATTGCCATGTTGTTTCGCTACTTGAGCGCAAGCCGTCTCGTCACCATTGCACAAATCGAGGGTCGCGTACGCGGCGCGGGCAGCGAGTTCGTGCTGGCGTGTGACATGCGCTTTGCGTCGCGCGAGTCGGCGATTTTCAGTCAGATTGAGGCGGCATTCGGTCAGCTTCCTGGCGGAGGAGCCACGCAACACCTCACGCGCCTCATGGGTCGGGCCCGAGCGCTCGAAGTCATATTGAGCGCGCAGGACTACGACGCGGAGATGGCTGAACGCTACGGTTGGATCAATCGAGCCTTGAGTGAGAACGCGCTCGGTGACTTCGTCAAGTCGCTTGCACATCGGATCGCGAGTTTTCCGGCCGCCGGGCATGTCGTGGTCAAGGGCCGGGTCAATGCAATCGCGCTAGCGCCCGCCGAGGACTTCCGTCGCGATTCCGATCTCTTCGCTGAGGGCGTGCGTAACCCAGAGGCCCAAAGCCGGATACAAGCCGCGATGCAGCGCGGCTTCCAGAAACGAGAGGCAGAAATGACTCTCGCACAGATGCTGGGCGAGTTGGACGGCCCGATCGCACGGCCTCTCTGACAATGCACTCAGTCGACTAAGGAGGCATCGTATGAGACGTATTTCTCTCGTTGGGGTCTCGGCAATGACGCTCGCCGCCTTCATCACCTACCTAGCCGCGGCGGCCGAACATGCAGATGGATTGGCCGCACCGATCTTCGGAATCAAGATCTTCGCCGGATACCGCGACTGGAAACTGATCTCCGTGGCCCACGAAGCAGGAAATCTAAACGATATTCGAGCAGTCTTGGGCAACGATATTGCGATTAAGAGCTATCGCGAGGGCAGGCAATCGTTCCCGGACGGTGCTGTAATTGCCCGACTCTCTTGGAATTACATACCATCCGAAGAGAACAACAAGGTATTTGGCCGCGATCAATCCTTCGTTGCCGGATCGCCTCCGGTTTGGTATCTGCAGTTCATGGTCAAGGACTCAAAGAAATATGCTTCAACCGGCGGCTGGGGATACGCTCAATTCGACAAGGACGGCAAGCCTGCTGACGAAGCGAAGCATGGAACCTGTTTCCCCTGCCACGTGCCGGTGAAAGATCGCGACTATGTCTTCACCCATTACGCACCTTAGCAATGAGAATATTTCGGCCTTCGGCCGATCAGAAAGGCGGGTCCGACGGCGGAGCAACCCCGACGTCGCATAGCGCCGCGGTAAATTAACCATTAGATAAAGGAGCCGCATCGATGTTTCACAAAAAAGTACTGATCAGTATCACCTGCGCCTTGGTTCTCGGGATCTTGGCCACCGGCGCTGCAATCTCCGCCCAAGACCGCTACAGCCTCAAAGTACCGGGTGGGCTCGCTTTTTCAGAGTTCAAGGGGTACGAAACCTGGCAGGCTATTTCTGTCAGTCACAACGGAGACAAGCTCGCCGTGATTCTCGGGAACCCCACTATGATCGACGCATTCAAGTCAGGCATTCCCGGGAACGGCAAGCCCTTCCCCGATGGCGCCAAGATGGCAAAAATTCATTGGGTAGCAACGAAAAAGGAAGCCTATCCCGCCCAGCCTCTCGTAGCAGGCGCTTTCCACGATGTGGACTTGATGGTGAAAGACAGCAAGCGATTTGCGGATAGCGGCGGCTGGGGATATGGCGCCTTTGAATACGATACTGCTTCCGACAGTTTTCGGCCCGCCAACACGTCCGACCAGCCACCGCAGGGGAACGATGCCAAATGCGGAGCCGCATGCCACACCGTTGTTAAAAGTCGGGACTATGTATTTACCGAATTTCCAAAGCGATGAAGTCCGGGTCTTCCAACGGCAATTATTTGGCCAGCACAGACCAGGACCTGTTCGATCGCTGTGTCGGAATTGGAGTCGTCAATGAGTGTACAAATCGGGCAGAAAAGCTATGAGATGCCCCCGCGAGAGGGGATCAGTATCGCGCATTTTCTCACCGTCGCCGACATCGAGCGATCGGCTCGCTACTACGAAAAGGTCTTCGGCGCTCGGGTTCTGAGCCTGGGTGACGGCAACGCGCCGGGGTACCTTCAGCTTGCGAACATCTGGATGATTCTAAACGTTGGAGGCGGACCAACACCGGATAAGCCGACGGTCACGCTCAGCGTCCCTGACCCAAATCACATCAATAGCTTTATGAATTTCCGCGTTGCGGATATTCAAGCGTGCTATGAGTTATGGAAAAATCGAGGAGCGCAGTTCATCACGGAGCCGATCCCCAAGTACGGCGAGACGCGCTGTTATATTCGCGATCCTGACGGATATATTATCGAAGTCGGACAGAGCACAGACCTTACATACGGTTGACGCTCGGCCCGCCGAGTTAGTGAAGCCACGGCTTGGCGGCGTCGCCTGCTTCCAGATCGGAGTCCTAGCTGCCGTATCTTGCCGACATCCTACCCTAGTAGTATAAATGTAGGATGAAATCCAAAACTTCACTCACCTTGTCCGAAGATCTCGTCGCAACTATCGACAAGCTCGCGGGCCCGAAGGTGTCTCGCTCTGCCTACATTGAGAAGATCCTGCGGGAATTCGTGGATCGACGTGCTCAGGCTCGGAAAGGCGCCCGCGAGGTTGCTGCGATTAATCGCCACGCGGTCGAGCTAAACTCGGAGATGGGCGACGCTCTTTCCTTTCAGGTGAATTCGGCGGACGAATGAAGCGTGGCGAGCTATACCGCGTGCGCCGGCCCGCCGGTGACCCAAAACCGGCCCGTGTCTTCGTCGTCGTCAGCCGCCAACCGCTAATCGACTCTACGTACTCGACGGTGATCTGCGCTCCAGTATTCACGCTGTGGCATCGCCTGCCCAGCCAGGTGCCGGTGAATACCGCCGAAGGCCTTAAGCACGAAAGTGCGATTCAGTGCGATGGACTGATGAGCCTTGAAAAATCCCGATTGACGGATTACGTCGGCGAATTATCTACCGACAGATTGCGCGAACTCGACGCCGCCCTACTCGTTGCTCTTGGGATTCCGACCGGAATACGAACGTCAATCTGAACAGTATCACTGCTGAAGTGCTGCCTTCAGGAGGATCGGATGGATAGGCTCGAAGGCATCAAGATATTCGTGCGCGTCGTCGATAGCGGGAGCTTCTCGGCGGTTGCGCGCGAGCTTGGGACAGGACAGCCGGCGATCAGCAAACAGGTTGCCGCGCTCGAAGAATATCTCGGTGCGCAGCTTCTTATGCGCACCTCCCGCAGTCTCAGTCTGACCGAGGCCGGGCGCGACTTTTACGAATCTGCCGTGCGACTCATCAGCGATCTCGAGGCAGCGGAATCCCGCGTCGGTTCGGGACAGGCCTCGCCGTCCGGCGTGGTGCGCGTCAGCGCCGCGCCCGCCTTCTCTCGCCTCTATGTCGTGCCGCAACTCCCTGCGTTCCGCGTTCGCTATCCCAAGGTCGTTGTCGAGTCGCTCGTCTCCGAGCGGACGAGCAATCTCGTTGAAGAGGGCATCGACCTCGCCATTCGCAATGGCGCCCTTGCGGACTCTAGCCTGATCGCGCGCAAGATCGGCGAGTTCGCCCTCGTCGCCGTAGCGTCTGCGGACTATCTGGAACGCAGAGGAGTGCCGAAGCGACCGAGCGATCTCGACCGCCACGACGGCGTGATTTTTGTCTCACGGGATGGACCGCGACCCTGGACCTTCGCCAGCCGCACCGGGGTGGTATCCCATCAGGCGGCGGCATCGTTTCGCAGCAATGATGGCGAACAGCTTCGCGCCGCGGTCCTTGCCGGCCTTGGCATCACGCAGGCGCCTTACTGGCTTTTTGCGGCGGACATGCGCGCCGGAACCGTGCGGCGAATCCTGCGCGATCATGAGCCGGCCAGAATTCCGATCAGCGCCGTGCGACCCGCGTCCCGCCGTCAGCCCAGCAAAGTCGCCGTGTTTGTTGACTTTCTGGCTGAGCTGCTCGCCGAAACGGACGACTGATCCATTCCCCAATGGGATCGATACTATCCAAAATGAACGTCTAATCCCCGCTTGGTGGAATTGATAGATTTGCATCACCGA